>WNFZ01009857.1_pt1 | contig 12082 bp, 10 predicted proteins | sample 5400081 | NCBI WGS metagenome assembly WNFZ01 (sample SAMN13153365, study PRJNA577476) | soil metagenome | isolation source: 80 cm soil or saprolite under grassland replicate 1 | place: USA:California | collected 2016-06-15
GCTACTTTCATCGCCTCGGTAAAGCCGCCGACGTTACAAATATCCACCCGGGCGAAATCGGTGAGATGCTTTTCGATGTACGGCAGGAACTGCCATTTGCTAGCGAACTCTTCGCCCACAGCAAACGGCACATCGGTTAACTTCCGCAGAGCCTCGTAGGCTTCCGGACTTTCATCGCGGATCGGCTCTTCGATAAAGTCGAGGGTTCCCATGGGCATGCGCTGGCAGAAAGATGCCGTCTCGGCAATGCTAAGACGGTGATGATAATCAATGCCCATGACAAAATCACTGCCGCATTCTTCGCGCACTTTTGTCAGCCATTGGGCTGTATAAGATATGCTCTCCCGCGGCTCGAAGATATCCGACTCTCCTGTAAAGCCACCTTGATGATCAAGCATCATCGGTCCGGTGCGGATCACACGCCATCCATGCGTCATCAACAATTTGACATCCTCGATCAAAGCCGGACCCGCACCTGTGGCCGTTGCGAAACAGGGAACCACATCCCTTTGTTTTCCCCCAAGCAACTGATATACCGGGACGTTGAGGGCTTTCCCTGCGATGTCATAAAGAGCAATATCGATCGCGCTTTGCGCTGCAAGGAGAACACGGCCTCCTTCGAAATATTGACTTCGGTAAAGTTCCTGCCATATCCGCCCGATTTGCATGGGATCCTTGCCAATCAAGAACTCACGAAAGTGCTTCAATGCTCCGATCACTGCCAATTCCCGACCACTCAACCCAGCTTCGCCGAGTCCGTAAATCCCTTCATCGGTCTCAACTTTGACGACGAGCTGATTACGTGTCCCCACCCAAACAGGAAGTGGTTTGATATCGGTGATCTTCATCAATTAATCCTCCTTGTGTTTCCAGCCGAGCAATCGCGCGGCTTTGGCACAATTAAAGAAACTGGCATAGTCAGTGAAATCGCCTCGAATTTCAACCTGCGAATAATATTGACGCGCGAGTTCCGAAGAAGACTGGGAAGAAATTGTATATGGCGCGGTGATGTAGAAAACCTCATGACCGTTAAATTCCGATGTGAGCGAAAGCAGGATAGCGCGGCTTGCCTCCTCGAGAAGAGTGTAAGCCCAGAGATGGCGAACGGACAATTCTTTCAGCCTCTCCGCATTCTTAACCGCCTGATCGCGAGTATCCAATAACCAGTGGAAGCGCAGGCTTGCAATGGTCATCCAGTCATACCGACGGGCGAAGGCATCGGCTTGTTGCTCAAGCACCCACTTGGACAGACCGTAGGGATCTTCTGCATAGGTGGGATGTTTTTCATCCACTGGAAAATAATCGTAATGAGGCGATTGGCTGAACGCGCCTCCGATAGCATTGACAGAGGATGCCAGACAAACACGCTTGATTCCAAGGGCTGAGGCTGCGCTTAACGCGTTATAACTGCTGATGGTGTTGTCTGCATACACCACCGGGTCAGGATGGTTCGCAGGAGAGCGGATTGCGGCAAGATGTATGAGCGCTTCACAATCCCGGATACTGGCTATGAATTGACCAAAATCGCGGGTATCCGCGATCAAAAATTCCACACCTCGCATTTGAGTGGCGGGTAAGGCGCGGTCAATACTTACAATTGTATGGCCTTGCCCTAATAAATATGGGGTCAGGTTGCGGCCCATATCGCCATTGCCACCGGTGACTGCAATTCTCATGTGTTTTGCTTTGCTTCTTTGCGTGCCTGGGAGGCCAGAACTTCATCCAACATGGAGTTCATGTGACCCTGCATCAATAGCCGGGCCTGCGATGCATTGCGTAATCTTAATGCCTCGGCGATCAGCGCATGATAACGCAAGGCGCGCAACACGGCGTTCGGATCCAACAGAATCGCCCGACGACTCTCCAGGAATAGATCACTAACACCTTCCATGGTCTGAAATAGGATGGGGTTGCGTGCAGCCTTTGCGATCTGGCGGTGGAACAAGACATCCAGCTCGGCAAAATCATTACCGTGCTTCTGTTCCTCTTCCATTTTGCTTACCAGCCCGTCGATTTCCATCAACTCTTCGTCTGTACCGCGCTCGGCAGCCAGAGATGCAAGCTCCGGCTCCAGGATGCGACGCGTTTCGGCCAGCGCAAGGAGCAGACCATCGCCTACATTTTGAAAGTGGCTTGACAACTCGGTTGATGGCCGCGCCCCTGTGACGTAAACGCCGCTCCCATGCTCGATCTTGATCATGCCAATGGATTGCAACGAGCGTAGGGCCTCACGGATGGTTCCTGTGCCAACCTGCAATTCTTTTGCCAGTTGCGTGATGCTGGGTATTCGATCTCCTGGCAGCCAATTTCCCTGACGAATACGCTGCTGCAATTCTTCAAAGATGTTATGGTACACACGGTGCCCGCGAACAGCGGCCTTGTCTGCATTTACAGGGGATGTTAGTTTTGCGTCCGTCTCAGTCATGGGTGATCCAGTATAGTGAAATTGTTCTTATTCAAAGGTAAGTTCCCATATCGCGCCGTTACCGCCATACTCCAGCACGTATAAATGATTCTCGATCAACACCGCGTCGATGGGGTTTTGGAAGCCGCGTGCAATCTCTGTAGTACTAACTTCATAATTGTCGCCTTTCTTGGTCAGTTGCAAGTGGAGCAAATCCTGGCCTTGATAGCTCAAGGTGCCGCCTGCGGCTCCCCAACTTAAAAGAAAAGCGCTGAAAGTATCCCCTTCACTACGCCACTGAGCTGGCAATTCTGGTTCTGTGGCAAACACCAGACCTAACGGCGAGATATGCGGGGTAAAAGTGGAAAGAGTCTTTCCCTGTTTGCCAGCATCATATTCCTGACCATCGTCCCCGCGATATATCATGGCATCCGGGCCCAGGTTAACGACTGGATCAGTGAATGCCCCGGGTGGTTGTGGAAACCCTGGATCGTTGTGATAGAAACCATGGTCTACCGCCCAAAAGCCTGATTGCAGATGCAAGTCCTTGGTTGGATCGTAATCTGGGAATCGCTGCGGATTATCTTGGGTGCCAAAGCGCCATGGAAAACCGTAATGCAGTCCCTCGCGAATCCAATTCAGCTCATCCGGATAGTCCGCATCCGGGCCATTATCTATCGCGAACAGGTCGCCGTTAGGGGCGAACGCCATGTCGTAAGCGTTGCGCGTGCCGCGGGCCAAAATCAGACCCTGCGCACTCAGGGCGTCCTCATCATTCGGCAAAACCAGTTCGGTGGCGCTGGTGGGGATGCGCAGGATCCTGGCGGTGAGGGCCACGTCGCGTGCATCTGGGAAAGCGCCCGCGTTGTCTTCCACTTCACCATGATCGGTGCGTGAGCCGCCGTTGACGTAGATCCATTGACCGTCAAGGCTGACGACGATGCCGTTGTACAAGTGGTCGAAGTATGTATCACTCAACGGATAGGGCTCGGATGAGGCGAGGGTCTCCCAGGTAAATCGTCCCTGGTCATTCGGCACACCTTTGCGAATCACCACCTGTGTCTTGTTCTCGTCGACTGTGGTATTCAAAACTGCATACAAAATTCCATCTGGTCCAAAAGCCATGCCGGTCGGCTTGCCCTTGATCTCGCGGAGACTGGCAACCTGGTCGCGCGAGGCAGTTGCGGAGATGTCACTTATCCGATAGATGGCACCTGCTGAATCCAAGAGATAAACATCACCATCTACTGGGTTGCGCACGAGCCGAATGTAGTTAGGGCCGACCTCCATAACCTTACGCAGGCTGATACCTTCACTCAAGAGAACGGGGCCTTCCGTCGCTTGTTGAGTTTCAACTGGCGCGGCCTCCGGGAGAGCTGTGTCAGTCGCGATGGGCGATGACTGGGCGGTCGCAGTAGGCACTGACTGAACCGTCGGCGCAGACAATGACTGACAGGCTGCCAGACTCAGGAGGAGAAGGAACACACATAAGGGCGTTCAGCCGGTTGTCAATCAACATTTCGTCCATTTACGATTGGCTTTGCTCTATTCAATTACGCTGTTTACAAACTCCGATAAGGGAAAATAAGATGGTGAGAATTATTGGATGCAGTCCGACTCCAATAAATAATATGCTGAAATTAGAAAATGAGTACAAACCCGGCAACTCATCCTATCTCTTAACTAATTCTAAACTAACTGGCATCTCACAATTGACTTAAAATTATCATTCGCCTATAATTTTAGCCGTTACCCCTGAAAATTGCAATATATTGTCATGAAGGAGGTGGCCGGCGCACAATAACTCATCATATCTCTTGCTCTGAATTGGAAATTAAAACGATAAACAAGAAGAGGAGAATAAAGAAGATGAAAAAGTTTAAGTTATTGAGCATACTTATGCTGGTCGCGATCGTGGCAAGTGCTTGTGGCACCCCTGCTGCGACACAAGCTCCGGCTGCATCACAGGCTCCTGCTGGGACGGCAGCCCCGGCCCCTGTTGGGACACAAGCAAGCAGTTTGACGAAGGTAGCGCGTGAAGACACAGTTATATTAGGCTGGAGCATCTCTTCGCCCATTGGCGTTACCAATCCGTGGGCAGTCCCTGGCTATACTCACCAGGAAGGCAATGTCTTCCTGTGGGAAGCCCTGGCGTACTACGGTATTTTTGCCAGCAAGGAAATCCCGTGGTTGGCAGACAGCATGGAATACAATGCTGACTTCACACAACTGACCATCAAGTTGAACAAGGACGCGGCTTGGAGTGACGGTCAGCCCCTGACTTCGAAAGATGTATTGTTCACATTCAACGGCCAACTGACCAACGATAAGCTGCCCTATCACTCGTCCTTCGATCAGTTCGTGAAGGACATGTCAGCACCCGATGCTCAGACTGTGATTGTCAACTTTAAGATACCGGCTCCGCGTTTTAAGTATGAAGTGTTGACATTCAAATTTGATACCGGCATTCCGATCGTGCCCGAGCACGCCCTCAGCAAAGAAGCGGATGTGACCGCTTTCGTTGGCGGCCTCGATATGCCCCACTCAGGCCCTTATAATCTCATTCTGTGGGATGCCAATCAGAAGATCTACGATCTAAGGCCGGATTGGTGGGCAGTCAAAGCTGGGAAGATTGCCCAGCCCGCGGTCAAGCGTATTGTCATGGTCAACATTGGTGGCCAGGTTGGTCAAAATATGGATACCGTGATCCAGCGCGAAGTCAACAATGAATTCGATGCGATCCTCGATGTCCGTGCTTCGGTGGCAAAGCAAATACTTCAATCCAACCCCAAGATTACGACACATTCAGGTAGCGACGCGCCTTATGGTTACCTCGATTGGTGGCCGAACTCGCTGTGGTCGAATACTCAGGCCGCGCCGTTCAATGACCCGAATGTCCGCCGCGCGTATTGTGATACCATCGATCGTAACAAGATCAACGAAGTTGTCTATGATGGCGCCAAGATTGCCACGGTCTATCCGTTCCCGCTCTACCCGAACCTGCAGAAGTTTGCTGACAGCGATGCCGTGCAGGCAGAGTTCAAGGCCAATGCCTCGAAGGCAATGCAGACCGGTACTGCGGATTTGGCTGAAACAGAACAATTGATGACCGCAGCCGGCTACGCCAAGAATAGCGATGGACTCTGGGAGAAAGACGGAGCAACAGTGCCTGCAGTCATCCAGGGTTTTGAGGGTATTCACAGCGATATCGTTCCCGTATTGGTAGAAATGCTGAAGGCTGGTGGTTTCGATGCCAATGTCAATTTTGGCTCCGATGCTTATAACAACATGGCGGATGGCAAGCCCGGTCTGTATATGTTCGGCCACGGTGCCAGCACAGTCGACCCATACGCTGTGTTGGACTTGTATTCCAGCCGAAATGCCAAGCCAATTGGTACCACTGCTGGGAATAATAGCTTTGCACGTTATAGCAACCCAGAGATGGATGCGCTGCTCGATACCATGGCACCGCTATCGGCGGATGATCCCGCCTTCCAAGAAGCCGCTGCCAAGGCGATGGGCATCTACTGGAAAGACACCATTGACTGCCCTATCATCCAGTGGCTGCACCGTATTCCCTACAACCAGACCTATTGGACGAATTGGCCAACAGCGGCCAACCCGGCCATGGGCGAAAATGGAGCCTTCTGGGCTGAAACCGGTATGCTGGTTATCACCGGACTGAAGAAAGCGCAGTAAGCTTTCATCTTCCAATTATGTGACGTGTATCAAAAACACGTCACATAATCATTTTGGGTTGATGTAGTGGCAAGTCAACCTAGGTCGTTAACCTGAACCATCCAAATATAGGGACGTTGATACCAACGTCCCTATATTCTCAAAGAGGTTAGCTATTTTTAATCTGCCCATGTTATTATCGATTTATCTCATCCAAGGAGAAGCGTCATGATTAAACTTATCATTCGTCGTCTGCTCTTTCTAATTTTGGTCATCTGGGCCGCATCTACCATTACCTTCTTCATCCCGCGGATTTCGCCAAAGAATCCGGTACGTGAGCGTTTTGCCGAGTTGGCGCGGTCAGGCGGGTTTGCTCCAGCAGACATGGAGAAAATCATCGCCTCTTACAGTGCAAAGTTCGGTCTCGACAAGTCATTAGGGGCACAATACGTTGATTATATGACCAGCATAGCCCATTTTGATCTGGGTGTGTCATATAATAAATATCCCAAAACTGTATTAGGTTTGATCATGGATTCGTTACCATGGACCATTACGCTCCTTCTGGTGACGACCGCTTTGTCTTTTGTAATCGGCAACCTGCTCGGAGCTGTTGCCGCGTGGCCCCGATCTCCTCGATGGGTTCGTTCCTTCGCCACACCCTTTATCCTTTTTCAGGGCGTGCCGCCGGTATTGATGGGAGTGCTCCTTTTATTTTTCATAGCCTTCAGACTTAAGTTGGCTCCGCTGGGAGGGGCCTATTCCACCGGCGTTATTCCCGACTGGTCCTCGCCCGCTTTTATTTGGGACGTTGTCCATCATCAGATACTGCCGGCATTAGCACTATTGTTGGGTTCAGTCGGAGGGTGGGTTCTGACCATGCGTGGGATGGGCGTGACGATCCAAGGCGAAGATTACGTTAACTTTGCTGAGCATAAGGGTTTGGATGGATCTACTATTTTCAGAGATTATTATTTACGAAATGCACTTTTGCCGCAGGCAACCGGCCTGGCGCTTGCATTGGGCACGGTTGTCAGTTCCGCAATTGTGATTGAATCACAATTTGGGCTACCGGGTTTGGGCCGGGTTTTGGATACTGCCATTCGTTCCAATGATTTCCTGGTCATTTATGGGGTTGTCTTATTCGTCACGATTGCTGTCGCGACCTTGATGGTGGGTATGGAATTTATTTACCCTTTGTTAGACCCACGCATTCGCAATGCTTAAGGAGACTTCCCCATGGCATCTATCACTCTAACGCAGCCTGAAATCTATCGTCCGTCTCGGTTAACATTGTTGTTCGGCTACATGCGCCGAAACATCGGGCTGGGGATCGGTCTCTTTATTCTCCTGCTGCTGGTTGCCTTCACTCTCTATGGCTTGGCGACTGCGGATCTTTCCCATGCATATCCTCTGAGTGTAAAGGGCAAGCAACCCCCGAGTTGGGAATTTCCACTCGGGACCGATTTCTTTGGACGTGATTTATATGTGGCGATGGTAGTTGGCTTAAAGGAGACGGCCGCCATCGGGTTCCTTGCTGGTGCATTAGGCACACTCATTGGTGTATTGCTGGGGTTCGTCGCTGCTTACTTCGGTGGCTGGCTGGACTTGATCATCAAGGGGATATGTCAGATCCTCACGCCCATCCCTGCCCTTTTGATCCAGGTGATTATTGCTGGTTCGCTGGACAAACGTGATGTCACCATTTACACCATGGCCTTTGTGGTAGTGCTGCTTGCATGGATGGGACCAACCCTGGTGATCCGAGCGCAGGTCCTCACCATGAAGGAACGCCAGTTCGTTTCGGTTGCCAAGCTTTCTGGAATGGGCGACCTGGGCATCATATTTGGGGAAATTCTTCCGAACCTGCTGCCATTCATCGCCGCTGCCTTTGTGAACCAGGTGTTTATTGCAGTTTATGCCTCGTTCTTACTGGCAGTGCTGGGGCTCGGTCCCTTGCGAGAGCCGTTGCTCGGCAATACGATTTGGGCAGCGCAGACGCAGAGTGCATTCTTCAATAATTGGTGGTGGTGGCCCGTATTTCCAGCCCTGGCGCTGGTTCTGATCCTAGGTTCGCTGGCTTTCATCAACATGGGCTTGGATGAACTGGCTAATCCCCGGATTCGCAGAGCGGAATAACCCATGATAGCCCCTTCGACCACAATGAAAGATTCTGTCGTTCTTCAGGTCAGGAATTTGCAGGTAAGCTACTACACAGATGCTGGACGTGCGCGTGCGTTGGATGGAGTGAACTTAACCCTTTGTGCCGGTGAAAAACTTGGACTCGTTGGTGAATCAGGTTCAGGAAAGAGCACCATGGCATTGGCAATGATGCGGATGATCAAACCCCCGGGTCGAATTGAAGGCGGACAGGTGATTGTGGATGGGACAGATCTTATTCACATTTCTGATAAAGCAATGCTGAAAGCACGTTTGAGCAAAATTGCTTACATCCCTCAGGGTGCAATGAATTCTCTAAATCCTGTAATCAGAATTGGCGCCCAGATGATGGATGCGATCAAAGCTCATAAGGATGAGTCAACATCAGATTGGATATCTGCAGCGGAGATGGAAAAACGCTGCAAACAGGCACTTGAGTCCGTGGATCTCAAGAGTAATGTATTCAAAATGTATGCCCATGAACTGAGCGGCGGCATGAAACAGCGGGTGTGCATCGCAATCAGCATTTTGTTGAGGCCAAAAGTTATTATTGCCGATGAGCCAACGAGTGCTCTAGATGTGGTTACGCAACGACAGGTTATGGAAACCATTGACCGTGTACAGGAACAGATCGGCGCCGCCGTAATTTTGATTGGACACGACATGGGCCTGATGGCGCAATTCGTGGATAAAGTGGCGGTGATGTATGCTGGCCGACTGATGGAGTTGAGCAATGTCCGTGATATGTTCACCGACCCCAAACATCCGTATGCCCAGGCACTGATCCGCAGTCTGCCTAACCTTGAAAACAAGGGAGTGTTCAATGGAATTCCCGGTATGGCACCTGCCCTGTTACAACTTCCCGGTGGATGTGCCTTTCATCCTCGCTGTCCCTATGTGATGGAAATATGTAAGACCCGACGACCCGAACCCACTACACTTCCTGGTGGACGTATTGTCGAATGCTATCTTTACCCGACGAAAGCCTGACACATGTCCGATCTACTTGAATTCAAAAATGTTTCAAAAATCTACTCACGGGGATTGCTCTCACAGGTTTCTACAACCGCTTTGAATAATGTCTCGCTGCGATTGGATGATCGCGAACCCACCATTATGACGGTCGCAGGCGAAAGCGGCAGCGGAAAAACCACCCTGGCGATGCTTTTGTTAGGGTTTATAGAGCCTACCTCAGGTCAAATATTTTACAAAGGTCAGGATATTCACGCTCTGCGCGGAGAAGACCGGATGATGTTCCGACGCGAAGTGCAGGCCGTTTTCCAGGATCCATTCGCTGTATTCAATCCCTTTTATACAGTGGATCATTTGTTATCAGTGCCGATCGATCGTTTCAAGCTAGCCAAATCAAAAAGCGAGGCCCGCGACAAAATGGTTGAAGCGCTCACAGCGGTTGGTTTGCGGCCGGGTGATGTGCTTGGCCGATTCCCACACCAACTTTCAGGCGGCCAACGACAACGCATCAACGTTGCGCGCGCGCTGATGCTGCGGCCCAAATTGTTGGTTGCGGATGAGCCTGTATCCATGGTTGACGCCTCGCTGCGCGCCAATATCTTGGAAACTTTGCGCGGTTTGCAGAAGAACTATGGAGTTTCGGTCATCTATATTACTCACGATCTCACGACTGCTTACCATGTAGCAAAATCCATTGTGGTCCTTTACCGCGGCTGTGTCATGGAGGCAGGTGATGTAGACACGGTAATTAAATCCCCTCAGCATCCCTATACCCGCTTGTTGGTCGACTCAATTCCATGGCCCGATATTAACCGACGATGGGGCGAAACTGAGATCAAGGCCCGGGAAATGGATTTAACCGAACAAGTCGTTGGCTGTCGTTTTTCCTCCCGTTGTCCATTTGTCATGGATAAGTGTAGCCAGGATCCTCCGCTTTTTCAGTTCAATGATCACCAGGCTGCCTCATGTTATCTCCTTGAAGGACACCCGGTGATTGCGCCTGAAAAACTATCGGACTTGTTGCCCGTTTAGCGCTCCCATTCTTGGTAAGGGATCAGGCAGAAACAATATGAAAATACCCAGACCATTAGTTTATGCACTGACCGGATGGCTGGTTGGTGCAATTGCCGCTGTTGCTGTTGGTTTTGCCTGGCCAAACATTTTCCCCGCGATTGTGATCGTGGAACATTATTATGGTGCTGGACCAAGTCTGTTCAACATTATGGTTTTTTCAATCTTACTGGCTTCGCCAGGTGGTTTGATAGGCGGATTAATCGGCAGCCGCATCCCCAGGGAGGGCGGGCACAGAGAGCAACTTTACATGGCCGGCATTATGGGAGTTATTTTTTCCGTGCCATTTGCCTGCATGATTTTGTGGTTCTTCACGGGGTGGTAGCGAGTGGTTAAACTTAATGTCAAAAGAGATTTCAGGTATCGTTCCAATCGTGGCAGCAACTTTTACCAGTTCGGGGACTTTGGACGACGATAGTTTCCGATCCCTGATCCAACATTTGATTGCAACAAAGGCCTCAGCCCTGACGTTGTTTGGACTCGCCACCGAATTTTATAAACTGGCTGACAGCGACCGCACCCGAATGCAGGTGCTTCTGTTAGCCGAGACAGCCTATTCTAAATCTGTCGCGGGGATCATCTCCATTACCGATCATAGTTGGGAAGTGGCTTGTCAACGTGCGCGTGAGGCGGAGGCTCAGGGTGCAGATGCGCTGATGCTCCTGCCTCCCTATTTCTTGGGTCCGAGTGAGGAGGCGATCCTGGAGCATCTCAAGCGCGTGATTGGTAGTGTGAAAATCCCAGTGATCGTTCAATACGCGCCCCTGCAAACTGGCGTGCGCATTGCACCCAACGTGTTCCTCAAATTGCGCGACCTCCTCCCCAATGCTGATTTCATAAAAGTGGAAACCCAGCCGCCTGGGCGCTATATTTCTCAACTTGTAGAGCGCTCAGAGGGAAGGTTGAAATCACTCGTTGGGTATGCAGGGGTGCAAATGCCCGATGTTCTTGCGCGTGGCGCAGTTGGGATCCAGCCGGGTTGTTCGTTTACAGAAATCTATGTGGAATTGTGGCGTCTCTGGTTGAGTGACAAATCCGCCTTCCTGCGCCTTCACAGCAGACTTCTCCCCTATATTAATTATTGGATGCAAGCTGTTGAGCTTGTCATCAGAGTTGAAAAGGTTATTCTGAAGAAGCGTGGCATTATCGCCAGCAATTATTGCCGTAGTCCTTCGTATGGTCTCGATGAGCGTGAGCAGTTGCAGATTGAACAGTTCATGAGTGAATTTGGGGAGTGGTTTCAATGACCATGGTTGATTACGCCTGCCATCGTATCCGCACGCCGATGAAAGTGGATGGCAACTTAGCGAAATCCGTGTGGGAAAAAGCGCCCAGGTCTCCACGCTTTGTGGACATGGTGACAGGCGACCCGGCATTCTTCGATACGCGCGCCGCGGCGCTATGGGATAGCGATAACCTGTATATTGGTTTTTGGGTCGAAGAGCCGTTTGTCGAGGCGCATCTCACAGAACGCGATTCACTGATCTTTATGGAGAATGATATCGAGGTCTTCATCGACGGCGGCGATTGTTATTATGAGTTTGAGATCAATGCGCTTAACACCGTCTATGAGGTATTCTTTATCTGGCAGGATGCATATCAACGCGGCAGCAGATTCGATGTACCAGAGTTTGACCTGCTGGCTCGCAAGGCCTTATCGTTCGGCGGAAACTATGACCGTAGCGGATGGAATTTTTGGCGCGGCACACATCCCCGCGGAGTGCGTTGGGCTTTCATAGATTGGGATTTTCCGGGTCTGCAGTCGGCGGTGCAAGTAGATGGCGCGCTCAACAACCG
>WNFZ01005924.1_pt1 | contig 12081 bp, 10 predicted proteins | sample 5400081 | NCBI WGS metagenome assembly WNFZ01 (sample SAMN13153365, study PRJNA577476) | soil metagenome | isolation source: 80 cm soil or saprolite under grassland replicate 1 | place: USA:California | collected 2016-06-15
GGTTTATCTATGGCACAACGGTAATTGTGTTCACATCAAGTCCATCACCGCTATCCGATGGAGATATGATGCGAATATAGGGATATGTACCATTCGGAACGCTATTGACCGTAATGGTGATACCAGGTGAGTTAGTAGGCGGAAGCGTAATCGAGCAGTTATCCGACTCACTTGGACATTCAGCCGGATTGATATCTGTTGCGTCTGGCACACCATCACCCCAATTAAATACAGTGTACCAATTTCTGCCATCACTAATTTGCAGAATAACCAAATCCATGTTAAGCATGGGTGGCGACGCGGAGTTTTGCGGGTAATATACTAGATGAGAACCTGAACCTACAACTAACGGTACACCCAATTGATAATCACTATATGAGCTTGTGGCAAGATGCCCAATACTTCCGGATGGAATGGGATTGGCTATGATCAATAAATCGCTATCGCTAGCCGAATTATTACTGGAATTCGGATCAGTAATCCCAATAGCAGCAGGAATATTTACTGTGGCAATACTACTCAAAAGTCCACTTGGGGATCCGATTACAGCCGCATTTACTGTGTAGGTAACGGAGGATCCGACTGGCAGGTTGACAGTAGAGTCGTTGATATTGCCCGAACTGCTGGCTGTACAGGAAGCACCCCCCGATCCTACACAATTCCAGGTGATGCCAGTTAGATTCGAGGAAAATATATCACTCACGATTGCACCACTGACAGCATTTGGACCAGATGGGTTTGAAGCCACGATAATATATTGAACTGAAATACCAGAGGCATAATCAGTTGCGTTATCAGTCTTTGTGATTTGCAGATCAGCCAAGGGGTTGGGCGTCACAGGAGTACTTGTTGCTGTCAAACCCGGTTTAGGTTTGGGTATTTTCGTATTCGTGGAATACAAAGTTGCTGTGCTTGCCGGAGGAAGGTAAACCGGTGTGCTGGTAGCTGTTCCTATAGGAAAATTCGTAGCAGTTGGCAAAACGCGCGTAGACGTCGCCATGGGAGTTGGCGTAGCGGTCAGATGGATTCGGGTGGGAATCACGGCATCTTCGGTTAAATAGGAATTTAACCAGACTGGTGGAGTTAGGATAGCCGGGTCGATGGCTTCCACAAATCCACTGGGACGAGTCAAAGAGTCACTGTTTGGATCGAGACCCGATCCCATATCGGCATTCAAATTCCAACTTGACGAGAAGCGGAGGGCCCAGCCTCCCGCGAGAAAAACGAATAAGAGTCCAAGAAGAAGAATAACTACAACGATCACCCAGTCTCGTCGTTCATTTTCAATTTCTTTCATTGAAGTGTCCGTCGATGGGCAGCCTTACTAAGACTGTAGTGCCGGGCAGTGTATCTTCATTGAAACCTGGACTGTCGAGCCAGATCCGTCCATGATGTGCATTGACAATGCCGCGGGCAATAGCGAGTCCCAAACCTGGACCGCCACCTTTGAACTTGGTCTTGCCAGAGGAATGCAGGAGCACTTCACCCGTTTGATAGAACTTCTCGAAGACCAGTTCATGGTTTTGAGGATCGACACCGATACCCGTATCTTGGACAGCGATTTCAATGAATGACGATTCAGGGATGATATTCCCGCTTACAGTAACACATCCACCGTCGGGTGTGTATTTGATAGCGTTGACAATTACATGATAAAAAAGTTTATAGAGCAGGTCTTTATCGCCCACAATGACAGGCAGAGATTCAAGTCCTTGCGTGACAAAAGTTAGCTTGCGTTCTTCCAGGGCAGACTCAAACGTTTTCCTTACTTTTTCAATCAATTGCACAAGTTCGACTTTGGCTGGCAGGATTTCCAGCAGGTTACTGTCAATACGTGAGACATCCAGCATGTTGTCGATGATCTCAACCATTCGCGTGGTACCTTCGACGATGCCATTTGTATAATTCACATATTCATTGTTTTGATTAGCTTTCACCTGTACCATTTGAGCATAGCCCTGCACCAGCGTGAGAGGCGTTCTCAACTCATGTGCAGCGACTTGGATGAAGCGCATCTTCGCCGCATCCATTTGTTCCAAAATCTTATTCGCTTTTTCCAATTCGAGGGTACGTTGCTCTAAATGGTCAGTCATCTCATCAAACGTATTGGCAAGCACACCAATTTCATCTTTGCTTTTGATTTCTGTACGCTTGGTCAGGTCACCGCTTGCGATGGCGCGGGATGTCCGAACCAGTTTTAACAGCGGAACAATAATCAATCGTGAAACGAAATAACCAATCAAAATCACGGCAATCATCGCCGCGCTATAGAGGGCTATATAATTCCAGCGACTTACAGAACCGGACTCAGCAACAAAATCACTCGCGAGTACCACCGAAAAGACAGCCAGGCGGTCGTTCGCAATTTTGAACGGACCATATGCAATGCTATACGAGCGAGTGTCTACCGTGATGTCTGCACCTTGCACAACCTTATCGCTATCTACCATAGATTCATACTGTTGAGTGGTGATAGAGATAATCCGCTTATATACATCGTCTTGTAAAGCCAGCGTGGATGCGATGGAATGCCCGTTTTCACCGTACAAAACAACGTCGGCAAGCGATGTTGTTTTTAGAAGTGGCAAAAGGGTATTCAATGAAGTGCCCACGACAACGGTACCGATCACTTGATCATTAACTACTATAGGCAGAGTTGTGAAGTAGTAATAGCGCCCATCAGCAGAATCGATCGCGATCTGTCGTTTTGGTGGACTATCCGGATTGTTCTCTTTTAAGAGCGTGTCCACGACGGATAACGTAGAGAGGCGCTCGAGTTGGGTCGCGTCACGCAATATATTATCGGGCTGTCGAATGATATGAGTAAGTTCCTGTCCCTGAGCATTGAACACCACAACGCTTTCCAAATCTGTCCCCTCTGTGTATGGCATCACTAGACCCGCCAGTTTGTCATGATCCCCGGCACTTAATGCTTCCCCAAAGCCGCGCGTGTAGATGAGTGAACGTGCCGCATCTACATGTCTTCGTTCCCGCCGCGCCATCGTGTCGGAGACGATTCGCCCTGCTTGAATCAACTGGTTCTTGAGACGTTCATGCAGCGAAATGGAAACCAAATGTGTGACAATATAAGCACCCGTAGCGGCGACGATGAGGGTCAGAAGAAGATAGGGCAAAATGACTTTGAAACGAATGCTCACTCGATACCTTTTCCCAATTCCGATGTAATAACTGCATTATAAGGAAGAGTCAGCCAAAAACAACATAAATTTCAATATTGATAGTAATTTATAACACTTCTTTTCTAGGAGCAAGCTCAAAAGGAATGAAAAATCCTGCCATTTGGCAGGACTCTGTGGGCGCTAAGGGACTCGAACCCATGACCTCCGCTGTGTAAAAGCGATGCTCTAACCAACTGAGCTAAGCGCCCGTGCGGGCTATTATACATCATGTTACACTTGCCAAATCAAACTGGAGGAAGTCCTATGCGTATTGTGCGATACGAATCCCTGGATGGGACATCCAAGCCAAAATATGGCTGGATTTTGGATGGCAAAGTCGGTGAGATCAGTGGGAATGTTTTTGGGCGCTATCGTCGTAAGGAAGCAGAAGCGCCTCTTTCTGATGTGAGGCTGGTCGCTCCCTGCGAGCCGAGCAAAATCGTCTGCGTGGGACGTAACTATGTGGACCATGCCAAGGAACTCGGAAATGAGGTGCCGAAAGTACCGCTCATCTTTTTGAAGCCACCCTCATCTATACTCCCCAACGGGGGGACGGTCATTTTGCCGCCACAGTCTGCACAGGTGGAGCATGAAGCGGAATTGGTCGTCGTCATCGGCAAACGCGCACGAAACGTCACCGCAGAGAATGCGAAGAAATATATCTTTGGCTACACAATTGGAAATGATGTCACAGCCCGCGATCTGCAAAGGATCGACGATCAATGGACGCGTGCCAAGGGCTTTGACACGTTCTGTTCGTTCGGTCCATGGATCGATACCGAGTTCGATCCGGCAGACGCGGTGATCACCTGCCGCGTCAATGGTCAGATGCGACAAATGGCATCGACCCGCGATATGGTATTCAACGTGGGAACATTGATTGCCTACATCTCATCGGTGATGACATTGGAACCCGGCGATCTAATTTTTACCGGTACACCGGCGGGGGTTGGAGAATTGAAACACGGCGATGAAGTCGTGGTCGAAATCGAGGGACTCGGCGCGCTAAAGAATCCTGTTCGCGCAGAAGGTAAATAAGCAAAAAGATATTGCGCAGAGATATTTTGCGCGATATCTTTCTTATTTGTAATTTGCTAACGAGGTGCTTGACGTTGCTCACCTTCTTTATAGGGTCGCAGCGAGAATGCTGACCAGCTTTCATTTACTGAGATTAGAGTTATCCATTTTAAGTCCAGAGCTCTTATACTTTCCCAACCTTTATCGCGTGTTAGATCTGTTTGAATCCCGGATGTTCCTTTAGGGAAGGAAATCCATAAAATAGATTCTGGTTTCAATGCCCTGGCGGCTTTTGGAATTAGTTTATCGAGTTCAGATTTGTTTTTCACGAAGATTTGAATCCAATCAAATTTCCCGCTTAGTTGGTTAGAAATATCGCTGTCATGTTTGAATTCTTGAGCGTAATTCTCCGGAGCATTGATCACCGCGGCACGTGCACCGGATTTCAATTTCATCTTTTTCGCCAGAGAACTCTCAACCATGGTCGCTACTCCTTTGTTTTCTTGCAATCAAATGCCAGACGTCCATTTCGCCTTTGCCTTTGACAGGGATAACACCGATATATTCGCATTCGAATTCGTCCTTGACCAGTTCATAGGTGGCGCGGGTGATTTGAATTTTGCCTCGTGATCCGTGACTCTCCATGCGGCTGGCAGTGTTGACCGTATCTCCCCACAACGCGTAAAAATATTTTTTGCGCCCGATCACGCCACCCAGGAGCGGACCGGAGTTCAATCCGATGCGAATTTCAATGGGTTGTTTGCCAGCCAGCAGCTCCTCGTTCTTGACACAATCCAACATGTCCAATGCCAGTTGCGCAAGGACAATGGCATGGTCGGGCCGCGGAGTTGGGACGCCCGCCGCCACCATATAACCGTCACCCGCCACCTGAATTTTTTCCACGCCATATTTATCCACAAGCTCATCGAAGTTAGAGAACAAGTCGTTGAGCATATCCACAACTTCATGAGGCGCAAAGTTTGCCGAGATGGGCGTGAAGTTTACAATATCGGCAAACAGAACCGTCGCGGAGCTGAATTCTTCGGCGATAGTTTCGTTGCTTTGTTTTAGTTTTTCCGCGATCCGTTCCGGCAGAACATTGTAGAGGAGTTTGTCGGCTTGATCGCGCTGTGCCTCAATTGTATATTTTTGAATAAATTCTCTGCGGGTATAGCGTTCCAATGCATAACTGGTGAACATGCCAATGACGTTTGCACCCAGGAAGAAAAAGTTATGCATGATAAAAATGACCAGCCCGGTCTCTGTTTCAAGCCGCTGGAGGAGAATGATATTGCTGTACTCATAGCCAATCAGGATGAAGACATTTGCCAATACTGCATAGCCGAAACGAAGACGTGACAAACCATACGCCCACATTGAAACCAAAAGAAGACCACTGAAATAGAATTTGCTCCCAAATTCCACTTCGCGTGCAACTGTGATCCCCACAACGATTCCCAAGCCCGCTATTGCCACACCAACGCACATCAATGCCTGGATTTGTCTTTTAAAGCGTCCGTCATAAGAAACGATAAGGAGAATGACAAAAAGTGGATCGATAATGCCGAAACGAATTGTCCAAATAATGTATTTGGAAACCGGCATGGCATAAATATCAAGGATGCCGAATATAGAATACAAGACAATCCCGAGCACCATCGCCAGGCGCGTTACGGAAACCGTGTTGAAGTGATAATCCTCACGGAACTGTTCTTCGATGTCATCAGGGAAGCGGAGTTTATCGGCGTAAGGATAAAGCCAATCGAACATTTATAAATTCGGTAAATCCAACAATAAAACTTCAGCCAGCAACTTGGAATTCACATTCTTTTCCATTTTTTCGAGTGTGCTCTCCAACTCATTCACCACCAGCCTCGCGGCAGATAGATCCATGCGCTGAGCAATGTCCTCGATTTCCAGGTTGCGATCGACATTCACGAGCGGCGTCCCTGCCTGCGCGGTTCGCAGCATGACATCGCGCCAATAAGAAAGCCAGATCAGAATCACGCGCCGCATCGAATCTTTATCTTTCGACAGTTTGTCGGCGTAGGAAAATTTTTCTACGCGTGAAGCAGAGATCAAGCTTTGCAAATCGTTCAATCGTTCCTCACGCTCGGCGAGCAGCGACTCGCTTTCGAGCAGGCGGCGCGCGTATCCGAACCTTCCGCCGGAGATGTGAGCAATGAGCTTGGACTGATTTGTTTCAAACCCCTTATCTTCCAATGCCTGTTGCACTTCTTCGATCCTGAGCGGGCGGAGCCGCAGCACTTCACATCGGGAGACAATGGTTGGCAATAGTTGCTCGGGATTATCGGCGGTCAAAATTAGGACTGCATAGGAGGGCGCTTCTTCCAGTGTTTTCAACAGCGCGTTCGAGGCAGAATCATTTGCTTCCTGAAAGCGCAGGAATAGCGTCACGCGATAATTTGCGGTATAGGGTTTAAGAGTTAAAGCGTGGCGTGCATCGCGGATCTGATCCACTTTTATGATGCCACCTTCTGAGTCGGCCTGGATAATCGTCAAATCGGGATGCTGCATCGCGGCGATCTGTTTACAGTTGCGACACTCGCCGCACGGAATCCCGGGTGCTGTTGGAGATTGGCAGTTCAACGCCTGGGCAAAGCGCAACGCCAGTGTGCGGCGACCGATTCCCGGAGGTCCCGCGAAAAGATAGGCGTGGCGCATTGTCCCGTGGACGACATGCTTCTTCAACATATCCACTGCCCATTCGTGGCCGATCAAGTTCCAGTTTTCAGTCATCATCCAGTAGTCAGTTTTCAGTGATTAGTATTCAGTCTTTGCCGGCGCGCAGGCGCAAGTAGGATTCGTATCGCTCAGGATAGATTTTACCTTCTCTTAGCGCGAGGCGCACCGCACAACCTGGCTCATGCGTATGCGTGCAATCGTTGAACTGACAGTGTGGCACAAGCTCGCGCAGCTCCGGGAAATATCCATCGATCTCTTCCGGTTCGGTATCCCATAACGCCAGTGATTTCCAACCCGGCGTGTCGACGACATATCCGCCACCTTGGAGTGGAAACATCTGCCGTGTAACAGTTGTGTGCTTTCCTTTGTTGACCGCTTCGCTGATTTCATTGACAGCCAGACCCAGCCCCGGCTGAATTGCATTCAATAAACTCGATTTGCCCGCACCGCTCGGACCAGCAAGTGCGCTGAGTTTACCGGTAAGAATTTCTTCGAATTCATCAACTCCTAGGTTCAACTTCGTAGATGTGTACAAGACACGATATCCAATGTCTTCATACATGCCGAATATTTTGTGCGGATCCTCCACAAGATCGATTTTGTTTGCGACAATCGTCGCAGACACATTTTGTTTTTCGGCAATGACGAGATAACGGTCGAGCATTTTCAAGTGTGGATTTGGATGTGCACACGCAAAGACGAAGACTGCCTGATCGGGATTTGCCAGCAGGATTTGTTGATAATCACCTTGAGGTCGCGGGTCGAGGCGGACGATGGCGCGTTTCCGTTTTTCGACTTCTTCAATTACTCCACTGCCATCCGGTAAAACTGTGATGCGAACTTTATCACCAACCGCAGCAATATCTCCGCGGGCGCGTCCTTGTTTGAGTTTGCCGCGTAGTTGACAAACGATCAAGCCCAGTCCGGTTTCGACTGTAAAGAAACCAGACTGGGCTTTGACGATTAGACCTGTGTGCGTTGCTTCACTCACAAATATTTATTCCTGCTCCAGCCACCGTCCTCGGCGGCGCTTTTTAGAAAATCCATCGCCGCGGACGGCAATGGGAGCTATGAATCTTACGGTTTTCCCGGTTTTGGCGTTTTCGTTGGAATGCCTCCCAGCGGAGTTGGCGTTTCGGTCACGCCGAAATTCGATTCAAACCAAAGAATCGAACGCGGCGAACCATAATAGTAAGATTCCACAATGCGCTGGAAGATCGGTGCCGCCCAATCAGAGCCTTCACCTTGATATTCCAAAATCACGGCAATCGCGATATCAGGCAGACCGGTCGACTCGCCCGCCAGTGTATAACCCGCAAACCAGGCGTGTGGCTTTCCACTAGAAGATTCCGCCGTCCCGGTTTTGCCAGCTACCGGGATTTGCAAACCACGCAGGCGGAAGTTTGCCGTGCCGCGTGGATCTGTCACAACACTCCGCATTGCATCTTGAATTGCTTGCAGGCGGAATGGCTGAATGGGCAGAGTCCCTTGCGCTTCTGGTTTGAAGACAGAGACATCTGCGCCGCCATCCACCGGCTCGATCTTTTCCACCAACTGCGGACGATACAATGTTCCACCATTTCCAATGGCAGCGATGAATCTCGCTACCTGTAACGGTGTGACAAGTACTGTTCCCTGACCGATGGCTTGATTGACTTCTGAGATGGGATCGGGAGGATCTTCAATTTGTCCTGCCTCCTCTGGGATTTGGTCAATGCCAGTCTTTTGTCCGAGACCGAAGGCACGCGCCATCTTCGCAATGTCGTCTGGACGGTTGTTCTGATAGAGGGTGTATCCAATGTCCCAGAAATAGGGGTCACAGGAACGCATCAAGCCTTCTGATAAAGTCAAAAGACCGGAGGGCAGGCTGTCGGGGGTGTTGCATTCCTTACCTGCTGCGAGTCGATCCTGACAATGCTGCCATGTCCAATCATTGCGAACTCTATCTGTTAGCCTGGTCCAGTGATATTGACAATCGAATGGTGTATCAGGAGTGTACAATCCGCTTTCCATGCCGGCGGACATGGTAATGAGTTTGAACACCGAACCGAGAGGATATTGTCCCTGTGCAGCGCGGTTGAGGAACGGTGAATTCTGATCCAGGTTTTGATACTCAGTACCGCCATTCGGATTGTTATCTGCGAACATGTTCGGATTAAAACCCGGCGAGGATGCCATGGCGAGCACGCGACCTGTGTTGCGTTCGATCACCACTGCGGCACCGGCAAATCCTTTTAGAGCATCCTGAGCATTCTTCTGTAAGTCTCGATCAATAGTGAGATAGACTGAGTCGGCGGCTTTGGGCGCGCTCTGCCCTACCTGGGTCACAGGGTTTCCCGTTTTGGGATCAATCACATACAGTGTGCCACCATGCTGACCCCCAAGATATTGTTCTGCCCATTCTTCGATGCCATAGGAACCAATCCGTTCGCTACCCTGGTAGCCCTTACGGCGATATTCATCCAGGTTGTCCTTATTGATGTATGAGGTATAGCCGACGATATTCGAACCGACGCCTTGGTCAAAATAATAACGAGAGTTGTATTGCGTCCATGCCAAGCCACTGGGGTTGATCGAACGGATTCGCTCTGACTCATCTGCCGAGGCTTCACAAAGTGGAATGGGATATTGTCCCGGGGTCGTGGCAATCTGTTCTGCCAGTACTTCTGGACTTTTGCCGCATAAGCTTCTTACCTCGGCGAGGAGCGTTGGCTCGCTATCCTGCGTCACGTTGCCTGGAATAATTTGGAAGGCATATGTATCTGATTGCGCGGCGAGGACATTTCCCTTGTGATCATAGATGTTGCCGCGCGAGGGAATATCGTAATTCATGCGCAAAACATAACCACCCGCAAGTTCCGGAAGGATGAGAGAGTCATCCCAGTTGAGTTTCCACGCATTGTTTTCCAGCGAGAACTTGGCAACCATGTCGCGATCGATGTCACCAACCAACGCGGTGTGATAGGTGACATGATAAGAGACTTGAGACGAATATGCATTCACCATTGAGGACATAACTTTATAGTCAAACGATCCCGCGCTCATTTCATTCAAGGTATCGCGATTGCGCTTGGCGAAATCTTCCAGGCTGAGCGCATCTTGTGAGACTTTGCTCAACATGGCGTACATGTCATTGTATTTATCAGCTTTAAAAGCTTCGAGGTAGGCTGTCAGCGCCGCGCTTTCATCCGGTGCGGGGGACACAGTCACAATTGGTTGTGGAAGCGATGTCGGTGTTGAAGAGGAAAGAATAGGGATATTTACACTTCCCGGGCTGCAGGCGCTTATAAATATCAGAAGAGCAAGGATGTTTAACCATCGAAAAAATTTCATGTGTTGCCTTTCAAATGTGGAGTGCATCCGCTGAAAGCAACGGCGAGCCGTTGCACTCCATAATTACATCTCACCATTCATTATTGCATTCGAAACCGGGCAATCGTATTCCAACAGTGTTTCACAGCTTGCAAAGAAATCTGTGTTGGGCTGAAGGTTCATTTTGCGCATCAGGAGGATCACGTGACACACGGGAAGTCCCATCACGCTGGCGAAGCAGCCTTCCATGTTCGCGACCGGATGAAACTCAGCATGTTGGATTGCGTACGCGCCAGCTTTGTCGAGCGGATCGCCTGTCGCCACGTAATCGCGAATCTCCTCATCAGAATACTCGCGCATTGGCACGTCTGTAACGCAGAGATCCTTGAGGAGCAGTCCATCGCTTTTTCGAAGCAGAGCGATCCCTGTGTAGACCTGATGCGTGTGCCCGCGTAAACGTCTGAGCATCACGGTCGCTTCGGCATCATCCTCCGGTTTGCCAAGGATATCTGATCCATCTACAACCGTAGTATCTGCTGCAAGGATGATTTGATCCTCATCCGCTCGGATCGCGAGCGCCTTTGTTTCGGCAAGCCTTAAGACGTAATCCGCTGGCGATTCGTTCGATCTTGTGCTCTCGTCCACATTGGCTGCGGAGACGATAAAAGGCAGACCCGTAAGGGAGAGCAGTTGACGTCGGCGTGGTGAATTGGAGGCGAGGATCAGTTGGGGCTTTTCCGTCACGGAAAAAGATTCTAACACAGCCCGCCCCCACCCTTCCTCCTAACAGGGGTAGGTATGTCAAGTGGGCCAGGGTTCAGGGATAAATCTGCCCAAAGGCAAAGGTCTTTGGGCGATGAGAGAAATGAGGAGGAGGATCAAGCCGCGCTGGAAACAAGAGAGCAAGCGCGGGAGCGAGTTTCTTAATATGTTTGAAGCCACACTCTATCCAGGCTCGCAGTCCATACCAGCACGGAAGCGCATGTTCAGGAGGTAAGTCGGTTAGGATCAACCAGGGTTCTGCAAACCCTTTCTCCCATTGAACCAAAAGGGTAGCTTGAATGGAATGAACCTTGAAACATGTGCCTGTTCCAGACCAGAGATGGCCTGGATGCTGAAAGGCTAAATGCAAGGCTGTAAATTCACTTCCATCTTGTGGACGGAAGAAGAACCTGCTATTGATGCGCAAGAATGGATGCCAGTTGCATTTTCGAATTGCCTCCCAAAGCCATTTTGCGTATAAACCACGGTCTGCCAGGACAATCACGACCCAATCGTCCGGGATTTGCTCTTGAAAACAAGAGAACAAGTCTAGCCATGGCTCTTTCCATGACCCTTTTTCAATGGCTGGCAAAACACGCCAAGCCACTGGAATGGCACACCCGCGATAGACAACGCTGATTGCCAAAACAACAAGTGTCTGTCCAAGGCTGGTCGCATCCATCGCTAAGGCTAATCGCTTTTCATTCGCAGACCACCAGGACAAGATCCAGCGAAGCAGAGGCACAAAACTATGACTGACGTCTACTTCGCATCTGCTTGTCCCACGTTTATTTTCCTTGGCGTAGTACCACTCTCGCAAACGTTGACGCACACTGTTTTCCTTCGCCCCCAACAGCAATGCTAAACTGCTTGAAACTGTTGTCAGTCCACAAGATTGTGAAATAACCATCCCAAAACTCCATAGTGCCAACACTGTTGCCTGTGGAACACTCAGATGGGGTAGGTGTTCGCGAATGGTTTGTTTCCATTCTTCCAATGCGCATATGGTATAAATATTTTGCTCCGATGTTGGTTTCGAATTTAGTCTGCAAACCAAATTCTAATCTCAACTTCGGAGCTTTTCTAAAATACCTACCCCTGTTAG
>WNFZ01030473.1_pt1 | contig 12080 bp, 17 predicted proteins | sample 5400081 | NCBI WGS metagenome assembly WNFZ01 (sample SAMN13153365, study PRJNA577476) | soil metagenome | isolation source: 80 cm soil or saprolite under grassland replicate 1 | place: USA:California | collected 2016-06-15
AGCGCCAAGCCTGTCCCAAGATGAGTTCTCCCTGAAGGGTCGTGGTAGACCACCACGTTGATAGGCTCCGGGTGTAAGCATGGTAACATGTTCAGCTCAGGAGTACTAATAACCCGTTCGGCTTGATCTTTTACTTTTCTGTTAACCCGTTCCGCGCCTTTGCGGGACGGCAATCAGAGAAGACAAAAGATCTCATATAAAACTCAGGTGAAGTTGTAGCGTCGGCTGTCCTCAGCCGAAATGAACTCCTGTATGTAGATGCCGGAGAAACTGGCGTTCTTTGAAAGCTCGATATCGTCCCTAGAGATTCGGCCTCGCGCTTGCGTCGCTGCGACCGCAGCGAAATGCCAGTGCGGTTCCGCACTCTGGTGACATTAGCGCATTGGCCCCACCCGTTCCCATTCCGAACACGGAAGTGAAACGCTGCAGCCCCGATGGTAGTACGGCGATAGGCCGTGCGAGAGTAGGACGTCGCCAGAACTAAATGCCCGGTGAGTTTATCTCATCGGGCATTTCGCTTTTGGCACGCCTACTCGAGCACGGCTGGCCGTAAGAGAATCGAGCCAATGGGAATTGAGCGAGATGGACGGGAAGCCCGAAGGGCGAAGCGCGTGGGAACGCGCGAGTCAATAGGACGTCCCCCAGAGCCCAGCACTTTGCTAGTTAAAGTGCTGGGCTTTCTCTTTGCCGGATCCGCAATCGTTCCGTTCTGGGGAGCACAGGCCGCTGGCCTGTTGGCGACGGCTGCCAGCCGTCGCGAACTTCGGTTTCTGACAGCCAGTCGGGTTTGGCCAGATCAACTATCAGACGCCGTCCGAACTGGGGACAAACACCAGTTACTCCGGACGTGGCAAATTCCGGTCCCGGTCATAAGGCAACACACAGCGAGGCGGCAAAGCATCGTTCGGAAAATCCTTCTTCCAGCGACGCCGCTCCTTCTCGGTTGCGTAGTACTTCAGGAAAATGGCGATGTCTTCCTGATTGCAACCGCCGATCGGACTCATATGCCATGCGCCGCCAAGTTGCGACAGATCGGGCGTTTCCTCGCGCAGCCCGTCAGACCACAGCCATGTATAAAGCTCGCGGTCGGTCAGATGATCTGTGTTTTCGACAAAGCAACGGATTTTCGCAAGCGTGCACAGCACCTCCTGAAGTTTCGCGACCAAACTCGTATCATCAAGCTCGCTCGGCGGCACCATCGCTATTCCACCGTGAACGAGCCGATTGAAGTTCGTGTCATATGACGCCTTCTCGTACTCACAGGCGAGCGTCAGAAAAGCCTCCTCGAGGCTTGGCGATACCTCCCCGAAATCGCCGCTGATCATTGATCCGCCAGTCAGATCATCTAGTTCGTGTTTCATCTTCTCGATGCGAATTTCGCGATCGACATCCGCTTCGTCGTCTGGCGCCCGATCAAATGAAGACATGATTGCAGGAGTAAACTTTATTTTGTCAAACGAACGGCCAGATGCCAATCGCAATTGAAGCTGGATGCGAGTGTGCCTTGATTTCGCCCTCAAGTTCAGTACAACGGCGCGATGGCCGACGAAATAACGCCGCCACCCCCGCCTGCTCCTCAACCGGTTCCTCGCACTGCGCCCGCCGCCATCTGGAGCCTTGTTTTAGCAGTTCTTTCATTTCCGTTCGGATCGCTTCTTACCGCGATTCCCGCTGTCATTTGCGGCCACATCGCTCGTTCGAAAATTCGCAAATCCGGCGGCGCGCTCGGCGGGAAAGGAATTGCCACCGCAGGGCTAATTTTAGGCTACATCATGCTCGCGCTTTGGGTAGCGTACATCCCGTTCATTGTCAGCATGGTCAAGTCCGACCGCGAACGGATTCAGCAGCTTCTGAGCAAGAAACAGGAAATCGCATCGCCGGATGGCAAACTGAAAGTCACAACCTCTGGCATGTGGACAAAAGTTCCCGAGCTCAGCAAGCAAGCCTCACTCCAAGTTGGTTACAAAGACAAGAAAATGTACCTGATCGTGATCAGCGAACCGAAATCCAGTGTCCGGAACATGACACTGGAACAACATCATCAACTGACGCGCGACCATATGTTGCAGAAAATGAAGAATGCGTCATCCACCCAGCCAGCTTCGCTAACCGTTGATGGTCATCCCGCTTTACAGGATGAAGTGAGTGGTAAGCAACAGAGAGCGGATCTTGTGTTTCTTCATACGACCGTAGATGAGGGCGACTCTTTTCAACAGATTCTGGCCTGGAGCACAAAATCGAGCTGGCCGAAGCAAAACCAGGAACTGCGCGAAATTACCGCAACATTTCAAAGCGAGAAATAGACGTCGATATGCCGTAAGAGAATGGCGGGAGCCGGGAAGCCGCGACATGGACGGGAAGCTCAAAGGGTGAGCGTGCGGGAGCATGCGAGTCAACATCGCCGCGGGACCCGGCGAGGTAGACGGCAGAGCCCGAAGACTGACTGAGTGGGGAAGGAACGAATGAATCGGACGCCGCCAGAACTCAGCCCTTTGCTGGCCAAAGTGCTGGGTTGTTTTTGAATTTTCGTCCATGGAGCGGTTGCCGCGGCGACCTGGCGGCGGCGCGATCGCCGTCGCGAACTTTGTTCGTCGTCTTCGATGTCCATTCTTTGCTGAGCCACGACGAGCGAACTTGCGCGCACACAGGAGCACAGTTACTGTGCGCGCATGACCAGAAACATCACGCTCTCGGTCGAGGACTCAGTCTTGAAGGAAGTGAGGCGAATCGCCGTCGAGCAGGACACCACTGTGAATGGCTTGGTCCGGCGTTATTTGCACGACCTCGCCGGCGAAAAGAAAAAGAGAGCAAAAGCTCGCCGCGACCTCCTGAGATTGCTGCCCAAAATGAAAGCTCGGGTGGGACGTATCCACTGGACGCGAGAGGAGCTCCATGCCCGTTGAGGCGTTCGTTGATACCAACATCTTTGTCTATTCGGTTTCGTCCCATCCCTCGGAGAGAGAAAAGCGGGACAAAGCGCGGGCGTTGCTTGGTGCGGTCGATTTTGGGACCTCGGCACAAGTACTCGGTGAATTCTTCGTCACTGCTACCCGCAAAATTGCCGAACCGCTTTCCGAACGCCAGGCAGTGCATTTCATTGTGCGATTAACTCGCCTGCCCATTGTGGCGATCGACAGCGAGCTGGTTCTCGAAGCGATCGCTCTGCAACAAGAACATCGGGTGTCTTACTGGGACGGCGCCATTATCGCAGCGGCTCGCCGGCTCGGGGCAAAAACCATTTACTCCGAAGATCTCACTCACGAGCATTCGTACGGGTCAGCGCGAGTGATTAATCCATTCCGAACACGGCAGTGAAACGCTGAACTTCCGCTGGGCGCTTTCGGGGCTGCGCGAAATTACCGGAACTTTCTCGTATTCTTGAAGCTGTGCGAGATCCTCTAAAGACAGCGATATCGCCGAGGACGCATGTGAAACAATTTTGCGCTTTTCATTTACGTCGTTCATCCAAGAGGTTGCTCTTTCTTTACTAGTGCTAGGTTTACCGAAACCGAGCAAATCCTTGAAGATGTTCCAGTGCTCGGTCGCGATTTTCCGGTAGTGAATTAGGTCGAAATAGTGCTCCTTGCCGCCTCGTTTTCCATCATCGTCCTCGTAACGCTTACCCACCTCAACGCGCACTAGTTTTGGCACACCTTCCATCCACCATTCGGATTCATCCTCCCCAAATTCGCGTTTAAGCTCTTCAAGGACGACTTTCTGCAACGTCCTTTCAATACGATCGATGATTTCTTTGGAACGAGTATTTGTTTGTGCCTTCTCTTCTTCTAGGAACTTCTCTAGCCCTTCGGGGTTGAACTCGAGATATCGATCGCGTATCGCCTTCTGGCAACGACGCGTGCGCGCCGTAATCCCTTGAATGCCTCGCAGTTCTCGGAATTTTAATCTTTCGCTCTCAGAGAGCGATCCGAGATAGTCGGCCAACGCAACGCCGTATTTTCGCGCAAGCGTAAACAAGTCTTCCCCATCGAAGTCGAGAAGCTTTTTCCCTTGCTGTTCCAAGTCCTCCAGAACGCTGCGCAACACAGCGACACAAGCTGACACACCATCGTTCATCGCCAGACCGCCGCCTGGATTCGCACCCTTTTCCCACCAATCGGCTGCCGCGTCACGGATCAGTTTAACCACTCATTCAGAGCAAAGTTTGTTCTCTCAAGCGTGGCTCGGTTGTCACCGCCCCAAAGCGGGCCGTATATAAGTACATTACCGTGTTTTTCCTTAGCAATATGCAGCTTGGTCTTCTCTATTGCTGAGTGAAGACTTGTGATAGTGATGCATCGAATTGCGTCCTTACTGTCGTCAGAAGTTTGAATGCGCTGGTAGAATGGAGATTCGGGGTCTTCGTTCAGTTCCTGAATGCCCTTGGATATGATTGCACCGAGGCGGACTCTTGGATCGTCGGCGTCCCAGTTCAGCTCGGCAACGAGTGTTTGCAGTAGTATCTGCGACACCCGTTTTTGTTTTGAATTTATCTCGATGAATAATCGAGCCTGTTCGCTCGGACGAAGGCCGGCAAAAGCAAGGATCGTTAGGAGAGACTTGGGCGCCCGCTCTTGCTCCGAATAACCGAAGAGCCGGTGCTGTCCATCAATGACCCACGCTGATTTATAGGCAGGCCGAATTTCGAGCCAGCCGAGAAGCCCGTACTCATCAGCATCCTCTGCTTGTTTCACCCGCTCAAACCGCAAGCGGCTGCTGTCTAGATTGATAACGATACTGGTAGGGAAGTAACCGTTCTCAGAAATAAATTTGCGGATCTTTGCAAGCCGCGATTTTTGGACCATGCGCTGGTATGCATCAACATCCGAGGGTTTCCCTTTAGATCGGTGTGACACATAGCAAATCTTCAATAAATATTCGGGCGAGGCTGCAAAGGTATAACAGTGCGTCCCACCCATTTTATGGCGAATCGCCGGCACCCGAATCCTAAGCCCCGGAACTTCCTTGCCAGGCATCAAGTCCGAGAAGAATTGATATTTTGCGGCTGAACCAAGGTGGCTGACGAGAGTTTCGTAGTACGACAGATCGCGTTCATCGAAGAGAACCACATTTGCCTGCTTCGCTCGGGCGCGATCGTTATCGATTAGGGAAATGTTTGACGTGAACATCGCAAGAATGATTTGTCGCCGAAATTCGCCCGGAAACTGTTTCCGAATGCTTTGCGTGAAGTTTTCCCGGATTAATCGGTGCTTTCCGAGCTCTTCTTGAAATGTTGGCCGTCGGGCGACCTTGTCTGAAGATTTGCATTCAATCGCCAACGCTACTTCGCCGTCGATTCCGACGACATCGATCTTGGTAGTCGGAGCTGAGTCTTCGCCTGGCAACTCGAGCACTGCTCCAGTTTTGCCCGAGAGAAATCCAAATCGCATTTTGTATAAAAGCGACCACACCCGGTCCTCTAAAAGTTGACCATGCGGCTTTTCGCGGCGAAGCCGCGTCGTCGCCTTATTCTGCTTGTCCACGGTCCAGCCTTTGGAGAAGTAATCGTCGACGAGTTTCGAGTTCACTGTCTTCGTCTCATAAGGTCGCGCCTTCGCACGGGCGAGGCCTTGAAGCGATTCAGTCGATTCGATCCCCTGCAGCATTACGCCAAATTGTGAAATAGACACTCCGTTATCATGCGGCGGTTGGAGGCAGAGGCTGCCATGACTGAGGCACGCGTGACACGTTCGATTTTGAAGTAACCGTATAGTCTGAGAACCGAAATATGATGTGCGTTTGACACGACGACATAACAGCCCCGTTCAGCTGCAGCCGTCGCGGCACGTGCAAGCCGAACTTGATCTTCCCACTGCAGAATCTTTTCGTTGTACTTGAGAAATCCGTTGTTGCCATGGGCTACTGTATACGGCGGGTCGAAGTAGATTAGATCACCCGATGCAGCTTCTGCAGCCACGTCCTCAAAATCAGCAACAAATAAGTCTGCGTGTCGCAGAACTTTTGATGCCGCACGAATTCGCTCTGCGTTACAAGGTTTTAGGTGGAGCTTATAGCCATATGGCACATTGAATTCACCTCGTAGATTCACTCGGTAAATTCCGTTAAATGCTAGCGTAGTCAGGTAAAGAACTCTCGCGGCCCGCCTAGAACTCACGCGTGGGCTCAGGTCGCGAATAGCATAGTAATTCTGCTCCGAGTTCTTAAACCTTCTCAGCGCCGCGATCACGGCTTCGGGATCGCTTTTGATCTGCTGGTAACAATTGATTAGGTCGACGTTCGTGTCTGACAGAATAGCTCGTTTGGGCGCTAATTGAAAGAAAAGCGCTGCGCCGTCGCAAAATGGTTCAAAGTACCGCCTGAACCTCAGGTCCGAAATCATTTCGACAAGACGCGGCGCGAGCCAACGCTTCCCACCTGCCCATTTCAACAGCGGTGCCGATGACGACTCCGATGCACGACTGAAATCTTTAAGCGACACGCGCCTTTCTGACATGCCGCGTTTTTTTGCCCGGACGGGTAGCCAATGCAACTCATTTCGTTGGCTAGAAGCTGGTCACGTTGCCGCCGTCCTTCGTCAAGGCCACGGCGTGGCCGGCAAATCGGATACGAGTTCAGTGCAGAGTTGCAGTATTACGCGATCGGGGCACATTTTGCGGCCGAGGCGTTGCCGCAGTTGTCGCAGCATTCTTGAAACCTTGCCACATAGCCCGCATGCATCGTAAGCGGCTTACGATACGAGGCTGAACTGGCCGCAATTTGCGACCAGCTGCCTTTGACTCAACATGATGTGGTCACAATTCATGGCTGGCTGGCCTGCATTTTCTGAGTTTTCTTTAAAGCCGCAAATTGCGACCTTAAAGCGTCGTGCCGAGACACAAATTCACGGCATATTTTGAAAACGAAGTTCTCCGCAAACGGCCGTATCTCACAAGAGAAATGTGCATTCGCGTGATTGAATCGCCGATTCGCTCCGAAGCGCAAGAGCAAGATCGATATCGGTTTTGGGCTAGGGTCGGTGAGCTCGGCGGACGTTACTTGCGGGTCGTACGCTCGCCGATAAAGTCACTATACACAACGCATTTCTCGATCGTCGTTTTAAGCCATGAAGTTAAATTACCATCCAGATACCGACTCGCTTTACATCGATCTTTCGGCCAAGCCGAGCGCAGAGAGCGTCGAGGTTTCCAAGGGCGTCGTCTTGGATTACGACGTGGATGGCAATCTCGTCGGCATCGATATCGATCATGCCAGTTCGAAATTGAATTTGCGGGAACTCGTCACCAGTCACATTCCGCTCGAAACGGCGCAAAAAGCGTAGCAACAAGTGGGTTCGGCACCGAGGTGGTCGAAATTTGCGACTATAGTTTTGAGATCAGCGCTTGGCGGACCGTTCTTAGTCCCGGATTTGACTCGCGATTTCCCGATCGCTCGGTCGCGTCACCACGCGATCAATGCAGTCCATCCAACGGCGTCCCCGCACGTCGTATTGTTGTTCGTAACCTATTGCGCGTCGTACATCGGCAAACGTTTTCTTATCGGCCCCAGCCTCGCTTCTGCGGCTTACATAGACCACACGCGGACCGCTTAGGCGCGCCCCGAAAGCTTTCCGGACTGAGTCAGCTTGGATTTCATCCACGAATTACTCCGTTAGTTCGGGAACCTTTTCGTCTTCGTATTTCGCAATCAGCGCGCCGAGCACGTCCATGAGCGATGCGAGCGGATGATTTTCGTGTTCGCCAACTTCATCGGTGACACGATCAAGCAACTCCACGAGCTCCCGGTAATCTCCTTCCGTATGCGGCACGCGCACGGCCCGGGAGATCGGCGGCCAAGCCTTGGTGAGTTTTCGAGTTCGGCTAGTGTCATATTAAGGGGTGAACCCGATGCGTGGTTTTGGTGGTTGCGGAATAACCGGCGGGTCGATGATGTCCATGACGCGTTGCAGAATGGTTACGATCACGGCTTCGCGAACATTAAGACGCTTTTTCAACTCCTTCTCCAGCGATGCAAGCTTTTGCGCCAAGTCGCGCTTGTCACCAAGCAATGCACGCATTTTCAGAAACGCACGCACGACAAACACGCTCATCTGCACAGCACGCCGGCTGTTGAGGACATTGGCTGCCATGATCGCGCCGTGTTCTGTGAAAACATAAGGCAGCTTGCGACGCCCACCGTGGCTGGAACTTGAAGTGCCAATTTGGTACCTTAAAGGTCGAGACTCTCCAACCAAACTTGAGGTGCCAATTTGGTACTTCAAGTTTTTCCATTCATGTGATGAAAGCTGAAAGACAAAATCCTTCGGGAATCGATCTCGGTTCCGTTTCACTGCGCGGTTTAGCGCCTTCGTCTCGACGCCATAGATACCTGCAAGATCTGAATCAAGCATGACGCGTTGACCGCGGATTTCGTAGATAAGCCGACCGAGTTGATCCGCCGTTAGCCTTCGCGACGAGCTTGGCATCGCGCCAGAGGCTATCACCACAGCGCCTGCATCGCCAAGAATGAACTGGTCGCAAATTTGCGACCTCAAGAACTGACGCTCCCCGAGATCATCCGTTTGCATTCGTGCCTGCCACGCCGTAGTCGCTGGACGAAGACAGGTAATCCGCGGTAATTTGCTGACATGCTAACAAGCCAGAAAGTCATTGACGCCATTGGGTCAGAGGGCAGAAGACAGAGATCAGAGGACAGCAGACTGCATCACGAATGTGAAAATCCGATTTGGCGACGCGGCGGTTCTGGCGAGGGCGCAAGGAGCGGCAGAAGTTTTTGATAGATATCGCGAAGAGCGGTGTCGTGCTGCAAGAGAGTTTTATCGATCTCTGCCAGGCGCTTTAGAATCGCGGCATTCGTGGCGACTTTCTCGCGCAGCTCAATGAATGCGCGAATGACATAAACGCTCATCGCAATTGCTCGTTCACTTCGCAGGATGTTCGCCACTTGGAGCGCGCCATGCTCAGTGAATGCCCACGGTCGGTAAACTTTTCCACGATGCTTTCTGGAACTGGTCGCAATTTGCGACCAGTTACCCAGCTCTGCTCCAGGTCTCTTCAATGAACTGGTCGCAATTTGCGACCTTAAAAGTTCATATTCGTCGGACGTCAGTTGAAACGCGAAATCCGTCGGAAAACGTTCCCGGTTGCGGCGGAGTTGCTCGTTCAGGCGTTTCGTCGTCACGCCGTAAACCGCAGCCAGATCAGTGTCGAGCACAACCTTTTGATCGCGGACCGTGAGAATGCGAATGTTCGGCGACTTGTTCTTCATCCTTGCAACGAAGTTTATCATTCGCTCTGGCGCTAGCGTCGAGACATATCCGCGTGACGGTTTCCCATGCTTACGAGTCAAAAAGCTATCGACCCGCCTTCGCGCAGCCTCCGGCGTGACGAGTGCGATTCAATGTGTTTGAATCCGTGTAATCCGCGGTAGGTTTGACTCATGTTAACAAGTCAGAAGGTAATTGACGCTATTAACGAGCAGATTGGATACGAGTTCAGCGCGGAGCTGCAGTATTACGCGATCGGGGCGCATTTTGCGTCGGAGGCGTTGCCGCAACTTTCTCAGCATTTTTTTCGGCAGGCGGAGGAGGAAAAAGGGCATGCGCTGCGGTTTATTAAATACATTGTGGATGCTGGCGGGCGGGTGATGATCCCGGCGATCGATGCGCCCAAATCGAAATTCAAGACCGCGCGCGACGCGGTTAAACTTTCGCTCGATCAGGAAATTCATGTCACCCAGCAGATCAACGGGCTGGTGGAGCTCGCGCGAAAGCAGAACGATTATATCACGATCAATTTTCTCCAGTGGTTCCTGACCGAGCAGCTCGAGGAAGTTTCGTCGATGGATAATTTACTCAAGATCATCGAGCGTGCGGGGACGGATTTGCTTCAAGCGGATGAATACCTCGCTCGGGTCGGACTAAGAACGATGCCCGAGCCGCCGAAGCAGTGAGAATAGCAGCGAAATAGCGCGGCGATCTTCGCCGCCATCTCAAGGAGGCGGCGCTGTCTAAAGCCTCGTTCGCGTTAGGCGGCGGTTGAAAACCGCCGCTCCCTGGTCTCGGCCCTGTCTCTGGCTTGAGGCGATTGAGGTCAATCTTCCTTACCTCAACCCTCAATATTCGCATATCCGCCAAAAAGCTTGCGCCGGCACGGTGCGAGGGCGTTGTTCATCCATGAAAACGAAAACAGCATTCAGTTTGATTGTGGCTGCGAATCTTGTTTTTTGTAGCGCGGCCTTCGCCGCTGGCGCAAAGACGCATGAAGTCACGGGAACTGTGCTCGAGACCACCCCGACGAAGATCGTCATTCAGAAGGGCGCGGAGCGATGGGAAATCGATCTCGATCCGCAGACCAAGGTCAGTGGGGAAATAAAGGTCGGCGCAAAGGTAACCATCACCTACGCGATGAGCGCGGCGAAGATTGACGCAGGTCCCCTACCAAAACTCAAAGCCGCTGCCGAAGCAGTAGCCCCAGTCACTTCGAGCGTAGCACCCGGTTCGCAGAAAAAAGAGGTGCCGGCTGTTAGTCCTACACCATAGGTGAATAGACCGCGTGGAGCGACGATGTCATTATCGTCCCAAATGACAGGACCCGACGGGGTGCGCGTCTCTCCCAAGAGGCGATCTCACCCACCGTAAGCGGCAGGTATCTGGAATCGCCAAAGATAATTAGAGATTTGAACTCGTTCGTCTCCCGACTCTCTCACCGCTACCTTGCGGCTGAACCGTCCATGTCACTCGTCCCACTCGCTCCATTCTCGACTCCGCTCGGAACGACAAAGGGCCGATGACGACTGGATGAGAGGAAGCGGATCACAAGGCGTGCGGCCGCAAAGCAAAGGCTGGTATGACTTTCAAAGATCATTTTTCGAGACAGGCCGCTGATTACGCGAAGTTTCGACCTAGCTACCCACGGAAATTATTCGATTATCTGGGGAGCGTCGCGCCGAACCGTCAGCTCGCGTGGGATTGTGGTACGGGAAACGGACAAGCGGCCGTCGGACTAGCATCCGTATTTGATCATGTCATCGCGACTGATGCGAGTGAGAAGCAAATCTCAGCGTACAAATTTTTCCACATCACGCCAGAAATCGACCGACTGGTAAATCATCGCTATTACGACAAAGTAGTCGGCTCGTTCTGGCCGGCAGAGCGCGCGCTCGTTGAAAAATTCGAAGAACTCCCCTTCCCTTTTTCGGAAATCCAGACGGCTTCATTCGAAATGATCGCGCAATGGAACCTGAAACATCTGCTGGGTTATCTGCGGTCGTGGTCGGCGACGCAACGTTTCATTGCGGCGAACAAACGTGATCCTCTGAAGGCGATTGCTGATGATCTCCGCGCCGCGTGGGGCGATCCCGGACAAATGCGGAAGGTCGTCTGGCCGCTGATCTTGCGGGTGGGCCTCAAGGCGACCCCCGAGCGACGGCGCAATAAGAAAAGGCGGAATTCCGAAAGCTTTCGCGAGCAGGCGTCCAGCGTCCAACTTCGAAGGTAGCAATGCGCGCCCCGCGGTTCAGCCGCCGCAGCCCAAGCTGCTAAAGCGAAGGCTCGCGCCCTACCAATTTTTTCCTGCGTTCCTGCTTTCCTTAGCAGATTCCGGTTTTGCAAAACGCTTGAATAGAACCGACCTGACGGAGTCTAATCGAACACATGAAAACAAAGTTACCACTCAGTTTATTGGCCGCAGCGACGCTCGCGTTCAGCAGCGCAGCTTTTGCCGCGGGTGCGAAGACTTACCAAGTAACCGGACCGGTTCTCGAGGTCACCGATTCACTGATTGCCGTCCAGAAGGGGAAAGACCGCTGGGAAATCAATCGTGACGCCAATACCAAGGTCACGGGAGACCTCAAGGTCGGCGAAAAAGTGACGGTTACTTATACGATGTCGGCCACAGACGTGGAAGTGAAGGCCGGCAAAGGCGGAAAGAAAGAGGCAGCCAGTCCGGCGGCTTCGCCGAAGCAATAAACGGAGAACGACTCAAATCGCCGGACTGCGTGAAGCCTATCCGGCGATTTTTTTGTTACTCATGATTCCGTGCGGCCTTTCTCGCCTCTCCTCTTGCACAAGGGGAGAGGACTAAGGTGAGGGGTTAGCGTCTGCCCGCGCCAGTTGCTCTGAGTAA
>WNFZ01007687.1_pt1 | contig 12079 bp, 13 predicted proteins | sample 5400081 | NCBI WGS metagenome assembly WNFZ01 (sample SAMN13153365, study PRJNA577476) | soil metagenome | isolation source: 80 cm soil or saprolite under grassland replicate 1 | place: USA:California | collected 2016-06-15
GATCGAAGATATTAAATAATACTCTTTTACTTGCGTTTGCAGTATTTGGTGCCGCTTATTACAGTGGTTTAGGAGTAACCATAGCCCGAAGCCCAATTTTATCATTCCAAATCGTACTAGCAACAGTAGTCACATTAATTGCCGTTGGTTTATTATTCAGAAAAGAAATTGGAATAAAGACGGGGTTGATACTTTTAGGGATGTATATTGTAAGTATAGGATTGCAATTTTTTATTGCCTCATGAATTAATCAGACTATTATCACCTGGTTTAAATCTGTTAGAATCAATTTCATTTTTAGGGATGATTGCTCGGAAACGTCAACCGTATGGATCTTTTGCTTCTTCGGATTTGGTACTATTATTACGATCTCCTAACATGACGCTAATATCCGAATAAGAATGATTTCTAAAAACAGTAAAATTTAGTTTATCTCCTGGCCGTTTATTTTCATCTACATAGGATACTAAATCCTCCATATAGGTAACATTATGATTATCAACCGCAGTAATTATATCATTACCATGTTTATCACCGTATTGATCAATGGTACTGCCACGAAGACCTGCATTATCAGATGGTCCATCCTTTGTAATTGAATCCACATATACTCCCTTAAAATCTCTGCTTAAATTTTTAAAATTTTCTGTTAATTTTGATGTTAGAGTGGTTGCAGAAATTCCTAACCATGGATGTGTATAATTTCCTTTACTGATAAGAGTGGGTACTATTTTAGAAATAGTGTTAGAGGGAACCGCCAAACCTATCCCAGAAAATCCTCCAGAATCTGACAACACACCTGCAGTATTCATTCCAATTACTTCTTCATGAATATTGAGCAAAGGCCCTCCTGAGTTCCCGGGGTTAATCAATGCATCAGTCTGAATCACACTTGGAATACTAAATTGTGTTCCTTCAGTTGAAATCAAACGTCCCTTTTGACTGACAATTCCAAGGGACATCGAACCTGCCAATCCATACGGGTTTCCTATAGCAATAACTTGATCTCCTACTTGTACAGCAGAGGAATTTCCTAATGGTAATGGACGCAGTCCTGATATATTTTGTTTAATTTTTATAATTGCGATATCATTGAATGGATCACTCCCTAAGACAGATGCTACATATCTATTACCATCTATGAAAGTGACATCTACATTCTTAGAATCATCTACTACGTGATGATTAGTAATTATTCGCCCATCCTTATCGAACACAAATCCTGATCCTAGACTTGTTACATTTTTGTCCCCGGGAACACCTGTAGAAGCTTCCTTATTTTCTCGAGTGATTTGTACTACGGATCCTTGTACGTCTTTGAAGATCTTACTACTCGAATCCGCCGTGGATTTATTTTCACTTTCTTTTTGTGCAAAAATTTCCAATTTTCCCACATGGAGCAATAGAAATGATGACATGAAAATGATGGCTATTAGAATTATAATTAGTTGATTTTTCATATAAAAAATCCACAAAAGTAATCATATAGACTTTTCTATTGATTTAGTCTGTGAATATCTATTTTTAAACGGATATAGAATCTTAAGATAAATCCCAAGATAAAGTTGAATTTTAGTGTAAAACCCGTAATGTGATAAACAGCAATAAATTGGTTAAAAATAATAAAATTCACAAGGTATTGCTATCTCATATCGATTTTTTGGTATTTTTCACTCAGCTTTATTTTAAGTTCATCCAATTGATCCGATACCCATTTAAAAAAGCCATCAGTCATTTCCTGTGGGATATTTCTTTTCTCAGCTAGTACCAGATAGCCTTCAAAGATCTTTGCATAAACAGAATTACATACAATCATGTTTGCCAGTGCGTCTGAAACAAAATCATCGCTTTTGCTCTCTATATAATTTCGCTTAAAAAGATCTAGAAGGTTTTTGGTGCGTCTATCAATCTCATTTTGATCCATTCCATTAGTCATTGTAAATTTACTCATATGCCCACAGAAGTAACTTGGTCTTCGATTATTAAAATATTAATACATGAAATTTCTGGATTCGCGTCAAATAACTGTGGATTTCTCTGATGGAAAATGAACTAATTAAAACAGCAGTTTAATATAATTAGTAATTTCACAATTTTTGATGTTTAATCGGATTATTTCATTTCTCCCAAGCGCAACAGAAATTATCTACTTATTGGGATCTCAGGATTTATTATTTGGAGTCACCGATCAGTGTAATTATCCTGCCGAAGCAAAAAACAAACCTCAGGTCATAAGGTCTGTTTTCGATTCAGAATCAATGTCAAGTCTTCAAATCGAAGAGAAAATACAGCAACTTTCGCGATTCCAAAATGATTTTTTTATAATAAATTATGATCTGCTAAAAAAAATACAGCCGGATCTTATTATTTCTCAGGAATTGTGCGATGTATGCTCACCTCATAAAAAAGAAACTTACGAAGCGATTCAATTCTTGGACAATAAACCTCATAGTCTTGTTCTGGATCCGCATACCGTGGATGATATAATGCAAAATATTTTGGAAATTGCTAAAACCATTGGGAAGGAGACAGATGGCTCACAGATTAAAGTCTCTTTGACGAAAAAAATCGAAAAGATCTCTACTACTAACAAGAGTAATAGACCAAAGGTGATTTGTCTGGAATGGTTCGATCCATTCTACATTTGTGGACACTGGGTTCCTCAAATGGTTGGAATTGCTGGAGGAATTAATGGAATCAGCAAGATTGGCGAGAGGTCTCGTAAAATAGACTTAAGCCAAATAGCTAAATTCGATCCTGATATACTGATTCTTTCTCCTTGTGGATTCGATCTTCATAAGGTATTACAAGAATACGGTTCATTACAAAAAAATAATCAATGGAATTCTGTCCACAAGGTGATTTTCTAGTAACGACTTTCATTTTTTTAGTGGGAAGTGGATGTGGCCCTTTAAATTTAATCCCATTTTTTTCTCCAATACCCTTTATCTCTTGACATATATTTTCGAGCATAACAAGATTAGTACTAGTTAATTTAATACGCGCTTCCTGAGTCATTAATTGGACTCACTTCTTGGTGCTTGGGTCGTATTTTTCTACAATAGATTTAACGACACCAGCAGCTATTGTTGTTCCCATATCTCTCAGTGCAAATCTGCCAATTTCTGGAAATTCTTTGAAAGTTTCTATAGCCAATGGCCTAACAGGTTTTATCCTCACAATTGCTGCGTCACCAGTTTTTAGAAACTTTGGTTTTTCTTCAACAGCTCCACCTGTTTTTGGATCAATTTTTGCTACAAATTCAGATAAGGTAGCAGCCACCTGTGCGGTATGGGCATGAAGTACGGGAGTATACCCCGGAGCCATTGCGGTAGGATGATGTATAATTATTATTTGTGCCTCTATTTCTCTTACAGCATTGGGTGGACTAACTACGGGCCCGATTACATCTCCACGCTTGATTGACTTTTTATCCACACCTCTCAAATTAAATCCAATATTATCACCAGCTTCTGCGGAATCCATCTGAGTATGATGTGTTTCTATTGATTTGACTTCTCCAGTCACACCAGATGGCATTACAATGACTTTGTCATTTGCCTTTAGAACTCCTGTTTCGATCCTGCCAACTGGTACTGTCCCAACACCCGTTATGGAGTAAACATCTTGGATTGGTATCCTAAGTGGTTTCCCTATAGGTTTTTCTGGGGGTTCGAAAAGATCGAGAGTTTCATTTAAAGTGGGTCCTTTGTACCAAGGCATGTTTTCAGATTTCTTGACTAAATTATCGCCTTTCCAACCTGAAACAGGTATAAAGCTTATTTTTGAAACATTATAGCCTACTAACTTTAACATTTTTTCAACTGTTTCTTTGACTTCATTGTAACGCGCTTCTGAATATCCCGAATCATCCATTTTATTCAATGCAACTACGATTTGCCCTACACCGAGCGTCCTTGACAAAAATGCATGCTCTCTTGCCTGTCCTCCAGGATCAGTAGCTGCTTCGGTCTCTCCTGGCTTTACGGATACCACAAGAATGGCTACATCTGCTTCCGATGCCCCAGTTATCATATTTTTGATAAAGTCTCTATGACCAGGAGCATCAATTAAGGTGTAAAAATATTTAGGCGTTTCAAATTTTTGAAAAGCTAAATCTATTGTAATTCCTCTTTCTCTCTCATCCTTTATGCTATCTAATACCCAAGCGTACTTGAAAGTATCACCTTTTCCAGTTTCTTCAGATTCCTTAGCAAAAGAATCAATGGTTCTTTGATCGATCACACCCATATCTACTAACAAATGACCAACAATAGTTGATTTACCATTATCAACGTGACCCACAACGACAAGATTCATGTGGGGTTTTTTACTTGCACTCATTAGATTAAAAGCGATAATAGGGCTTTATTTGTATTTCGTTAAATACAATACGATTTTGTTGGTCCAACACAGCTTCATTAGTTACTAGTCGAGGTACTATACAAAATGTTCTAACGATTCAATTTGCAAATTCTATAAATTCTATGGCCTGTCATAATCATCTTCAATTCTTACAATATCGTTTTCATCAAAGCTACCATAAGAAATTTCTAAAACAATACAAACAGAATCGATCGCTTGAATTCTATGCTTCGCACCCGATGGAATTATGATACTGTCCCCTTCATTCAGGGAAGATTGTTCGTTCTGCACTTCTACCGTAGCAGAACCCTTAACTATTTTCCAAAATTCCTTTCGCTTGTTGTGATATTGAAGACTCAATCTAGAACCAGGCTTTATGTAAAGTAGTTTTACGGTGCATCGTTCATTCTCATTGAATTTTTCAAATGATCCCCATGGGCGTTCTTCCGAATAAACTTCCACAAAAAAACAATGGAAAAGTATAATTTAATTATTGTCATATTATTTATAGTAAAAAATATACAACAGTTATTTTAATTTACAATTATTGCCAAAATCTTCAATGTGTATTTGCAATAATCATGGCGATTGCAAAGGATTGATAATGGATGAAAAAAAGTTAAAAAATTTTTGTTCCTGTAATTGTCATGATAGCAGTTATCAACTCATCCGAAACTCAATTGCATTTAATAATATTGAAAATGCTAGCAGTTATGGCATGAACCAAAATATGGATTACTAATTCATGGTTCTGAAATCAACACATTAATCTGACGATCTACAAATTAAATGAAAGTTATGTCGTAAGTTAATTCAAATAGGTGATTTAACTAAAAGGAAATTTTGGTTATTCTACAAAATATTATTTAATTATATATCTAATTTTAGGAACAGTTTAGCTACTGCACGGAGATAAGGATTTTCTTTCCATCTATTTCAACTTCTTTATATTCGATGTCCTCTAATTTGTCAGGGGTTATGATTACCTTTTTTACTCTGACGTAGTACGCCAATTCGTTTTTATAATTTTCAAGTGATAATGAATCCTCTGGATCTAATTTTGATATATAGGCAAAGGCCAGTATGTCTGTGGGAACAAAGCCCCTTTCCTTTCTCAATTGTTGTATATTTCTCGCAATATCCTTCACAAGACCCATCGATATCAATGTGGTATTTCTAGTAGTATCAATAAACACAGCAATATCCTTCTGCTCTGATTCCACCATTATGTATGGTGTTTTTCCATCATAGCTAAATTCTACTTCATCTTTTGACAGTTCAATTTCACCAGATGAATATTTTAAATTGAAATTTCTTTCTGACATTAATTGCGCAAACAAATCAGCATAGTCAATTTTCCCAAATGCTTGGAGGGCATCTTTTAGATCGTTCTTTAATCGAGGAGCAACTTTATTTATCCTAGGCTTTGCATTTACGGTAACAAGATTCTCCGTAAATAGAGAATTAACCTTTTCAAAAAAATTACTAAAATTTATTATCTTGATGTCGATATATATTGTATTGAGTTGCTTCTTTAATAATTCTGATAACTCATTTGATTCTAGAAAAGCTTTATCTTGAGTGCAAATAACAACCTTATTAACAGGCCATCTTCTTTTAAGTTTCGCCTTCATTCTGCCTGCGTTAACTAAAGAAATAATTTCTTTTGACTTGTCAACAGCTTCTTCAATTTTATTATTTATCAATTTACTGTTTAAGTTTGGCCAAGATTCAAGTAAAACGACATCTTTGTTCTTGAAACAGAGCAAATACAAATTATTTGTGATGAAAGGACAATACGAATGAAGAATGATGTCAATTTGTGATAAAGTATACCCAAGTACTGCATATATCACGTGTCTTCGTTCTATAGTTTCCATATTGTCATCCCATATATCATCCCTAGTCATAGGAACGTAAGTTTGACTGAGATTATTAATTATGAATTCTTCTAAAACTTTAGCGCCTTCGTTAAATCTACAAGAATCTAGTGATGCTGTTACTGTTGTGATCAACGATTGTAATTTCGATAAAATCCAGGCTTCAGTCAGAGTAAAAAATTTACTTTTTACGACAGAATTAATGTCTATCTTTTTAGTATCAAATTTATCGTAGGTACTATTCTGAATTAAGTAGACATGTAGATAATAGAGAGTACTTAGCACCTGGTATGGCCTAGAAGACATTTCACTCAAGCTAAAGTTTAAAGAATCAATAGGAGAAGACTTCCACATAAAATAAAATCTTATTGCGTCAACCGAGTTTTTAACCAAGAGATCATTTGCGTCTAATACATTGCCTAGGCTTTTACTCATTTTATTTCCTTTTTCATCTAAAATATGCCCCTGAAATAGAAACGATTCAAAAGGTGATTTAGCTTCATTTTTCATTATTACATTTTCCATAAGTAATGTATATGCCCACCCCCTTGTTTGATCTATTCCTTCCGTAAGAAATGCAGCAGGTATTAGGTATTCGTATTCCTCATCCGAAAATGATGCATAAGGTGAAGCGCCACTATTGTGCCAAGTATCAAGAACAAAAGATTCTCGAATCATATGGTTGTTACATTTTGAACAATTAATCACGATATTATCGATCCATGGTCGATGCAATTCAAATTGTTCTCCATCAGGTAACTTTGATGCCCTCTTGATTATTTCATCCCTAGAAAACAACGGTTCTTTCAAGCCGCATTTACTACAGGTCCATATTGGAAGAGGAGTTCCCCATACTCTTTCTCTTGATATGCACCACGGTACCTGTTCCTTTATTATTTCCAAATATCTATTTTTTGGAGATTCAAAAAAGAAATTGACATTTGAAACAGCAGTAATTGGCTTATCCCCAAGTTTATCAATCATGTAAAAATATTCTCGTCTCGCAAGCCAAACAACCTTGTGATTTGAACGCCAACAGGTTGGGTAATGATGTTTGATTCTCCCTAACTTCAAATAGGCTCCAGCTTCTTTCATTTTTTCGACTACCAAAATATCCGAGTTCCGCACGAACTGTCCATTAAATATACCTGCTTTCTCAGTGAATTCTACTCTATCATTAATGGGTACAAATATCGGAACATCACGTTTGACAGCTATATCAAAATCCTCTTGACCATTGGCAGGAGATAAATGCACTAATCCACTTCCAGTACTGGCATCAACGAAATTTTCTGCTACTACAAAATGTATCTTGTCCTCATCGCTTAGTTCTTTGAGCCCTGGAATTAATCCCAAGAGTGGATGTATGTACTTCATCCCGTCAAATTCTACACCCTTAACTACCTTCTCAACTGTAAAATTCTCAATATGAAGATCATTCATCAAATAGTTTAACCTGTCGTACCCCACAATCCACCTTTCATTTTTGAGTGAGACGTAAGCATAATCAGCCGTAGGATTAACGCCGATCAACTCATCGGTAACTAATGTAAATGGCATAGTTGTCCATGCAATTAAGAAAGTGTTTTCGTCCCTTAGTCTCATCTTGTAATAAAAAGATGGATCCTCTAGGATTTTGTATCCTTGATTGACTTCTGCATTACTCAGTGAAGTCTGACATGATGGACAATACGCAACTACTCTAAACCATTCTTTAAGTATACCCAGATTCCATGCCTTCTTTAGCACTTGCCATTCCCTTTCTATGTAGTTATCAGTGTAAGTCCAATACGCCCTATCATAATCAAACGAAATTCCAAGGAGGCGATCGACTTTGATCCACTTTTCCGCATTGTTTTTGATTAGCTCCTTACATGCTTCTACAATCTTAGTAATGCCAACTTTTTTGATATTGTCGGCTTTACTTCCGGTTAATCCCAGATTTTTTTCTGCCTGTAATTCAACAGGCAAACCTTGTGTGTCCCAACCCGCACGGAATACGACCTTATATTTCTGCAGAGTTTTGTATCTGAACCATACATCCTTGATGATACGCCCTCTAAGATGACCTGCATGTGGTTCACCGTTAAGCGTAGGTGGCCCCTCAACATAACCAAGTATTTTTTTGAATGATGATAGCTCTTTATCGATTAATGATTGCTGATCAATATGATTAAGGTATGAATTGGCCTGAAATTCAATTTCCTTTGGATCATATTTGGCTACTAACTTCATTAATGCCAACGTCAGTTCTTTTCACTCTTTTATAACTTTACAACTCAACTCAACTTATACAGATAGAATTTCTAATGTATATGCATTTTAGCAAGATAATATAATAATCTATCTAGATGCCAATACGACTTAAGGTACTAAAGAGACAGGAAGAACAAAGAAACAAGCTAAAGGAGTTAATGGAAATGTTCAAGCTAAACTCTACATCAGGCTATTCAAATTCATATTCCAACGAATACGAGGTTCTTCATCAGCAATTGTTGACCCAAAAATAGGGAACACTAGAGAGCTTTTTCAAATGTTTGATTTAGCCCGTTACAGTAGACTATTGATGTGTGGTTTTTGCTGCTTCAAGTAACTAAATACAGTTCTAAGTGGTTTTCAATATTTTGAACATAGTCAAAATATAGAACTATATATCTAAATTGTGTTATAGGGTCAATTGTTAATAACATTCCCTAAATGGCTCCGTAAACTCTCCGCTTGTTGACTCGTAATAGAATGTAGAAGTCCTCTAATGTAAATGCTTATTAAAACACGTAAAGTTAGTTTTTATAATTTGTCAGAAGAGGAGAATAAGGAAGAAGAAGAAGAAGTAGTAGTAGAAGACAGGAGTTTAGCGGCTAGTGTCATTACAACGACAGAGAATTTGAAGAAAATTAAGCAGAAATTGGACAATGATGAAAACTCAACAACAGAAGAAAAGAAATGTTAGTTACTTTAGATTTCAATGATATTGTTCTGGCAAATGCCTTTTCATTGTACATCAAAATGCATTTCGATTATTTCTTAGAGGATGGGAATCTAGCATATCTTTGACGTAAGGGACAGAATTTATCAGTGGAATTGATCTTGTTCCGGTCTTGCCATTTACAACTATTTCCGCATACTGACTATCTCCTGCCATCTTAAACATAACGTCCTTAATCTTCAACTTCAAAATTTCTGAAGGTTTGCAAGAAGAATCTCGTGAAATAGCATGAAAACACCTACCCTTTGTGATGGGCAATATTTCAGGAATAAAAGATCATCATCTTGTGTCCACATGTCACTAGTTTTGTATGTAGAAGTTTCCTTTCTCTTTAATCTGTTAAGATTTAATAAAACTTCAGGTTTTGATCTTTCCTTAGGCTCCATCTCAGGATAATAGAACCACTTGAAAAATGTGCGTATTGTCACTAAATAATGATTATACGTTCCTATCCATTTCTGATTTGGATCTCCAGTTTCACTTTTTCTTAGACTGTTTAAGAATAAAATAATGTCGTCCCTTGTAACATCCTTGAAATCTTTCTTCTAAAATGTCTGTCACTGGTTTGTGCTGTGATTAAAGATAGAAAACGGGTCAAAAAAGACAGTTGAGCTATAATAAGGCGTTGTTCTATATATAATGCATACAAAATGCTGGAGACTGCTTACTTAATTATGTCTTTTCTTTTGCTAGCATATTGTATTCGGATGATAGTCTTCCTCCATTATTCATATAAACATATTTCAAAACCAGGACAGACAAACAACGGTCAAAAATCGATATTAAGTATGTCAGACAAAAATAATAAACGGCACCAATGGGTCACTTTCAATGACGATACGGTTATAGCTGATAAGTTAACAATTTTGGAAACGAATTATCAGTCTCAGGATCCTAAATTGAGACAATATGAATCAGAGTCAATCTCTGCTGCTACTGATCTAGCCGGAACAAAATTGGCCAAGTGTGCGGAGTACAATTTGTCTTCAGTGGTAAGCATAATTGTTGCAACAAGAAATGAAGAATCGATTATTGATGGCTTATTAAACTCACTGAATATGTTAACGTACGATAGTAATAAATTTGAAGTGATTGTAGTAGATGATTCCAGCGATTCAACTTTTCGCATCTTGGAAGGATGGAAAAAACGTATGGAAAATTTAAAGATAATTAAAAGAAACCAAAAGATTGGTTGGAAAGGAGGAGCTTTAAATTTGGCACTCGAATATTTGAGGAGAGACAGCGAATACGTAATAATACTTGACGCAGATGTAATTGTTGCTCCTCACATTATCGAAGAATTTTTGTCAACCCTCCTTAACTGTAAGAATACCTGCGATGCAATACAGGGATATTGTGCACCATACAACTGCCAATTGCAATCAGCAAAATCCTACAATTGGGTCAGTAAAGGAGTAGAATATAGGCTCGCACAAAGAAATATGATAGAATTTGTTGCTAGAAATAAACTAAATCTTCCCGTTCAAATTACAGGAAATCTTTTTATGATTAAAACCTCGACTCTGAGAGATATTGGCTTCTCTAACGATCTTTGTGAAGACTGGGATTTAACTTTACAACTTTACCTGAGAAAACGTGATAGGCCAGGGCAAACCGAGACAAAAAATATTCCAGACTTATCGAGAAGAACAATTCTCTTCAATGAAAAATTAAATGCTGGAATCCAAGTGCCGACCTCGTTCTCTTCATATTTCATGCAGAGACTTAGGGTTAGTGAAGGTCACACAAGAGGTTTCATCAAAATGATACCACGATTTGTAAAAAATAAACAACCCATAAAGAATAAAATCGAAGTTTTTCTCTCAGGTTTACATTATTTGAAAAATACAATTGTTCTTTCATTGCTGCTCTTTGACTTGTATGCTGTAATGGTACCTGATCTAAAAACATTTAATGCGCTTTCAATAACATCGTTTTCTATTCAACTATTTTGTCTCTGTTCCTTCATAATAACTAATGTGATTGGAGTTGTTATTTGCAGCAGCACAAGCAAACAATACAATTTTTCATTTATAATATCAAAGCTGCTTCTTGACATCTGTACGTTACCAGCTACGATAATAGGATCATTACTAGGAATTCTTAGAAAAAAGGGAACATTTTACAAAACACGAAGGATTAGGATTATGCAAGTGTCAAAATGACGTTGTCTCCTGCGTATTTCAAAACGCAAACCTCCAAGTTTATTTTTTGATCAGAATATGATGCGTTCATTGGAATCATTAAATGACACAGCCTTTTATCATGATAAATATGATCTAAAAGCAGTATTGGAACAGCAGTATCCAGAAGATAAGCAGGAATACCAAACTCTGATGAGACAAGAAAAAACTTTCATGTTTGACAGATTGATCCAAGCTAACGGCGTAAAGCCTATCCTAAGTCACCTGCAAGTGCGATGAAAAATTACATCTGTGATTTTTGTCGAAATTTAATACGAGATTACCCTTTAAGGATAACAAAGTGATTTGGTAACTTGAGCTAACTTGAGGACCGATATTTCTATAGTTTTACTAATTTCTTATAATGAACTTTTAGTCTATTAATATATCATATCTGATTTGATATAGTACGATTCAATCGTGGATTCAAACTAAGATATTAAAATTTTAGTATATATCTCTGCTTCTAACGAAGCTACAACGATAGATGATATCATAATGAAGTGAAAAAAACATGCTGATGAAATTATAGTACATGACGACGGTTCTACACATGATATGTATGAGGTTGCAAATTCTGCTGGAGCTACTGTAATTTAGGAATTTATCTAGAAGCGGTTTTAGGTTTTTCCATATAAAATATGAGTACTACATATTACCAGTTA
>WNFZ01006527.1_pt1 | contig 12078 bp, 10 predicted proteins | sample 5400081 | NCBI WGS metagenome assembly WNFZ01 (sample SAMN13153365, study PRJNA577476) | soil metagenome | isolation source: 80 cm soil or saprolite under grassland replicate 1 | place: USA:California | collected 2016-06-15
TGAAGGAGATAATCACAACATTTCAAGGAATTTTAGCCTGGCTATGCAACGCACCGTCGAATTTTTTGATCGATACCTTAAAACAGACTGATCCGATAAAATTCAGGTCATCAGTGGACACGACACGCTCACGAACCGGCATCGTACTATTGATCACTTGCTTCATGCTTTCTTCTGCGTGTGGGATCGTTAGTCCCGCGCCGCTTCTCGCAGCGCGCACGCCGCTCAATCCTACGCCGACAACGATCCCGGTTATTGAGACCTTCACCCCTCTCCTGTTGTTCACTCCTACCCCAATTCCAACAGCCACGCCTGCCACGTTAAATCTCAATCCACAAATCATTTTGCTCGCAGAAGATTTCTCTGAGCCCGATGACCTAGTCCTGGCGCCCGACGGTTCCATCTACATATCCGATGTCACGGAAGGAACGATCAAAGAATACACACCAGAGGGTCAACTCAACCTTATTCTTTCGGGCTTGAGCGCGCCGGAAGGGATGGCTTTTCTGCCCGATGGTTCGCTGGTCATTGCAGAGCAGGCAAATAACCGTTTGATTCGTTATGACTTCCAATCTAAAACCCTCCTGCCATTTCTCGATCTTGTAAACCACACCAATGATTTGGGTGTGGATGGGATCATTTGGGATGGAACAAATCTGATTGTCCCCGATAGCCCGAATGGGACCGTGTTGGAAGTTTCAGCGGATGGAAAAACGATGCGGCAACTTGTCTCCGGGTTAGTACGTCCAACCGGCGCGTGGGTGGAACCTTCTGGAGATTTGCTCATCGCCGACGAATACGGAAATGCAGTTTTTCATCTTCAGCGCGATGGCGCGCTGGAAAAGGTTGGGGATTTTTCCATCCCTGATGATGTTATCGAAGATGCAAGTGGAAATATTTTTGTGGTCACGCTTGGCGATGATGCCGTCCATGTACTTACAGCTAATCAAGATGTGATTCTTGTCAACGGATTGAATAATCCGCAGGGAATTATTTTCGATGTTGATGGTAACCTAATCGTGACGGATTCAGGGAACCACCGCTTGCTCAAAGCGCTCATTCACTAGATGAGCTTGCTTAAGCATTTTAGTGCATGGGGTCAACCTGCTCTCATTTTGAGGGTGTAAGAAAAAAGGATGAATGGACAGCATGTTAACTCGCGGTGTATGGCACCATAAAATGAATACGGAACTGCGTCAATTACTTGTGTGAGTGTGGATGGTGATGTTCGTGAGTCTCCGAACCGGAGAGATGTTCGACACGTCAACAGCCTGGCTCGCCGTCATGACCACAGCAATCTTGCCGTAAGACCAATCGCCGCCAGAGGTTGCGAGTCAGCTTGAATAATTTTTCTGGTAACGACATAGGTCGGTCGAGATTGGTTAGGAAATTGCGAAACGATTGTTTTGTCATAGGGTCTCTCGATTTCATTATAGCAAATCATAGGCCTAAATGATTTGTCCGCTTAGAGCATAGCGGTGCTGCATGCAGCAAAAACTCCGAGACGTTTTTGCGAAGCATCTCGGAGTTTTGTATATTTCAGTGATATTTGCTGTAATGCTTTTTGTGCTTTATTCGTTACGGGCTAGGCCGTCCGGGCGGGAGCAATGGGCAGAGGAAGTAATGATCAGTGGCATCCATGATACTGTTACCATTTGTATCTTCCCACCAACGTCCACCCAGGTAACCAGGGTCGCCAGGACCAAACTCGGTTACACCGTTATCAAGCTGTTGGAATTGACCTTCAAAAGGCAATGGGTCTTTTACCACGAAGGTATCATAGTATAGACCCTGGCTGCTGACGTACACAACACCCGGCGTCTCATTGCCACGTCCCGCCGAGGCAGGGATCGTCATCAACAGCGCGATGAAGACCACCACGAAAAGCACAATTAACTTTCGTTTCATTTGTTTTCTCCTATTCGTATGGATATGTGGCCGATACTGTAATTTTTTCTCTTATGGGGTTACATCGACCGTTATCGCTGAATGCGATATACCCAGTGTACAGGAGAAAAATTAAGAGAATCTGCAAAATTGATTACCAAAGTGTTACGCATTTGTTAACAGGATGGCCGCGGATTAATCCACGGCTGTCAATTGCTAAGCGCAAATTAATTGATATTAGATAGAAGAGAAAACACTTACTGCTCATATCGCCGTTCCCGGCGCTAAAAGCATAGAGGAGATTACATCACTCACAAGCTGCTGATTGTTTCTCCACCTGCAGACCAAATGCTTCATAGACAGGCACACCATCCCACTCAGCGGGGATATTCAGGCCGAGAGCGAAGGCGGCGGTCGCGGCGGTATCCATGGTGTGGATAGGGCCGGCGAGTTGCTTAGGCTGGATGCCCGGTCCGACTGCGATCCATGGGATGGTCATATCTTCAGGCGAGTCTGATCCGTGAGTGGAGGCGTGACCTCCATGATCGGATGTGATGATGATCAAGGTGTCATTACGCAAGTTTCTTGCATCCAACTCATCCAGGAGTTGCCTCAGCGCTTGATCGGCGCGGAAGAGGACGCTGAGTTGTTGAGGGGAAAGCCAGCCGTAAGAATGTCCCATTCCATCAGCGATGGCGAAATGAATGAACAGAACTCCGAAATCCTGAGGGAACTCTGCAATCAGTCTGTCCATGAGGACCGTATCACGGTCATTCACAAAGACAAAATTATCCAGGCTGGACGGCTCGGTGATCTGAATTAATTTTTTCTTGCCAACATACATCTCTGTTCTCAAGCCTGCCGCGTGAGCGATGTCGAACAGGTCAGTGCCCTGGGCATAGCCTCTTTCGGGGAGGTACTGGTCCCACGTCACACCATGTTTTGAAGGGCACAATCCGCTCAGCATGGAGGCATGCGCGACCAACGTAACACTTGGGTAAACCGTCTGTGCAGTGAGAGAGTATGCACCGTTTTGCATGAGAGCAAGCAGATTCTTCATGGGCGCCATCGCAATGGCATCTGGGCGGAGACCGTCAATGGACAAGATCACCACGCGGCGCACAAGAGGCGCAGGAGTTCGTGCTTGCGTAGCAGTAGGCGCGGCTGTCTCGGTCGCTGTCGCGGTTAACGTTGGGACGAGTGTCGGCGTTTGCGTAGCAGTCTGCGTAGCGGTTGGTGAAGAGGAAGGTATTCCTCCAGTGTTTGGTAGCTGGCAGGCGAGAAGAACAAATACCGAAAATAGAGTGAAGATAAGCTTGCGAGTTCTATTAGAAGACATTGTTATTGATTCCTTATCGACGAGGGGGTTTAGGAGGAGGAATGAAAGTTGGCGTTGAATAGATTTCTGGTGTAGCAAGTGCTAAACCAATGATGGGGAAGCGTCCTTCTGCAAGCGGAGTATCCCCGTTTGTTGAAATTATCACGAACTGTAATACTTCTCCAAGAGACATTGCCTCACCTATGCACGAAGTATTGGTTGAAAACTCTTTTACTTTTTGACATTCATAAATGCTTGCACCTTCATTATGATTGATCTTTAAATAAAAATCAGAAGGATCGTCAGTAAGGAGGTTGACGATCATATTTCCATTCAAGTCAAGGCTGAAAGACAAAATGCAGGGCCTGACTTGATTCGAATTGCAATACCCCAAACTCGCTAGCGGCTTGCGCTGATCTACGCGTGCTTGTCTGCCATTCCACTCCCTGAATAGGATCGCTGCTCCAGAGCTAACCAGGATTATGAAGACGGTAAAGATAACTATCCCCACGATCAAGCGATTTCGATTCATATGGCTCTCTTTAATAGTCCCCATGAATTTCAGATTTTTCGTTTGATAGATTAACTGCCATCAGTGCATCTATGACGTCGATGAATTGAGGATTGCGTAGCATTGTTGAGAGAATTGTACCAAATGCTTACCACTCGTCTTAATAAACTTTAAAACAAAACAGCCCTTTGAAGAAGACTGCCTTTAATGGAACTTGGAAATGTTACTTACGGAGAAAAAAGGAAATTGCGGCAGGAACAGCAAAAATAGCAGAAATAATGAAGAAGGTCTCAAATACGGGGGTATCGCTGACAAAGAAATAGGCTAGGCTTGTCCAGATAAGATGGCCAGATAACATCAAGAATCCAATATACTTGAGGATTTGTCTTCGGAAGATGAAATAAATTCCGGATAATAGTGCGAAAACCCCTGCAAATATAGTTAAATAGGGCGGATACTCAGGATTAAAGGCTAATATCAAGAAATTGAGTCCATTCAGGAACAAAAATATAGCCAATGTAATAAAGCCAAGGTTTCTCGGTATATCCTTTTTCAAAACAAAAGATAGACCAATGAGGATACCTGTAATACTATAAAGGATCGAAGCTAGCTTTACTAAATCAAATAAAAATGGCACAAGGATAAAAGCATATAAGGCGGAAAACACCAAAGATATAGAAACCAGCATGAGAAATATATTTTGGCGTGCTCCGGCCTCTATCAATTCGGTATTAGGTCGCGCAGGAAGTGTATTTGATTCCTCCTGTGTCTCTTCTACGAGCGTTCGTCCCAAAGCAAAATTACCAATCAGCCAAACAGCTAATAATATTCCCAAGTGAAGACTCCACCAATTCGAGCTTGCATCATAAAGATAGTTCTGAAGCCATCCAAGAATGATGCCTGCGGCCACATTTGCTGCTAGCCACCCAATTTTCAATCGATCTCGAAAGACGAACCACTGTATTAAGCTCGATAAGCCTGTCACCACCGCGAATCCTACGACAATGATGGGACTACTGCCGCTTTCAATGGTTGGAATGTAAGAATAGAATATCAATGAAAATAGAACTGCGGCAATAGCGGCACCAATCCATTTGGGCCAGTATGATTTGTTAAAAACAAATTCTTCAGACGCGCTGGGGCTATCAACGGGTATGTTTGTTTTTCCACCATCTGGTTGTGATGTTACTGTCGCATATTCGATTTCAGCATCCATTTTTGGTGATGCTATCGCGCTATCACTCGTCACGTTTGCTGTTTCAGGTTCTATTTCGACAGTCGGCTTTGAAGGTGGCGCCTTGCTTGGAATACGTGTTTGCTCGAATTCTGATAGCAATCTCTCCGCGAGGGAAGAAATCCTTCGGCTATCATCCTGCTTCATCTTTTTGAGGGAAGAAGTGGCTAGATCAACCATTTCAGAATCGCCTGAACGGAGATATTTCCCTAACTCGTTGACCGCGCTTTCCCGAATCCCAACAAAGGAACTTTCCAGCGCCTGGACGAGTTCGTAAGGCAGTTTCACCACTCTCTTTTTGAGGTAAGGATTTCTGGCGATGATCAGGTCGCCTTGCTGGTTATAGGACCACTTATGAGGGACCTGTCTGGGAGTTTCCGAGACAACCTTTGCATAGGTATAGTCATACCATTCGTCAAGTGCAATAAGCCCATCATTATTCATGTCCGCTTCCCCGGTTTTCAAGCCATCCAACAGGAAGTGCGTGAATAAAGAAAGCTCTGTTTGTTTAATGACCTGATCTCCTTCAAGAGCATATTGGGTGGAGTCAGAGGCGGTCAGGACGACGCGTCCAAACCCACTGCCTTCGAAGGTGGTTTCTGTGATTGCTTTTTGTTCCCCTTTTGTTCCGCGCGCAAATGCGCCACTATGGCAACAATCGAGAATAAGGATTTGGCGCCTCGAACGACAGCTATCCATCTCATCTGCAAGAAATGAGGATGGAATCGATGTTGCCTTGAGAAGATCTACTTGTGTGTCCCTGAGGGCGAGATACAACCGCCCACGATCATCGAGGACACCATGTCCCGAAAAATAGAGCAGAACGAGATCGTCAGGCTTTTTATTTGTCAGAAATGTACTGATGGCACGGCGAATTCGAGTCTCTGTCTGGTTGAGTAATGGAGTGACCTGATCAAAGGAGCCAATCGTTTTATCATCCAGAATCTTTGCCAATGCTTGCGAATCAGCGGCAGGTGTTTTTAACTGCGCCAGTTTTGGGTCGTTATACTTATTATTACCAATAATCAGTGCATACTTCATAGCAGGTCACTTTTTTACAGATTTATTCAGGGCTTTTATGATGGCTTCCAGGTCTTTTGCAGAGGTTTTCGTAGGATCATATTCGATTTGTGTTGTTCTTTTCCCAACCCTCACTGTCAGCTTGACAGGTATGGATGGCTTTCGCTCCACCCACGATTTTAGTAATTCGAAAAGAGGAGGAACGACTGCTGGAGCAAGTGAAACAGCCATTTGACCAATGGCTGCAAAGTCGACTGCTTTTGTACCTGCAGGGGCGACTCCGGCAGAAACTTGTTTTACTGAATCGACATTGAGTTCTTCCATTTCTGCTCTTAACTGACGCGTTAACTCATCCAACTCGCTAATATCCCCCTCCTCGAGCGATAATTCGATGAATAACTCAGCAGGGTCTTCGGTCATCCTCTCTCCAAATGTAAACACATCATACGACGAACGCGTGCATGTTGTCAAATATAAATTCCTCTCCATCTACATTGTGTTCCTATACTGCTTATGCTACCGAGGACGGGAGCGTGAGAATTAATTGTGTTGAAAACCTGATATACTCGCGCGTCGTTTGTATATCGTTTATGCAATGAGTTAATCAAGCATGTATGGAAACAAGCGTAGCAGTCCTGTGGACGAGAAAGGAAAAAGTGAATGAGTGATTCAACAGAATACTGGGGTATCTCATCCAGTATTGACCTGTATGAATGCGATCTTACGCTGATGCAAAATGCAAATGCGATTCGTGAATTCGTAAAGATCCTATGTGATCGCATCAAGATGCGACGTTATGGCGAGACGCAGGTTGTCTACTTTGGTGATGATCCGCGCGTAACAGGGTTCAGTATGACACAACTCATCGAAACATCTCTGATCTCTGCCCATTTTGCAGATGCAAGTTGTGCCATTTACTTGGATGTCTTCAGTTGTTCATCTTATGAACCCGAAGATGTCGCGAAGTTCGCAGCAGATTATTTCAAAGCCAGGACATACCACATCAATGTTGTGTATCGTAAATAGACGATGATTTGCGGAGTTTCTAATGCCGAGGAGATATAGAATTATGTCACACTGAGCAAAGCGAAGTGTCTCCCGCTAAGTTCAGCCCATGGGCTGAACTTAGCGGGATTCTCACCTGCACTTGCGTGCGGTGCAAGTGTCACTCCCTTCGGTCGTTCAGAATGACAGCATCATTTTGATATTAGATACTCTCATGATTTAAATTCTGTATAGTAAAAGTTGTATCTATATGAGATGAGTCTCTATTTCGATATTTAAATAAAAACCTTCCGGAGGTTCAAAACCTTCGGAAGGTTGTGGTTTAAGAATTCGGCGCGAGCTTTGCCATCAGGTTGGCAATGGGCTTGAGTTGCAGCCACCATTGCTCACGGGGGCGCTGACATTTCAAATCTGCCATGCGGTCGAAGTCACGCATATCGTGAAAGACCAATTTTCCATTTTGCAACCCAATGAAGCCGCCAGTTGTGTCTCTTTGGCTGCATTGCTCGATCAGATGCTCAAGACATAGCCTCGCCAGCCGCGTCGCCTGGATGCGGTCAAAGGGAGAAGGATCGCCACCCTGCTGTAAATGTCCGAGGATCGCTGGGCGCACGTCGAATACATCTTGGCCTTCTTCCTCAAAGAGGGAACAGATAAAACTCGTGGAATAAATTGTGTTGGCATATTCATTGCGAATGACGAGGCCAAGACGCTTACCGAGATTGAAACCGCGCTTGAGCATATTGACATCTTCCTGCAATTGCTTGAGTGTGATTCCTTCCTCAGGCAAATAAAAGCGCTCCGCACCGGTAGCCAGCGCGCCCATCATAGCGAGATAGCCGCACCAATGCCCCATCACTTCGACCACGAAGCAACGGCGCGTGGCAACCGCAGACTGTTTGATTTTATCGACCGCGTCAACGATATTATTCAATGCAGTATCTGCACCGATGCTGAATTCGGAACCGGGCAGATTGTTATTGATGGAGGCAGGTAAGCACACAATGGGAATATTGAACGCTGGAAAGTTGGCGCGTTCATTGATCATGGCGTGGATGCCTTCGTACGCGTTCCAGCCACCGATCACGAGCAACGCGTCAATCTGATGATTCTCTATTGTGCGGGCAATCGCATGCATATCTTTGCCCTTGGGAACCTTACGGCTTGTTCCCATTGCAGAACCACCCAGTGAGGCCCAGCCGCTGACACTTGTCCACACCAGCTCTCTTACCTCTCCTTCCGCTAACCCCTCGAAGCCATTGTTCACTCCCAACATGATGTGACCCTGATCGAGTCCCAGGCGGATCGCGGCTCGACCCGCCGTATTCATCCCCGGCGCAGGCGCTCCCGCATTGAATACCGCAATGCGGAATCTCTTTTGTCCCGGTTCTGGTGGGTGAGGCAGTGCGCGTATCATGGTCTTCAATGTGCTGAAAGCATCTTTGAAACCGGAACTACGCAGCGCCATTGCCTTTTCATAATCCCTGGCTTTGATGGCTTCTGCCACTTGCCGTGTTTTTTCTACACATTCCATTAGCGGCAGGCGGATGATACGGTTTGCCTTTGTCCCAATCAGAATGGGTTCGTCCTCCGGCTTGGCTTCGAGGATGGCGATGACCGCTTCATAGCCAAGCAAAGTTGCCAGGTTCCGGTCATACGCGCTGGGACGTCCTCCGCGTTGGACATGTCCGAGCACGGTGGTGCGGACTTCTTCGCCTAATCCCTCTTCTAGCACGCGTTGCACATCGCTGGAGCCGATATAGTTCCCGTAGCGGTCTTGAGCGCCTTCAGCCATGATGACGATATGATCGCGGCGCCCAGCCTTGGTCCCAGCTTTGAGGCGTTCCACCATCACATCCTGCCAGTTATCCACATCTGGTGGCGCTTCGGGGATCAAGACCCAGTCCGCGCCGGTGGCTAAGGCTCCGTAGAGGGCAAGATAGCCGCAGTTGCGTCCCATCACTTTGACGATGAACGTGCGCTGATGACTGGCGGCCGTACTGGTGATGGCATCCACTGCATCGGTGATGCGATGCAGCGCGCTGTCTGTGCCAATCGTGATCTCGGTGCCGGAGAAATCATTGTCAATCGAACCGACCATGCCGACGATCACAAGATTTGGGTGTTCGGCGGCTGTTTCATTACTGATCTCACCAGTCTGGGCGAGTTCAGTTAGCAATGTAGGCCATTCGCGGCGGAATACATCCGCGCCTGTCAGTGAGCCATCGCCACCGATCACGATCAGACCATCAATGCCAAGTTGCACCAGATTCAACGCAGCTGTTCGGCGTCCCTCGTGCGTGCGAAATTCCTCACTGCGCGCGGTGCCAATGATCGTTCCACCCTGCTGCAAAATTCCGCCCACTGAATCCCAATCCATTTTGCGGATGCGTGCTCCACCTTCCACCAATCCTTGATATCCTTCGTAGATCGCATAAACTTCGACCCCCTTATCCAATGCGGTGCGGACCACTGCTCGAACGGCGGCATTCATTCCTTGCGCGTCGCCACCGCTCGTAAGAACTGCTATTTGTTTCGTAGCCATACCAGCTTGTTAGACTCCAAATCTTGAAAAGTTGCAGGCTGAATTGTACTACCAGCAGAAATCTGTCAATGTAATCAGTATAGGAGGATGTTCTTCCAATCCTAGAGACCTTTTCCAAAATCTCAAAGCCTAACCATAGAGACACCGAGTCACAGAGTTTTTTATTTCTCAGTGTCTCCGTGACTCAGTGGTTCAAAAAGGGATTTAAAATTATCAGCTACCTTTGCAAGAGATTTTATTTCGCTGTTTCAACTGTGATCTCTTCTGGATTCAAGAGCACTTGTAATTCGTCCCGATATCTGATCTCTGGAATTGGAATTGCGATCACTTCGATCAGTGATGGATTTTGGAAATTCCTCTTTTTCGTCTCTGGATGTGGATAATAAACCCAACCATCATATTCGACATCTTTATAAATCACTTTGCAGCGTGAAAAGGAAAAATGCTCAGGGGGATGCAAATCTGTCCATTCAACATCACGAAACGTGTATTCCGGCTTTTTCATCGTGAATGAATACGGACGAATATCAATGTTCAATGTGCCGTTGAAATAATCTTCAAGGTCGAGTCCGCGTGCTTTGAAGATGGGTCTCTGCCGGTCTAATGCTCCGTAAGGATAATCAGCCGATGGGCCGGAAGCAACTCGATACCCTTGAACGAGAATGCCGTGAACGGGCGTCCATTGAGTCATCAGTGCGATTTTACCGGATGTCTTCGTTTTTGGAGGAGACAATTCATTAAATGGGTAGAAACTCCGCACATAAAATCCCAAAGTAAACGTTCACTTCGTATGAGAGAAATCTCGCTTGGCTTGGATTTTCTTTTAGCACACCTGCCAATACCAACGTGGGCCACAAACTATCTGGTTTGCCATTCTCGATAAGCGCGGGATCAACTGTCAATAGATCGTCGAAGCGATTCGAACGGATGACTTCCTGCAACCAAGCGTCGTATTGCGCAGAGGCAGGATCGAATCTATAAGGTCCATTCGCGTCGTGAGCATGCGACGCGTTTCTCCGATTCTTTGAGCACGCGTCCGATGGCGCGACCAAAATCATAATGGGTTTGATAAGGCAACAACCTCATCGGGCTAATGTGCACGATCTTTGGCTTTGACTGGTAGTTATGTCCCATAAAATATAACGGCACGACCGCGCCCCAATCAAGTGGAATAAAACAATCAGGTCCGCCACTCGCACCATAGATATAGCGCACAACCCGAACATCCATTTTAGTTGCTCCGTCTGCGATGCGATTAGCAAGTTCTACATCCATATCAAAATCAAGTTTTACATCGGGTGACCATTCAGCAACCGCTTTCTCAGCAATAGAAACATTCATTGCATCCTGCACACGGAATCCATGTGGGTTGACAATGATGATCACTTCGGGCGCGAGAGCTTCCAGATGTGCGCCCATTTCTTGCATAGATTGGCGGGTCAATGTCACTTTGTTTTTATCCTTAATGGTCTCAGGAATCAAGTCACCGGCATGTGGAGCAATACAAGCATAAATCAGTGCCATGAAGATTTCCTTTCTATCGCCTTGTATTAGCCTTGCGAAGGTTTAGATCTTTCGGCTTCGCCTCAGGACATGCCTTCGCAAGGCTTTTAACTCAGTATAGCAAATTTCATCTCCTTATAACATCCTTGACGCCTAGCAATACTAGGTATATCATGCGAATATGATTGGTGAGGCTCTTAAAGGACATCTTGATTTGCTTTTGTTAGCAATATTAGCTGAGGGACCTGCTCATGGCTATGCTATTATCGAATCATTACGAAGTAGAAGCGGCAGTACATTTGATTTGCCTGAAGGAACGATTTATCCTGCTCTGCATCGGTTGGAGAGTCAAGGTCTGTTGCGCAGCCGCTGGTCGGAAGATTCGGCGCGTCGCAAACGAATCTATCAATTGACTCCCAAAGGCCAACAGGTTTTAGCTAAACGTCAGGAAGAATGGAAAAAGTTTTCCAAAGCCATCAATGCGACGGTGGGAATTTGAGATGAAAGAGAATCGAATCCAATCTTATTTGCATAAATTGCAACGTCATCTCTGGCTGCGTGGTCTCGCAGATGCGGAGACGCTGGCAGAGGTCGAGAGTCATCTGCTCGAATCAGTTGAGTCGGGCTTACGTCAAGGGTTGAGTGTAGAGGATGCAGAACAAAGGACTCTTGAGCGCTTTGGTTCGGTCAAAATAGTAGCAAGAACTTTTGAGAAAGAAAGGAAAGATGGTATGCAAAAGCTTCTTTTAGCATTAGCTGTATTGATGGGATTATTTATCGCTTACGTTGATTCTCGCCCAACATGGGACGATACGGGCATTACAGTAGGCACGATGTTGCTTGGCAGTGGTTTAATCACCCTACTCGGCTATCGAAGGCCGTGGCTGATCGCATTGGCAATTGGACTGTGGACACCGCTCTATGAAACATATTTGTCACGTAACTTTAGCTTACCTGGAGTCATTCTCTTTCCATTGGTTATACTTCTCATTACTTTGGCTGGAGCTTGCGCGGGCTGGGCAATTCATTTGGGAATCCGAAAGACACTTCATCTG
>WNFZ01008571.1_pt1 | contig 12077 bp, 11 predicted proteins | sample 5400081 | NCBI WGS metagenome assembly WNFZ01 (sample SAMN13153365, study PRJNA577476) | soil metagenome | isolation source: 80 cm soil or saprolite under grassland replicate 1 | place: USA:California | collected 2016-06-15
GGCGGCCCGCCGGACCTGACCAGGCCGCGGCAGCCCAAGGTGCCGACCGCCAGCAGCATCACCAAGGGCCAGGTGAAGCTGAACTGGCAGGCGACCACCGACGACGACGACGAGACGCTCGTGTACCGGGTGTACCGCGGCAGCTCGACCACGCCGCTGTTCACCAGCGCGCCGACGCGCTCGACGTTCTGGATCCTGCCGACATTCTCCTTCACCGACACGAACCTGACCCCCGGCTCGACCTACACGTACAGGGTCGACGCCAAGGAGGCCAACGGGACCAACGTGAGCTCCAAGTCGAGCGCGGTGTCGGTCACGGTGGCCAGCACCGACGCCGGCTACTCGACCACCGTCAAGACGGACTCGCCATGGGAGTACTGGCGCCTGGGCGAGGCGTCCGGCACCACCGCCGCGGACGCCTCCGGCCACGGCCGCACCGGCCTGTACCAGGGCTCGATCGCATACTCGCAGGCCGGCGCGATCACCGGTGACCCCAACACCGCGGTGCGGCTGGGCGGCACCTCACCGAGCGACGGCTACGTGACCTCGGGGAGCACCACCGCGGTCACCAACCCGCGGACCTTCTCGCTCGAGCTGTGGTTCAAGACCGCCACCACCGCGGGCGGCAAGCTGATCGGCTTCGGCTCCTCGCGCACCGGCACCAGCGCCCACTACGACCGCCACATCTACATGACCAACAACGGCCGCCTGGCCTTCGGGACCTGGAACGGCAGCGCCACGGTGATCACCACCACGGCCACCTACAACAACGGTCTCTACCACCACGTGGTGGCGACGCTCAGCAGCGCCGGCATGAAGCTGTACGTGGACGGCGCGCTGGTCGGCAGCAACCCCAACACCCTCGCCGAGACCTACAACGGCTTCTGGCGGGTCGGCGGTGACAACCTGAGCCACTGGCCGAACCAGCCGACGAACAGCTACTTCAAGGGCACCGTCGACGAGGTCGCCGTCTACACCACGGCCCTGTCCGCCAGCCAGGTGTCCGATCACTTCACCCACAGGCACGCCTGAGCCTGGAACCTGAAGCGGGGCCCTCCTCACGAGGGCCCCGCCTGGTTGTGGGTGCGATCGACTACTTCTGGTCGCCGGCCTTGGCCTCCTCGGCGACCTTGGCGGCCAGGTTGGACGGCAGCTCCTCGTAGTGCGAGAAGCGGCGCGCGAACGAGCCCTTGCCGCGGGTCATCGAGCGCAGGTCGATCGCGTAGCGGATCACGTCGCCCACGTACTCGTCGGGGATCAGCACCTCCAGCTCGAGGATCGGCTCCAGCAGGACGATCTGCGCCTGCGACGCCGCCTCCTTGAGCGCCTGCTGCCCGGCGAGCTGGAAGGCCATGTCGGAGGAGTCGACCGAGTGGAACTTGCCGTCGTAGAGCCGCACCTTGATGTCCACCACCGGGTAGCCGGCGACCAGCCCGTCCTCCATGGCCTTGCGGACGCCCTTCTCGACCGAGGGGATGAACTGGTTGGGGATGGCGCCGCCGAAGATCTTGTCCTCGTACTGGAAGCCCTCACCGCGGGGCAGCGGCTGCACCTCGATGTTGGCGATGGCGTACTGGCCGTGGCCGCCGGTCTGCTTGACGTGCCGGCCGAGCCCCTTGACCGTGCTCTTGAAGGTCTCCTTGTAGGGCAGGCGCAGCGGCACCTGGTTCACCTCGACGCCGAACTTGCGCTTGAGGCGCTCCAGGGTGACCTCGATGTGGTTCTCGCCCATGCCCCACAGCAGCGTCTGGTGGGTCTCGACGTTGCGCTCGACCCGCAGGGTGAGGTCCTCGGCGTCCAGCCGGGCCAGCCCGCTGGAGAGCTTCTCCTCGTCGCCGCGCGACTTCGGCGCGATCGCGATCGGCAGCAGCGGGTCGGGCATGGACGGCGCCGGCAGCACGACCGGGTCGTCCTTGGCGCAGAGCGTGTCGCCGGTCGAGGTCTCCGTGAGCTTGGCCACGGCGCCGATGTCGCCGGCCGGCAGCTTGTCGACCGGCTCCTGGCTCTTGCCGCGGACGGTCAGCAGGTGACCGACCCGCTCGTCCTTGCCCTTGGTGGAGTTCAGCACCGTGGTGTCCGGCACGAAGGTCCCCGACACCACCCGGAACAGGTTCATGCGGCCGACGTAGGGGTCGGAGATCGTCTTGAACACGTAGGCGGCCAGGGGCGCGTCCGGGTCGGCGGTGCGGGTGACGGTCTGGTCCGTCCCCGGCACGTTGACCTGGAACGGTGGCCGCCCGGTCGGCGACGGGAACGCCTGGGTGAGCACCTCGAGCAGCTCGTTGGTGCCGATCCCCTTGGTGGCGGCGCCGGACAGCACCGGGAACAGCCGGCCGGCCGCGACCGCCTTCTCCAGGTCGGGGATGAGGTCCGCCGGCGCGATCGTCTCGCCGCCGAGGTAGCGGTCCATCAGCTCCTCGTCCTCGGACTCCTGGATGACCGCCTCGATGAGCTGGGAGCGAAGGTCCTCGGCCGCGATCGCCTGCTCCTCGGGGACCTCGCCCTCCTTGCGGCCGCCGTTCGAGTCGTACTCGAAGGCCCGGTTGGACAGCAGCCCGACCAGGCCGTGCAGCTGGTGCTCCTCGCCCATCGGCAGGTACAGCGGCGGGCAGCCCTTGCCGAACGTGGCCTGGATCGACTCCAGCGTCCGCTGGAAGGAGGCGCGCTCACGGTCCAGCTTGTTGATGAAGAAGGCGCGCGGCAGGCCGAGCTCCTCGGCCATGGTCCACACGACCTCCGTCTGGGTCTCGACGCCGTCGACCGAGATGTGCTTGCGGTTCTCCTCCGGCTCGAAGTCGGTCACGGTGGTCCCGTCCTCCACGCGGCCGACCCGGTTGATCGCACCGGTCGCGTACAGGAGCGCCTCGACCAGTGACGTCTTGCCGGCGCCACCATGCCCGACAACCAGGACGTTACGGATATGGTCCGTGGGGTAGCTTTTCACGGGATGCGGGCCCTCCCTCACAGTCGTTGCCCGTGGGGGGCTTGAATGGCTGCCCTGCCCTGACGGGAGGGCGATGCTATCACCAGAGCGTCTGTCTACCTTACCCTTGAACGTGACCGAATTGCGATGAAACCCACGGTCGTTGAGCCAAGTCAATCCACGTGCTAGCCTCGCCAACGTCCCGGGTTGCCGAATTGGCGCCCACCGTCTTTGACAGGGATCTCGTGCTTTCGTCCAAAGCTCGTAGCACATTCCGACACGTCACGGAACCCGCCGGACAGGCCCTGGCAAAGGCGGGAGTGACCGCCAACAGCCTGACCGTCGTCGGGCTTGCGGGCAGTCTCGGCGCCGGCGCGCTGATCGCCACCGGGTACGACCGGGTCGGCGGAGCGGTCAGCCTGCTTTCGGGCCTTCCCGACATGCTCGACGGGGCCGTCGCCAAGGCGTCCGGCCAGGTGTCCCGCCGGGGCGCGTTCCTGGACTCGGTGGCCGACCGGTTGTCCGACGCCGCCGTCCTGAGCGGCGTCGTGCTGCTGTCCGCCGAGCACCAGCAGACGCAGGCGGCGGTCCTGGCCGCGCTGGTCCTGGCGCTGTCGCTGGTGGTGTCCTACGTCAAGGCCCGCGCCGAGTCGCTCGGCTACCGCTGCAACGTGGGCATCGCGGAGCGTCCGGAGCGGGTCATCGTGCTCGGTGTCGCCCTGCTGGCCGGCCACGTGGTCGCCGGCCTGTGGGTGCTGGTCGCGGCCACCTCGATCACGGTCGGCCAGCGCGTCCTGACGGTCTGGCAGCAGCCGGACATCGGGTCGGACATCGATCGGTGACCGACAGGGACCAGCGGGCGGGCCGCCGCTGGCTCACCGCCTGGCGCATGGTCCGGCGCTTGCCGGAGCCTGTCGTCATGTCGTTGGGCGCCCTCGGCGGCCTGGTCTACTACCGGGCCGACCCGCGCCGGCGTGAGGCGCTGCGCGGCAACCTGCGCCAGGTGCTCGGCCCGTCGGCGACCGACGCCGAGGTCGAGCGGGTGGTGCGCAAGGGCTTCCGGCTCTACGGGCGCTACTGGGGAGAGGCCTTCCGGCTCGAGAACCTGACTCGGGAGGACATCCGGCGCCGCATGGGCATCGAGGGCCGCGAGCACCTGGACGCGGCGCTGGCCGAGGGACGCGGAGGGATCCTCGCCGTGCCGCACCTTGGCAACTGGGACGCCGGGGCGGCCTGGGTGGTCGCCGAGGGCTACCAGCTCACCACCATTGTCGAGCGGCTGAAACCGGCCGAGCTGTTCGACCGCTTCGTCGCCTATCGGCGCGCGCTCGGCATGGAGATCCTGCCGCTCGACAACGGTTCCGAGGGCATGCGCGGCCTGCTGCGCGCCCTGCGCGCGGGGCGGGTGGTCGCGCTGGTCTGCGACCGCGATCTCACCGGGCACGGCCTGCCCGTGCGCATGTTCGGAGCGACGGCGATGATGCCGGGCGGCCCCGCGTCGCTCGCCCTCAAGACCGGCGCGTCGCTGCTGCCGTGCGGCGTCTTCCACGACCGGAAGGCGGGGCGGTGGGTGAGCGTCGTGCGGCCGCCGATCAGCGTGGAGCCGAGCGGCGACCAGCGCACGGATGTCCTCGCCCTCACCCAGCGGCTGGCGGACGAGTTCGAGCAGCTCATCCTCCGCGCGCCCGAGCAGTGGCACATGCTCAGCCGCTTCTGGCGCGAGGTCCCCACCGGGGAGGCCGCTCTCGCCGCCGGCGAGGCCGCCCTCGCCGTCGCCGAGCCCGCCCCGCCTAGGGACGAGCCGGCGCCCGGCTCGGCCCGGCCCGAGGACTCCGCCCCCACCAGGGAGGCGGCGCCGTGAAGATCGCCATCGTCTGCCCGTACGACTGGACCGTGCCGGGCGGCGTCGGCAACCACGTCCGCGGCCTGGCCCCCGAGCTGCGACGGCTCGGCTGCCAGGTCGACGTGCTCGCGCCGGCATCGCGGTCGGTGTCGGAGAACGGCTTCGTGGGCCTCGGCGGCTCGCTGCCCGTGCCCTACAACGGCTCGGTGGCCCGCATCGCCATCGGGCCGCGCACCCGGACGCGGGTCCGCCGGGCCCTGGCGGCCGGCCGCTACGACCTCGTCCACGTGCACGAGCCGCTCTCGCCGAGCGTCGGCATGCTGGCGGCCAAGGCCGCGCGGGTGCCCGTGATCGGCACCTTCCACGCCAACATGGACCGCTCGCTGGCGGTCACCGTCAGCAAGCCGCTGCTGCGCCGCACCTTCGACCGGCTCGACGCCCGCATCGCCGTGAGCGCCTCGGCCCGCGACACCTGGCAGCGCTGGTTCGGCGGCTCGATGGTGGTCGTCCCGAACGGCGTCGGCGGCGAGTTCTTCTCCAAGCCCGAGCCCCTGCCCGGCTACCGCGACGGCGACCCCACCGTGTTGTTCGTCGGCCGCCTCGAGCCCCGCAAGGGCCTCGTCTACCTGGTCAGGGCCTTCCTGCGGCTGAAGCCGTCGTTCCCGAGGCTGCGCCTGCTGGTGGTCGGCCGCGATGACGGCAAGCAGCAGGAGAAGCTGATGTCGATGGTGCCGCCGCGGCTGCGCACCGACGTCTCCTTCGTCGGCGCCGTGCCGCAGGACGACCTGCCCTCGTATTTCGCGTCGGCCGACGTGTTCTGCGCGCCGTCGCTCGGCGGCGAATCGTTCGGGATCGTGCTGGCCGAGGCCATGGCGGTCGGCGTCCCGGTGGTCTGCTCCGACATCGGCGGCTACCGCGACCTCGTGCGCGACGACCAGGAGGGCCTGCTGGTGCCGCCGCGGGACCCGGAGGCGCTGGCGGTGGCGCTCGGCTCGCTGCTCGACAACCCCGCCCGCCGCGCCGCCCTCGGCGAGGTCGCCCGCCAGAGCGCCGCCCGCTACGCCTGGGACGTGGTCGCCGGCCAGGTCGCCGAGGTCTACCAGGGCACCCTCGGCTCGGTGCGGTAGCCGGTCCATGACAGGCCACCCGCGCCACCGGGGGCGTGGATAACGCCACGGACAGGGCGCATCGCTCAGGTAGAATTTCCCCCGCGGGCGGACGGCCCGGTGGGACGGCGAGCGAGGCTCGCGGTGGGAATCGGTGAGGAGGCGCGGGCGTGGACCTGGCAGCGGCCCTTTGGGGCGGGATCATCGGAGCGATCGCGGCGGCAATCGTGTACGCGGGCTTCCTCGCGCTGCACTGGACCCGCTTCGACCTGATCCGCTTCGAGGGCGGGCTGCTGGCGCGCGAGCGGAGCAGCATGGTGTACCTGTACGGCCTGATCGTGAACATCGTCGTCGGCGCCCTGCTGGCCCTCGGCTACCGCTACGTCTTCCAGCAGATCCACTCGGCCTCCTACGTCGGCTGGGGCGCCCTGCTCGGCCTCGTCCAGGGCGTGGTCGGCCTGCTCCTGCTGCCGGTGCTCGGGCTGGTCAACCAGAACGTCCGCGCCGGCGACGAGGAGCAGCCGGGCTTCGCCGGGCTGGGCGGCGGCGTCCTGACGCCCGTCGCGGCGCTGGCCGCCTCGGTCGTGTTCGGCCTGTGGGTCGGCCTCGTGCTGGTCCCATGAGCGCCGTCCCGGGGGTGTCCAGCCCGCTGGCCTCGCCCGCGCCGATCTCCGCCATCGCGATGCGGCGCCTCGACGAGGAGACCGTCGCCAACCAGCGCAGGTACCAGCTCGTCGCCACCGTGGTGGTGGTCGCGCTGGCGCTGGTCGGCACCCTGATCGCGCTGGCGTTCGGAGCCTGGCCCGTCGGGCTCGGCGCCGGCATCGCCGTGGGCGTCTTGCTGGTCACGTTCGCTCCGGGCGTGGGCGAGCGGCTGGCGCTGCGCGGCCTGGGCGCCAAGCCGGCCGACCCCAAGCGGTTCCCGCGCTACCAGAACCTCGTCGAGGGGCTCTGCGAGGAGCTGGCCCTGCCGCTGCCGAAGCTCTGGGTGGTGGACAGCGCGGCCGCCAACGCGATGGCGCTGGGCCGCAACCCCACCGAGGCCACGGTGGTCGTGACCACCGGCCTGTTCGCCATCCTCAACCGGGTCGAGCTCGAGGGCCTGCTGGCCGCCGAGCTCTTCCACGTCCGGGTTTCGAGCGCTCGGCTGGGCTCGACCGCGGTGGTGCTTGGCGGCGCCGGCGGGCTCTTGCTGGAGGCGCGGCGGCGCGGCGGCAACCCGCTGCTCGGCGCGGCGGGCTGGGCGCTGCTCGTGCTGGTGCCCTTGCGCCGGCTGGCCGTGCCGGTCCAGCGGCACCTCCGGGCCGACGAGGGCGCCGCCTACCTGACCCGCTACCCGCCGGGCCTGATCGGCGCCCTGCGCAAGCTCGGGCGCCAGGCGGACGGCGCCACCCTCAGCAACCTCGGACTCAACCACCTGTGGATCGTCGACCCGCTGCCGGACCCGAAATCCACCGCCGCTCCTGACCGGTTCTTCGACAGCCACCCGCCCCTGGACGAGCGGCTCGAGAACCTCAGCGAGCTCTAGCCTTCCGCGCCCGACCGCTGCGCCGACGCGGGCGCTGGCCCTCGATTGTCCCCAGGTAACTGGGATCCCGTTGAAGCAGCCTGGCCCGCTGGTGTAGCCTGAACTCCCGAAATATGCCTCTGAGCAGGGAAAATGCCTTGCGTGACCGGAGGCTCTGCGTAGCGCTCTGGGAGTCGTGGGACGATGGATTCGAACAATCACGTCACGGGGACCGCGCGGGTCAAGCGCGGCCTGGCCGAGATGCTCAAGGGCGGCGTCATCATGGACGTCGTCACCGCTGACCAGGCGAAGATCGCCGAAGAGGCGGGCGCGGTCGCGGTCATGGCGCTGGAGCGCGTCCCCGCCGACATCCGCGTCCAGGGCGGCGTGGCGCGGATGAGCGACCCCGAGCTGATCGATCAGATCATCCGGGTGGTCTCGATCCCGGTCATGGCAAAGGCGCGCATCGGCCACTTCGTCGAGGCGCAGGTGCTCCAGTCGCTCGGCGTCGACTACGTCGACGAGTCCGAGGTGCTGAGCCCCGCCGACGAGGCCCACCACATCGACAAGTGGGGCTTCACCGTGCCGTTCGTGTGCGGTGCCACCAACCTGGGCGAGGCGCTGCGCCGGCTCGCCGAGGGGGCGGCGATGATCCGCTCCAAGGGAGAGGCGGGCACCGGCAACGTGATCGAGGCCGTCCGCCACATGCGCTCGATCGCCGCCGGCATGCGGCGCCTCCAGTCGCTGCGCGAGGAGGAGCTCTTCGCCGCTGCCAAGGAGCTCCAGGCGCCCTACGAGCTGGTCGCGGAGGTCGCCCGCGATGGCAAGCTGCCGGTGGTGCTGTTCACCGCCGGCGGGATCGCCACACCCGCGGACGCCGCCATGATGATGCAGCTCGGCGCCGAGGGCGTGTTCGTCGGCTCGGGCATCTTCAAGTCCGGCGACCCCGCCAAGCGGGCGCGGGCGATCGTCGAGGCGACCACCTTCTTCAACGACCCCGACGTGATCGCCAAGGTCTCGCGCGGTCTCGGTGAGCCCATGGTCGGCATCTCCGCCGTCCCTGAGGCCGAGCGGCTGGCCGGGCGGGGCTGGTAGAAAGCGCCCATGTCCGAGCACCCGACCATCGGCGTCCTGGCCTACCAGGGCGATATCCGCGAGCACCGGCGGATCCTCGACAGCCTGGGGGTCCGCTCGCTCGAGGTCCGCACGCTGGCCGACCTCGACCGTGTCGACGGCCTGATCGTGCCCGGCGGCGAGTCGACCGTGATCGGCAAGCTGACCGAGCGCTACGGCCTGCTGGAGCCGCTCCGCGAGCGCGCCCGGGCCGGCCTGCCGATGCTCGGCACCTGCGCCGGCATGATCTTCATGGCTCGCGAGGTCGAGGGGCCGCCCCAGCAGCTCCTCGGGGTGCTCGACGTGCGCGTCCGCCGCAACGCCTTCGGCCCGCAGGTGGCCTCGTTCGAGGCCGAGGTCGAGGTGAAGGGGATCGACGGCGGCCCGATCTCGGCCGCGTTCATCCGCGCGCCGTGGGCCTCGGACCCCGGCCCCGACGTCGAGGTGCTCGCCGAGATCGATGGCCGGGTGATCGGCGCGCGGCAGGGCGACCTGCTCGCCGTGGCCTTCCATCCCGAGCTCACCGGGGATGCCCGTCTGCACCGCTGGTTCGTCGATCTGGCTCGTGCCGCCGCGGAGCGCGGCGTGCACGGGCAGCCTCCTGATCCGGCCTAGCCCGGCTCGGCTCGGATCGACGAACGAAAGGGGATTCCCATGTCAGGGCACTCCAAGTGGGCAACCATCAAGCACCAGAAGGGCGCCAAGGACGCCCGCCGCGGCAAGCTCTTCGCCAAGCTCATCCGCGGCATCGAGGTGGCCGCGCGCACCGGCGGCGCCAGTCCCGAGGGCAACCCGACCCTGGCCGACGCCATCCAGAAGGCCAAGGACAACTCCGTCCCCAACGACACCATCGAGCGCGCCATCAAGCGCGGCTCCGGTGAGTTGGAGGGCCAGCAGCTCGAGCTGGTCACCTACGAGGGCTACGGCCCCGGTGGCGTGGCCATGCTGATCGAGGCGCTCACCGACAACCGCAACCGCACCGCTTCGGCGGTCCGCCACGCCTTCGCCAAGGCGGGCGGCAACATGGCCGAGGCCGGCTCGGTCGCCTACCTGTTCAACCGCAAGGGCCAGGTCGTCATCCCCGCCGAAGGGGTGGACGAGGATCGCGTCATGGAGGTGGCCCTGGAGGCTGGCGCCGAGGACGTCGAGAGCGGCGAGGACGGCTTCGTCGTGACCACCGCGCCCGGCGACCTGCGCGAGGTGCGGGCCGCGTTCGAGCGGGCCGGGATCGCCTACCAGTCGGCCGAGGTGACCATGGTGCCGACCGTCAGCGTCCCGCTCGACCGCGAGGGCGCCGTCAAGGTCCTGCGCCTGCTCGACGCCATCGAGGACCTGGACGACACCCAGGACGTCTACGCGAACCTAGATATACCGGCTGAAGTCATGGCCGAGCTTGCTTGACGGGACCTTGTCCACTTGTCTGACACCGGTCCCTCACGGCACGATTCTGCGATGATTGGCGGCGTGGCCTTACGGGTGACCAGCCCTGTGCTCGTCGGCCGCGTCGCCGAGGCCGCCCAGCTCTGGGCGGCCTTCGAGCGTGCGGTGGCCGGCTCGCCCGCCACGGTGGTGGTGGCGGGCGAGGCCGGCGTGGGCAAGACCCGGCTGGTCAGCGAGCTACTGGCCCGTGCGCGCGCGCACGGGGCGCTGACGCTGGTCGGCGGCTGCCTGGACGTGGGCGAGGGGGTGGTCGCCTACGCGCCGATGGTGGAGGCGCTGCGCCCGCTCGGCGAGCTGCTGGGGCCGGAGGAGCTGGAGCGGGTGCTTGCCGGCGCGCGTCCCGAGCTGGCCCGGCTGGTGCCCGAGCTGGGCGCGCCCGTCGCGTCAGTATCCTCACGAGGCGGATCGGTCGGGGCCGAGGCCACGGGCGTGCTCGAGCCGGGCCGGCTATTCGAGCTGCTGCTGGGGGTGCTGCACCGGCTGGCAGAGCGCGGCGCGGTGCTGCTGGTGGTCGAGGACCTGCACTGGGCCGACCGGTCCACCAGGAACCTGCTGGGCTTCCTGGTCCGCAATCTGCGGGGCGGGGTGGCGCTGGTGCTGACCTACCGCAGCGACGAGCTGCACCGGCGCCACCCGCTGCGGGGGTTCCTGGCGGAGCTGGAGCGCAGCGGCCGGGTCGAGCGGCTGGAGCTGGGCCGGCTGGGCCGCCGCGAGCTGGGCGAGCTGCTGGCGGGGATCCTGGGGGAGCCGCCCGCGCCGGCGCTGGTCGACGAGATCCTGGCCCGCTCGGAGGGCAACCCGTTCTTCGCCGAGGAGTTGCTGGCCGCCCGCGTCGGGGGCGTCGGGGGGTCCGCCGAGCTGCCGGAGGCGCTCAGGGACCTGCTGCTGGCGCGGGTGGAGGCGCTGCCCGAGGCGACCCAGCGGATGCTCCAGGTCGCCGCCGTCGCCGGCCGGCGAGTCGACCACGACCTGCTCGCCGAGGTCGCGGCTCAGCCGCCGGAGCGCCTGGTCGAGCTGCTCCGCGAGGCGGTCACCCACCACCTGCTGGTGGTGGATGGCGGCAGCGGCGCCTACGCCTTTCGGCACGCGCTGGTGCAGGAGGCGATCTACGACGACCTGCTGCCGGTCCAGCGGCCGCCGCTGCACGCCGCGTCTGCTCACGCGCTCGCCGCGCGGATCGAGGGGGAGGGGGGCGCGGGCGCCGCCGAGCTGGGGCGGCTTGCCTACCACTGGTACGCCGCGCACGACCTGGGGCGGGCGCTGCTGGCCAGCGTGCAGGCCGGGCAGGCTGCCGAGGCGGCCTTCGCGCTGGCCGAGGCCGCGGGGCACTACGAGCGCGCGCTGGAGCTGTGGGAGCAGGCACCCGAAGCCGCCGCGAACAGCCCGCTGGACCCCAGTTCGCTGCTGCAGCGTGCCGCGCAGGCGGCGAGCCGGGTCGGTGAGGGCGCGCGGGCGGTCGCCCTGATCAACCAGGCGCCTGCGGTTCCAGGCGGGCGACTTCCTGGTCGACGAGCTGCCGGCCGCCGACGTGCTGGTGTTACGACTGGGGCCTGGACGCCAAGCGCCTGCTGATCGACAAGGCCTACCGGGCGCTCCCAGACCAGGGTGCGATCATCTGCTATGACGCGGTCATCGACGACGACCGCCGCGAGAACGTCTTCGGGCTGCTGATGAGCTTGAACATGCTGATCGAGCTGCCCGATGGCTTCGACTACACCGGCGCGGAGTGCCAGCAGTGGCTGCAAGCGGCGGGCTTTCGCCGGACCTATGTCGAGCACCTGGCCGGGCCCGAGTCGATGGTCGTCGGCATCAAGTAGCCACGACACACCGATCAGGCCCCATGCAGCACGGCCTCAGCGCCGCAAGCGCGCCTTGGCGGAGCACCGTGCTGCGCGGCGTCGCGCCGCTCTGCCTTCCCTGCATGCTCCCTCGAGCTGGTAGGCGACCGATCCAGCGCCCTGGCCAGAGGCTGGCGGGCTGCGCCGGCTGGGAGTAGCCCGTACCGTGCCAGGCGGTCGCTGAGCTGCCGGGTTATGCGCGATGAGCGGCAAGCAGGCGGCTTCAGCGCCGTCCGATGTCGGAGTGAGAGCGCCAGGACATCTGGAGCTCCGAGCGCTGGGACCAGGGCGCTGGTGTTACGGCCGA
>WNFZ01005114.1_pt1 | contig 12076 bp, 20 predicted proteins | sample 5400081 | NCBI WGS metagenome assembly WNFZ01 (sample SAMN13153365, study PRJNA577476) | soil metagenome | isolation source: 80 cm soil or saprolite under grassland replicate 1 | place: USA:California | collected 2016-06-15
CACTCAAACCACTTTTGGTCTACGAGGTCTTGGGATGCGGCACAGTGTACTCAGAAGAGGAAGAGGACATAAGAATACTCCTACTCGATACTTACTCGCTGTTTGACTTTTCGGCCGAGTAGGAGTATTGTTTCCTTGCCTGGAAAACATCTCATACTTGGCCAACCAAAAGAACCCCGCTGATTTAGCCGATCAGCGGGGTTCTTGTGTATTGACAGAACGAACGCTGACCAGCAGACTCCAGCTGCAAAGCTGAAATCCAATGCCAGCGCTCACTATGCTTATTGTCGTTCGCATGGCGTGTGTGATATGCACCAATTATAGGTGTAGATTGGGTTATGTCAATGCCCAAAAAGCTATGGGATTCTTTAATTACTTTTACCACATTTACTTGAGAATTGTTCATTGCTATATTCTATCGCCCCGCTTCACTAGCTACCTCGCCGTTCAAGCTGGAGCTGCTCGCGCAACTGCTGCTGTTCAGGGCTGAGTGGGCGAAGTTCTGCTGGACCTTCGCGTACGTCGCGAATGGTCTTCAGCACCTGCGTCCGGTCACCGCCAACCACCTTGACGATCGCGTTGGCACTCAGTCGCCAGCTCCCGGCGCGTGTCTTTTGTCGAGCGAGCATCACCAGAAACTCTTGGTCGGTCAGATAGGCCGAGACTGGAGGCATGGGCCAGTTTTCGGCGTCCATATCAGGCGTAGCGGCATTCAGACCAGTGGCAGGCACTGGGGTGGTCTGGGCGTCCAGACTGGTTGGCGCAGACTGGTCTATGGACTGGTCTAGACCAGCAGAATCAGACCGCGGCGAATCGGTCGAAGTTGACATATTGTGGGGGCGTCCATCTCGCGGGAAGTAGCGCCAGAGCAACCACGTGAGCACGCCAAAGGCGGCCAGGCTGATCACCAGTCCGATGACCCACTGTGCCGGCGTGATAGTGTCATACATGTTTACCTCCCTCGCAGCGCGCGTGCGAGCAGTCCCTCGCAGCCGAACGTAATCGGCACGGCCAAGCCAATCGCGAGCAGCATCCAGATGTAGCGCAGGAAGCCCAATGTTGCGGTGAACGGTGCGAACATCATGCCGATCGCCGTGGTCGCAAAGTCGAAGGCTGATACCGCCAGCCCGCAGCTGTCGAGCAGCGGCTCGACCTGGGTGCCTCGCAGGCGCCGAATGAAAAGCCCGATCTGAAGAAACGAGATTCCAACGACCATCACCCACGGTATCACCGGTTGCGCGATCGGCAATCCGGCGCGCTCAGCGATCGGCACCTCGATGGTCCAGAATGTCGCCAGCGCCCAGAACAGCCGGCCATACTCGCCGGTGTGAGCAGCCAGCCAGGCCATACCCAAAATGCTGTAGCCGCCGTTGAGCAAAAAGAACAGCGGTCCCACGCTGATCAGCAAAAACAGCACGCCGATGATGGAGACATAGCCGCCGGCGCCGGCCGTCGCACTGTAGCGCTTGGGTGGCTGCCCATCCTTCATAGGTTCCGATCGAACATTGCTACTGCTCATCATACACTCCATATACTGGCTTTTGTATGCTACATTTTGAATTTTGCCCGTTTTCGTTCATTGATGATAGGGTTTCATGTATAATGGAGCGGAAGAGCCAGATTTGTTGACAGCAAACCTGTGCGCTTCAACCCTACGCCCTTCGGCTGGTGAAGGTTTCTCATGCCAGTGCCGGCCGAAGGGTGCGCCAATCCTCAGAACCCTCTAGCAGTCGCTTCACCTCTTGTGGCGTTTTGCCCAACAGCCGCGCAACCTCATCTAATGGGATGAGGTGTGGGCGGCCGAATCGCTTTGCGGTGATCTTCCCTTCACGAATCCAATTGCGAATCGTTTGAGGAGTCACTCCCAGCAGCGCCGCCACATCGTCAACTCGAAAGAACTGCTTCACGATGACATCTAGCCTCCTCTTACGCTCTTAGACTGTCTTTGCAGATAATAACACAAATAAGCAAAGTTAGCAATGATAATATTGCAATTGACAAATTAGCGAAAATAGACTATCATAGTGATAAGCAAACAAAACGAGCCGCGCAAGTGCTTCCGACACTTGAACGGCTCTAACCACCAAGAAAGGCTAGGTTTCTCAATGGCTACCACTATTTTACCACCAGCTACCACCGCCGTCGCCGTTCGCAATCGCCTGGCTCGAGATCTCGACGAATTGACGCGGGCTACGGTCGGCGCTAACACCCTCGCTGCCGACGATGCCGGCCACCTCTTCGATCTGGGCTGTCACCTGTCGGCAGCCCTCACAGCGTTGACCACGGCCATCGCCGATGTCGAGCGCTACATCGCTGACGCCCAGCGCGCGGAGCGGCCGCCATCGCTCGGGCCACCGCCGACGAATTCAACAGCCTGGTGTTCGCCAATTAATCGGCCATCGCGGGCCGGCTCGACCAGGGCCGGCCCTCTTTGCATGAGAGGATACCGCGATGATCGCCGGGCCTGTTGTCTATTTGCTCCATTTCGAGCGCCCGATCTCGGAACGAGACACGGCACAGCACTACATCGGCTATGCCTTCCATCTGCCGAGCCGGATTGACCAGCACCTGCATGGCCGTGGCGCCCGGCTCACCCAAGTGGCAAAAGAGCGGGGTATTCCGTTCGTGGTCGCCGCTGTCTGGCCAGGTGATAGGAGCTATGAGCGCAAGCTGAAAAACCAGAAGTGCGGCCCAAAGCTCTGCCCAATCTGCCGCAGAGCACACGACCCCCGACAATTGAGCCTTGACTTAGCAGAAGAGGATTTACTATGACGACTCTTCCGACCAAAGCCCAGATCGACGCGGCGCCGCCGCTCGACTTCAACCAGCCCCGCGGCGAAAAGCAGTGCAATATCCAAGTTGAGTTGGCGCCCGATGGGCTGCATGTGCGCGCCGAGTACACCGCTGGCCTAAGCACCATTCCGGCCGTGATTGAGCGACTCACAGCGCTGGGCATCGTCGAGTTGGTGCAATCCAGTAGGCCAGCGCCAACTGCCTCTACAAACGCACCAGCAGGCTCACAGCGCGCGAAAGCCGAGACAGTCGAGTTGTGCCCCATGGTACGGCGTGCTGCCCAGTGCATAAGCGCCCGTTGAGTGATGGTCAATACGGGCTCTACAGCTCAGCACGCGCCAAACCAGGGGAGGCTGCCAATACGAAAGGCTATTGCGCGTTACGATTTGCTGAGTAATAATGGTACACACCGCGCCCCGCTGATCGAAGAATCGGCAGGGCTTCTTAGAGGCACGATTTTGGCAAATCAAAAACATCTTAGAATGCTTCAGCGAGGTGCTCATAACTGGAATGCATGGCGCAAAGCTAATCGCTCAGTGCAACCAGATCTCCGCGATGCCGATCTCAGCAATGCCCATCTCCGCGATGCCGATCTCAGCAATGCCGATCTCAACCATGCCAAACTCATCGGTGCCAATCTCGTCAGTGCCGATCTCAGCAATGCCAATCTCAACCATGTCAGTCTCATCAGTGCCAAACTCATCGGTGCCGATCTCAGCAATGCCAATGTCAACAATGTCAGTCTCATCTATGCGGATCTCAGCAGTGGCCATCTCAACAATGGCCATCTCAGCAATGCCGATCTCCGCGATGCCGATCTCCGCGATGCCGATCTCCGCGATGCCGATCTCCGCGATGCCGATCTCCGCGAGGCCGATCTCCGCGGTGCCGATCTCCGCGATGCCGATCTCCGCGGTGCCGATCTCAGCAATGCCGATCTCCGCGATGCCGATCTCCGCGATGCCAATCTCGAACGTGCCGATCTCAGCGGTGCCAATCTCAGCCGTGCCCATCTCAGCGGTACTAACTTTCATGAAGCGATTATCGAAACAACCACATTTGCTACCACCAAGCTCAGCACAGCACACAATCTGGAAACTGTAAGGCACTATGGCCCATCGTCAATCGACACTCATACGCTCGTTCACTCAGAAGGCAAAATCCCCGAGGTATTTTTACGAGGCTGTGGTGTGCCGGAAAGTATGATCGAGTACCTACCATCACTCCTAGGTGCAATGCAGCCTATCCAATTCTACTCTTGCTTTATCAGCTACAGCACGCAGAACGATGACTTTGCGCGTCGTCTTCACGGACGCATGCAGCAAGAACGGTTGCGGGTCTGGTTCGCGCCGGAGGATATGAAGGCTGGAGCGAAGATCCACGAACAGATCGACCAGGCTATTCGCATGTATGACAAGCTGGTGCTTGTTCTCTCCGAACAAAGTATTCAGAGCGAGTGGGTGATGACCGAGATCCGCAAGGCACGCAAGGCCGAGTTGCAGGATAAGCGCCGGAAGCTATTCCCCATCCGGCTCGTGGACTTTGAGGTTTTCCAAACCTGGGAATGCCACGACTCAATGACTGGCGCCGATTTAGCCGAAGAGGTCCGACAATACTTCATACCAGATTTCACCGATTGGAAAAACCATGATGCATTCGAGGCGACGTTCGCCAAGCTACTCCGCGACCTCAAAGCGGCGGCCTAAGCCACCCGCCCCGCTGGCCTATGCTGGCGGGGCGTTGCTTTGCCCATGTTCTTTGAGTTGTCCCATCGTCACAATGCGTTGAGGTGTCTTTCCTGTTGTCCGGCAGGAAGCGCCGTATCATAGTCCATGTATATGCCCCGTTGCTGCCACTCGGCCGCGTCGCCCCTGGTATTCAGCGATTAAGGAGGAGTAGGCTATGACAACGGCATCACAGTTTCACGTGGGCGATCGGGTGCGGACAACCCAGCCGCTGGCTGGCCTGCCGCTCGGTAGCACTGGAACAATTGGCAAGGTGTTTCCTGTTGGCGAATTCTACGGTGTCCGTTTCGCCGGTGAACTCTTGCCCCGGCTGGTTCATTGCAGCGCTCTGGAACCTGTACCGACGGTGCTGCGTGCGCGAGAGGTGGGCGGCAGTTAAGGGATAGACAACACACGCCGCCCCTGGTGATGAGCCAGGGGCGTTGCCTTACCTGCGCAAACGCCCTGTACAAAGATACGTAGTGCGCTACGTAGTTCTCTTGATGTATCAATCGCGCCGATGCCGTATTCTGAGCACCGTAGGGCAGTCGTGCGATTGCCGGGCCAATGCTATCCAAAAGCCACGAGGGAGAGTAATAGATGCACAGCCAGCGAATCCTACCCGCTCGACCAACACAGCACGGCAATGCAATTGAAGAGACCGCGTTGGCGAATAATCCCGCCTGGCAGACACTTGCTGCATGCCGACCACGGCAGATCGATGGGGCAACCTACTCACAGTTGATTGCAGGTCTCGCGGCTGACGAGGTGCTCGTTGCACGCGTGGTTGTGTCTATCCAGAGGCACTTTTATCCGCAAGATAAAGAAATCGCGTGTTTGGATCAACGATGGTGGTACCTATAACGCGTTGATTCATGGCCTGGGGGCCGGTAATCGGGAGATCACTGGGTATTACGCCGTCACAACCGACAGATTGCTGAGTCTCCTCTTTGCGGCGCGCGCGTAGCAATTCCCGTTAGCTATTGAACGCCCCTGGTGATGAGCCGGGGGCGTCGTTGTGCCATAATCCGGCTGTCCGGACTGAGAACTAACACTCGTCGGAGCAGCACGGTTGGAGTGCTACTAACCCCCCACCACAACATAGTCGGTATAGACTTCGCCGAGCGGCGTGGTCAAGGTTCTCCATTTTTCAAATATGGCATCTATCTCAGGGTGTTGATGTGTGAACTGTATGGCTTCCTCGGATTGCTCTCCGGCCCTGGGGAAGTATCGATCACGTAGCTCCAGACTCTCAATCTCAAATATAACGAGGTACTTCCCTGCACGCGCACCGCGGTCGCCTTTGAGGAGCTGCGCCCACCAGCCAGGGTAGATCGGCGCAGACCCGATCTGGGCAGCGAAAAAGGTTTCGAACTCTGCCGCGCTCACCCCTGGGAGAAGTTCGATCTCATGGAGGGCGAATACCTTTGTCATAGCGATCTCCTTATCCTGAACGAACGTTGATTTTACCAAACGGTGGGTAAACGTGCGGCGGACGATAGCTTGACGCGTGAGGGTGTATGTGGAGTTGGTCGACATCGACAGCAGGGCCGTTTCTTTTATGCAACGATTATAACAGATCTGTATCGTGCTCGGCGGCTCACTGCTTATCGGGCCGACGTCGTCCAAACGGCGAGCCGCGGAGCTTCTGTCTGCGCTGACCACATCGGGCACGCCAAGTCGAAGAGCACCAAGACTATACGCCCGCTCCACCTTCCCCACCCACCGCTGCCAGCCGGCGGCATAGTACCGCCGGCTCTCTGTCATCGTCTATCCGCTTTCAGGTGCATTGACGCGCTGTGCGCCATTCTGCTGCGCCGACCATCCAAATGATACGGCTCGGGGCCGTTCAACGGTTGCGCTGTACAGCGCTGGTACGCTCTGCGCCCTCTGACTTCGGCTGGGGCGCTATTTTGCAGCTGCGCCGTCTCCCGCGGCGGACCAAGCAGCCCGCATTCATTCGCCTGAATCTCGCGTATCTTCTCCCGAGCCAGCGTCCAACGTAATGGAAATAGCATCGCGTAGCAGATAGTCCGTTGTCACGCCAAATAGGTTGGCAATCTGCACGACCAGGTCTAGTGACGGGGTCTTGCGGCCAGTTTCCAGGTTGCTAATATACCCTTGCCGCGCCAAGCCAAGTTGGTGGGCCAATTCTCCTTGGGTGAGTCTTTGCTGCTGGCGGAGTGCACGGAGCTTGGCTCCCACCAGATGAGCTCGCGAGCCGCTATTTGCGCGCTGAGGGATCGTGGATGTCGCCGCCACCGCCACCGGGATGGTATCGCGCAGCAAGTAATCGATCGTCACACTAAACAGCGCTGCCACACGTAGCACAAGCGCCAGGGAGGCGACATCCCGGCCAGCTTCCAGGTTGGCGATATGAGCGTGTGAGGCGAGCGCGAGCCGTTCAGCCAGCTCCACCTGTGTCATGCCGTCTTGGGATCGGAGATACCTAAGCTTCTCACCAAGCAGCCGTGGCATAGCTCCCCACCTAGGGAGCCTTGACATAGGAATCAGAGCGCGCTACAATGTTGGCATTGGGAGTGTTCCCGATGCCCGAGATGCTGAACCTTCCATCGCAAGGCTCCCCAGCTCAGCCGATGGAAGGTTCTCGCTCGGTGCGTCCAAGCGAACGTGTCCTCATTGTAGCATGCTCTTCGAATCGTGGCGACTTGATGAAGGTGAGCCGGGCCGGCGTGAGGCTCCTGTCGCGCTCGCGATCGAGGTGAAGTGATGGCCGCAGGGTCGTCGCCGTCTTCTGTGCTGGTAGCAAGGTGTACGTTTCATGAGCGTCTGTTCTATGCCATCCCTAGAAGTCGCTGTACCTGGCATCGTGGAGGCCGCCTGTGGATTCACCGCTTCCCGCTCGTACGATCGAAGCGATAACCACCAAATGGCACGTTAACCGGCTCAAGGAGCGGAGTGCCTATCAGACCCACTTCGATGACCTCTGCGCCATTGCCGGCCACCCGACACCGAGTGAGGCTGATCCCATCGGTGCCTGGTTCTGTGTTGAAGCACCGTGCAAGAAGCGCAACGGCGGCAGCGGCCGTGTTGATATCTGGAAAGCCGGCAGCTTCGTTGTGAGCTACAAAACCAGTGGCGCCGACTTGGATAGAGCGTATAATGAGTTGCTCGACTATCAGGAGTTTCCTGACGGTAGCAGCAACCTGCCCTTGCTGGTCGTCTGCGACTTTTCCCAGATCGTCATCCACACTAACTTCAACAGCAGCGCGCATCGAATCATTGTCCTCACTATGGAAAGCTTGCTCACCAAGTGGGGTCAAAGCACCCTACGCGCGATGTTTTTCTGTCCCGAGTACTTCCGCAATCCGCTGCCTCCACCAGACCCCGAAAGCCCGACTGAAGATGCCGTGGAACGGTTCACTCGAATTATCGTGATGCTGACCCAAGCGCAGCACGACCAAACGACTGAGAGCGGATGGACGGTCGCGCGGCTCAAGGGAGCGGTGATCGCCTACAAGAAAGCGGGAGAGGCGCACTGGCGCGTGGCGACCGGCAGCAGGCCGTTCAAAGAACGAATCGGCAAATCGGCTGTCCAGCGCTATGGCGTCGTCTGGGCGCGGCGCGGCTGGATCGAGCTCAAGCGCGGTGCGACGAGCAGCGTCCAAGGCGGGGCTGGCGGGGCGCAGATGCGCTGCATCTGCGTGCCCGACCATGTGTTGAACACGTGGGGGCGCGAATAGGCAAACGTGCCATTACAGAGGCTCGTTAAGAGAATTCAGGGACGAGTTACGACTGAGCCCAGATCGTTGCACCGGAAGCAACCGCATCGCTCCGGCCGTCTACGTCATTATTCAAACCAGAGAAGGAGGCGCCCAATGGGATGGGTTTCCTGTCTTGAAGATCAACAAGAACGGAAGGACGACACGGAGAGGCTCAGAACTCGAGCATATATGAGTCTCCACCAGAGCACCAGGTTGCCACGCCAAAGACTGCCGCCGGCATCAAGCTCCAGTGAATTCGCGCCCTGTCGAATCTGTGGGCAGACTGTTCGACGGAAACACCTACTAGATCATTTGCAAAGGGAACATGCGAGCCAAGCGGCATTGTTCAAGAAACGAGGTCAGAAAGTATCACTGCCTGTAAACATGGTCAAATGCCGCTTCTGTAGTAGCTTTGTTCGCTACGACCGAATAGAGAAGCACTTACGAAAAGCACATCGCTACCCAACCTTCTAGGCGGCCTTCTGTCCAAAATAGTGGTCGGCCCACGCCTGCTGCGTCGCCCGGCTCCAAACGCACAATCCGCTGAACTGCCTGCACCTGCGCTCGTGTTGCTGCAGCCTCATGCTGCGCCTTACGTGCCTCGGCACGCTGCTGAGCGCGCTCTAAATCGACCTGGGCCGCGGCTTCAGCCTGGTCGATGGGCACATACACCGAGCGCACCTGATCTCCTTCGCGGACTTTGCGATAATAGTAGGCTCGACCAGATTTGCGTGTCATCCACGGCATGGCTTTGTGTTTCCGCAGTGAATGCTATGGTCAGATTTTCTGAAGATATGCTACTTGTCGGTAATCCAGGTCAAAGCATTTCTGCTTCAGACACAAAAAGAGCAACAGGCACCGAAACCTCGGTGTCGTCGCTCAGGGCGCAACGATCGCTCAATTCAGCGATCTTCGATTATGTTCAACTTCATTCAGTATAGCACAGGTAGATCAGTTTGCGTGACCGTTATCCCGCGACAAGGTGGTTGGCTGCAATTGGGATTATGTGGCTTTCTGTTCTTCTCGACTCCAAAACTTTGATGCACTATTAACTTCCTTAGGGAATGTCAACGCTGGATCAATGGTAGGAACAAAGGATGAACTTTTTCATACGCACCAATGTCACACTGTGAGCCTTGTGGTCTCGTTACACCACGCTGATCCGTGGCAGGGCAGAAAGAGTCATTGCCTGTGTCGATGGCGGATGAACCTACCAAGAGTGGGACAGTCTGGGTTAAGCCGCCGTAATGACCGAGTATGCCGAGTTTGGGATCGGTGATGATAATATTTGTGCCCCCGGCGTAATCACCCTGCACAACACTGTCGCTCACAACGGGAGAACTGGCGGTGTCATAATTGTCAATTTGACTCGTATTGCCCCAGAAAATCGTGTTGCGGATCGTCGGACTGCTGCTAACATTATACATCCCGCCGCCCCTGTCCGCGGAGTTGTCAGTGAAGGTAACATTTTTTAACGTTGGGTTGCAGTCAGCATAGTTTTCCATACCGCCGCCGCGGGTTGCCAAGTTTCCGTTGAAGGTGACATTTGTCAATGTCGGGTTGCTACTCAATATATTTGTCATCCCAGCGCCTAGGGGCGCTGTATTACCGCTGAACGTGACATTCGTTAATGTCGGATCGCTGCCGGCATAGTTGTTCATCCCGCCGCCTTCAGCTATCGCCGAGTTGCCGCCAAAGGTGACATTTGTCAACGTCGGATCGCTATTATGGTTGTACATCCCTGCGCCATAATCCGCCGAGTTTCCGCTGAAGGTGAGGTTCGTTAATACTGGACTGCTAGTATCGTTGTACATCCCTCCGCCGCTACTGTTGGAACTAGAAGGATCATTGCCATTTCCGGCTGTGATGGTAAAGCCGTCCAGCGTTGCTCCGGTAGCGCCGGTGACAACGTGATAACTATTTGAGGTATTTCCGGTTACGGTGGTGAGATCTGTAATGATTGGTGTCTGACTGTCATTATTGTCAATGTCGCCGCTCAAGATGGTGAGGTTCGCGGTGGGATTGCGCTGACCGCGCTTCGTCTCTGTCCCAGCAAATCCACCATAGAGCCTCACACCGCTCTTGAGTTAGAAGGTGGCGTTGCGGTTTGTTCCCGTTGTGGGCTTGTACGTCCCGGCCACAACCCAAATCTCATCGTCACTGACTGCGTTGGTCAACGCGATTTGTAACGTGCAGGTCTTCGCCCAACTAGAGCAATCTCCTGTTCCACTCGGTGAGACATAGTGCATCCCTGCCGCCTGGGCAAGCGCGACATTCAGGGTGCTAAAGGACGGCGTAAGCACGAACATAAAGATGAACAATTTAGATAATATACGAATAATTGATTTTATGGTAGGCATAGAAACCCTCCCAGTTGAGCTGAATTGGGCGATATGGGCAACAGTCTTGGTGTGCCGATCTCTGAGATTGAATGAATATTGTCTATAATGGAACCTTGCCTGCGATAAAAGTTCTTCTGACCCAGCCACCCGACGAGATGCGCATCAACCACCGATGAAGGCGCGCTGCACAAGATGCAGTCAAAATCGCGACGATCTCGCGCACTAGAGGCGGTCAGCTGCAAGCGCCTGTTCGGCCGCTGGCCGATCTCAGGAGACAACCTTTCTGTCTCATTTCGTCTTGTGTCTATGGTGATGCTTGCTTGGCAATTGCTCGTGGAAGCAAGGTGTGCAGCCACTCGCGGCTTGCAGTCCGTTCACCTTCTACCCACATATCGAGATACGGCACCATATACTTGAGACCCACAAAGCACCAGGTCGTGTGAAATCGTGTGAGAAACTCCGCATAGTTCAGCCGTAGTCCTCTAGCCACCAGTGCCTCGTAATACAGCACAATTGTTTCGAGCGTGAAGAAGTTCGGCAAATCCAGGTACAGCGGCCCATAGCGTGCTTGATCCCAGTCAATCAAGTAGGGGTGGTCGTCACGCACCAGCACATGCCAAGGGCTGAGGTCGGTGTGCAAGACGGTTAAGCACGCTTCCTCACGCCATAACTGCTCGACTGTTTGGACAAATCGGGCCAGCGCAGGTTCGATGTAGGGCAGGTAGCTGCGAAACTCATGCACAAAGTCAGGATTGGTGATTGCACGCTGCCAGATCTGGCGCCACCAGAGCCCGAAACCGGTGCCACGAAGCTGGCGCATCCATGGAAGATGACGACTATCTCCACAATTGTGAGCGTGCAGATGCGCTAATGCTCGTGCGACACTTTGGATATGTGTTGGTGATAATGGCACACGCTTGCCGGCAAATTCTTGACACAGCAGCTGTGAGGCATTTGTTGTGAGATCGTCGGTGTAGCTCAATGGGATGTGGGACAGGTGTTGATCATTGAGCCAGGCCAGAATCTGGCGCTCGTAGAGCATGGCATCTTTCGTCACAAGCGTGATCGTTGTTAGAGGAGATGCTGGCGTGGTATAGGAGACGTTATAGAAATGGACCGTGGCACCTGAATGGTCTTGCGCACTCTCTGGGAGTTGGACAATCTGCGCGAGGCTTGCGGAAGGGTTGATCCAGCGCTGAAGTAAGCTTTCGAAGAGCCGGGCTAATTCAGCCATAGATCACCTGCAAGATTGGGTAAGAAAGGTGTAGAGTCAGTATAGCATAGGAGCATAGCTATCTGAGAAGATTGTGACGCACAATGAGGCGGCCGAACGGTGTGGGCTTCAGCGGCGGCGCACTGATAGATCGGAAAGGCAGTCGAGCCGAATCCAGGTTTCAAAATCGCACCGATCTTGCGGGCGCAAAGCGCCGTCCGCTGCAAGCCCTTGTTCGGCGGCAGCCGGTTCGATAGCTTAGCAGTAGCCAGCTTCTGC
>WNFZ01015416.1_pt1 | contig 12075 bp, 10 predicted proteins | sample 5400081 | NCBI WGS metagenome assembly WNFZ01 (sample SAMN13153365, study PRJNA577476) | soil metagenome | isolation source: 80 cm soil or saprolite under grassland replicate 1 | place: USA:California | collected 2016-06-15
GTCCTCAACCTGCCCAAGATACTCATCATTGTGTTCAGCGCGCTGGGCGGAGCCAGTACGATCGTGGCGGGCTTCCTACTGCTACTGGGACGCATCCCCCTGGCCTCTTTCGGATACGGGACGGTGTCCGCCATCATCCTGAACTCGTGGCTCTGGCTCATCGTGTGGCTCGTACTGGCGGGGGCTGGCATGGTGGTGCAGTGGCGTAGCTCACAACAGTACACACTGGAATGGTCGCAGACAATGTAAGGGATAATGGATGCTTGCCCTTCCATTGGTTTTTATGGATTCCGCAAAGGGGGAATGGCCCCATGCTTCGGAAAATTCTTGCTGGCAGCCGGTACCTGATCGTCATTGCAGTGATTGGGTCTTTCCTGGCGGCAATTGGCACGCTCGTCTATGGTGGGTTGACGGTGGTGAGCATCATGTTCGAGTCGTTTAGCCACGTCGAATTTACGGTAGAGGGAGCTAAACATCTTGAGCTCGAAAGTATAGAGATAATAGACCTGTTTCTGCTCGGCACTGTCTTGTACATCGTTGCGCTGGGGCTCTACCAGCTTTTTATTGACGAGAGCTTGCCCACGCCAAAGTGGCTCATGATAACCAGCCTCGATGATCTCAAGACAAGACTGCTCGGCGTGGTCGTGGTCCTCCTGGCTGTCACCTTCCTGGGCGAGGAGGTAAACTGGAATGGCAGTAACAATATTGTGGCAGTGGGGATTGCTGTCGGGCTGGTACTGTTCGCACTTGGATTTATTCTCCGCCAGGGATTTGAGGTTTACGCGGGTAGGAGAACAAAAGAAAGCGATGTTGAGTAACGGAAGCGGTCATCACCTCGAAAAAAAGTTAAGAGGAGAAGGGTGTAAGCCGGGCTTCTCCAACTTTACCAACGCTATCTCGTACTGCAAATAGGAATTGTTCATACACACGAAGGAGAAATCAAAGATGGACGTAATAAACTCTAACTTGGGCTGGTTTTCATGGATCATTTTTGGGGCGCTGGCGGGTTGGATCGCCAGTATTCTCACTGGCAGGAACTCACAGCAGGGTTGCTTGATGAACATTATTGTCGGGATCGTTGGGGCATTCCTCGGTGGGTGGGGCTACACACTGATTACCGGTCGCCCTCTCACGGTTGGCTGGAACTTGACGGCCTTTATTGTTTCGGTCATTGGCGCTGTAGTGTTGCTGGCACTGATCAACCTAGTGTTCGGCCGCAGATCGAAATAAACCCCATGATAAGTACCAGCCAGGTTGGGCGTACACCAGCAGCGATTAGCATGGATATGTTTACGCCTCAGTGGACTCGGGCGATGCGATAGCGCCTTCCTGTCATGCTGAGCACATTCGCTACGTTCAGTGTAAACTCCGTGAAGCATCTCGTGCGCCACGCGAGAGAGACCCTTCGCTGCGCTCAGGGGGACATCCGGGGGAGCAGCAAGGGGCCCTTCTATTGACGCGGATAATAAATGGATGCGCGATAGAGGTAAGGCACTTCACTTTTCCGATGTCTCGGAACTGACCACCACGGTCTCTAGCGCAACCAACGAGATCTCCGTCTTGCCCTGCGTGGTCTCGGCGATATAGCGCAAATCCAGCTCTTCTAGCACTTTCTTTTTGCCGAGGAGGAGTTTTGCTAACTCAAATGCCTGACTTAGTTGCTCTTTCTCCAACTCATAGCCGAGTTCGTTCATCTGTGCAGCGAGCGCGGCACGTCCTGAAAGCTTGCCTACAAACAAACGGCGATCAGCAGAGGTCAGACCTATAGATTCAGGAGTCATGATCTCGTAGGTACGAGAATCTTTCAGCACACCATCCTGGTGAATGCCTCCGCCGTGGGAGAATGCGTTTTGACCAACGATACTTTTGGTCCATTGAACCTGCATCCCTGATAGTTTAGCAACGAGACGACTGGTTGAGATAATTTTCGTCGTATCAACTTTGACATCCATGCCAAGATCGGCAGAACGTGTCCGAATCGCCATGACAACATCTTCGGTTGCAGCATTGCCAGCACGTTCTCCCAAGCCGTTAATGCAGGAGTCTACTCGTTCCGCTCCATTACGCAATCCTTCCAGCGCGTTGGCAACAGCAAGACCAAGATCATCATGACAATGTGCCGAGATGCGGATAGCAGGAAATTCATGCTTTACGTCGGCAATGAGCTTGCCAAACTCCCACGGTAGGGCATACCCAACCGTATCGCATAATGTGACGAAACGGACGCCTTCTTTAAAGATTGCTTCACATACTTCTAGAATGAAGTCATGTTCAGTGCGCGTCGTGTCTTCCAGCGCGAAATCAACGTTTTCAGTATAGGTACGGGCGTGGGCAACCGCCGTCCGTGCCATTTCAAGCACCTCTTCGCGTGTCTTGCCTAGTTTGACCTTGCGATGCAGAGGGGATACGCTGACAAACGGCTGGATGGCGGATCGGTTCGCAATCTTTACAGCTTCCCACGCTCTGTCAATATCAGCAAAGTGCGTACGCGCAATCGCACAAATCTCGGCATTTTCCACTTTCGAGGCGATCATGCGTACTGCTTCAAACTCTCCAGGCGAGGAGATGGGAAAACCACAGTCGAGGGTATCGAAGCCCATCTCGGCCAGGGCCTGGGCTATCGCCAGCTTTTCTTCCGGGAAGTAGTTCACGCCAGGTGTCTGTTCGCCATCACGAAGCGTGGTTTCATAAAACTTGATGATGCGGGGTTCTTTTGCCATCGTTTGTCACTCCTTCTATATAGGCATCAAAGGCATCCTTCCATACGCTTGATCGCATTGATCCAACTGAAAGCAGGAGTTGAGGGAACAGAAAGCTTTCTGTACGAGGCACCAGGAGCGAAGTATATGCACTCTTAGACTCCTAGACAAAGCTGCCGCCCGAAACTCCTTTGTTTCGACTTTCTCAGGTCTGTGACCATTCACTACGAAAATTATACGCAACTTACAGAGGGGGTGCAAGCGATGCCCGAACTCCGGTTTACTTGATGTGAATCTCGAGGCGGCCTTCTTGCTCGTTCCATGTTGATGCTGTATGCAGTTCTTTACTCAACTTCTGGATACTCGCAACAATGGCTCTTCTCTCGTTGTTATGCGCAAGCCTGGCCTGGAACTGTTGAATAACGGTGGGATAGAGTAACAGGCGAGATGGGGTAAACCCATCTGTTTCAAGCACGAAGATACTACTCAGGTCATTCCGTTTTATTTCATCGACGGCATAATCGTCGATAAAGTCGCCTGTGCAATACAGGATAGGTTTCTCTTTGTAGATCTCGATGCCGCGTACGATATGACCGGAATGCCCAAAGATCACATCAGCACCTTCATCTATCAGCGCACGTGCAAAAGGAATTTGCTCCGCTGGGGGTTCGTATCCCCAATTTGGCCCCCAATGCGCAGATACAATGAGCATATCGACTACCTCTTTTGTCTTTCTCACCTGCTCAAAAAGATATTCGGCGCGCTTATCCTGTAACGCTATGGGAACATACCAGACACCCGGTTGTTCTCCCGTAGCTTCCCAGGGAGGCTCATTATCAGTAAAAGCGATGAACCCTATCGTTTTCCCTGCCACGTTCCATATGGCAGGTGCAGATGCCTCATGGAGCGTGGTGCCTGCACCTGCGTAGTGAATTCCTGCTTCCTTGAGGGTGTTCAGCATGTGAAAAAGGCCCTCATAGTCAAAATCAAGGGTGTGGTTATTCGCCAGCGAGACAGCATCGATGCGGGCAGCCAGGAGGGTTTGAAGATTTTTTGCATCTGATCGAAAATGAAACACTTTTGGCGTTGCCGACCAGGGCATTCCTCGATCGGAAAGCACACATTCCAGATTACAGATGCGCACATCTGCAGCGCGCAAGAGCGACAAGGTGTTCTCAAATGTGAGTGTCCCTCGTTCACTTCCCCCATCAAAATTGCATTCCTTTCTCGATCGGCAGAGCGTTCCGCTGGGTGTCGCCCTTGCTGCTTCCCCGGGTGGCGCACGAGATGCTTCGCTGCGCTCAGCATGACAGGACGGCGCTCAGCATGACAGGATGGCGCTCTACATGACAAGGCAAGGATGACAGTGCTGCCGCGCTATCACATCGTACTAGGACAACGAGGCGGAAACAGGTCCATGATAATCGCTGCTGGTGTACGCCCAACCTGGCTGGTGCTTCTCATGGGGTTTATTCAGCCTCAATGTACTAGGGACTAGAGGCAACATTCCACGCACCAGCTTCACCAGTACGGTGCCCATACTGGTCAAGGACGTCAAAGCTTCCCACCATATCCCCACCTATTTTGATATCTCCATCAAACGAAAGGGTTGTATTACTTGCCTGTACCTTCACCGTGAAATGTAGGTGCCCTGCAGTATTGACAGTTCCTTTGAAGGGGCCAACCAAACCTAAACCCTGGAAAAACCCTGAGATGCTCCCCTGGCTTTGTTGAATATGCGTGAGGAACATACCGGTATCTTCGTTTGTCATGATGTCAACGACCTTGCCTGCATACGAGGCAGCCAGAGGCGGATATTCAGAGGTTCCTGGGGTAAGAGTAGAAGGAGCAGGAGATGCAGGAGATGTCACCGTTGATTGAGCAGGTGAAGATGCAACAGGACTGGTGACGCTGTGAAGAGATGCAGGATGATCGCTATGCGAAAGAACAATCCACACAAGACCCGTTCCAATGGCTGCAGTGAGCAAGAGCGCAAGAATGATGAGCAAGAATACATGTCGTTTGCTCGTGCGGGGAGCATGATTCGGGTATCCCTCGGATGAAGGCTCGATCAAATTACGTTTCAGTTCTTGCTCAGGGATATTCAGCGGTAGCGGTGTCTCGAATGCAGGGAGACGAGGCGCACTTATCTGTTGCTTTGGCGCATGACTCGTCAACTCCTGCCAGAATTCCGCAACGGTAGCGAAGCGATCAGTGCTGCTTATGCTCATTGCCCGCTCAATGGCCATGGCGACAGCCCATGGTACATCTGGTACCACCAGGTGCGCAGGCTCGAGCGGATCGATTCCTTTGCTTGCTGTGACTCTGGTGATGGCATCAATGGGAACAGTCCCGGTTAACAACGTGTAAAGCGTTGCTCCAAGACCATAAATATCCGTACGAGGATTTGTGCCGGTTCCATACTGTTCTGGCGCAGCATAGCCAGGAGAACCATGCCGAATAATCGATGTTGTTCTATCTTCAACGTACTCCTTAGCAAGGCCAAAATCAACCAGGACTGCTTCACCCCCTTTCGTTGGTACGATGATGTTTGAAGGTTTGATATCTCTATGCACTATTGGTGGATCCTGGTCCTGAAGATAGCTCAGCGCATCGACAATAGGAGCCATAACGTCCATAACCAGGGGTAAGGGAAAACGCTGGTCCGGTTGCTCTTTTAGCAAGACTGACAGGTCCCGCCCCTGAACGTAATCCATGAGCATATATACCCGTTTGAGATTTTTACTTTCTAACACCTGGTAAACGTGGGGCAACGATCTGTGATGCAGTCGCTTAAGCATTTCGGCTTCAAAGAAGAAACGCTCCCTGTCTCGCCTGTTCGGATCAATCACCTCCTTGAGCGCAAACAGAGGCTCCTTGAAACGGCGGTCTCTGACCAGGTAGACAGCGCCAAACCCACCCTTACCTAGAAGGCCTTCGATTACGTAGCGGCCTCCATCAGGATTTTGTATGGTGGCTCCAATGGGGAGTGTCATCTGTTCTTTTAGCATGCTACACCTCACCTCATACACGTGAGAAATAATCTCTTCGCGATAGGCTGAGTTTCCTTGTATTACACCATCTCAATGGTACAAAATAGAGTAAATAAAGTCAATTTTTCTCTGCGTACTGTGGGCAAGAGGGTACTCTACTCGGTAGGTATGGTTCATCCTCATGCTCTTAAGCCGCTTACCGATTACCGATAGCGTCTCGCGACCACTTAAGCACATCAGTAGTTCACAAAAATAAACTCAACAAATGATTTATCGTTACATATCATTATATTAAACGTTTTAAAACACTAGGAGTTTCATATTTATCCATAATACCTACATTTTCTAATATTGAATTCATGGAGGGAGAGACAATGATGAAGATGAAACCAACATTAGTGCTTCTAGTAAGTCATGTATTCCTGGGTCTCGGTCTATTTAGTCTCCTTGCTGCTCTTTTTGGCGCTCAGAGCCTTTCCGCCTCAGCTCAAGGCCCATCTTTTGTGCGCATTATTCACGCTTCACCCGATATCGGAACCGCCGACGTCTTTGTAGATGGCGCGAAGTTGCTCAGTAGTTTTCAATTTGGGGCAGTCACTGGCTACGCATCGGTCCCGGCCGGCCCTCACAAGGTGCAGATCGCTCTTGTGGGCAAAGGAACTGGCGGGGCGGTTATTACAGAGACCTTAGCGGTTAGCCCCGGTACCGCGTACACTGTAGCTGCGGTTGGGACAAAGGCAACCGGCCTTTCGTTGAAAGTATTTATCGATAATAACCTCCTCTCGCCTGGAACAGCTAAATTCCGCGTGTATCAGCTTTCTCCAGACGCAGGTTCTGTGATTGTGGCGACAGGAGGGAAAACCGTTCTCAGCGGGTTAAGTTACCAGGGTGCAAGTAACTATCTTGCCGTTAAGGTGGGTGGATATACATTCAATGTTACCTCCCCGACGAACAACGCGACCTTCCCGCTTACAGCGACGCTCAACGCCAATTCGGTGACCAGTGTCTTTGTTGTCGGGCTGATCAATGGCACCCCGAAGGTTCAGCTTGTTTCTTCGCAGGTTACAGGACTTCCTGGTGTGCCAAACACTGGGAGTGATCCAAATGCGCTTCCACAAACAGATCACGTGCAACCGCCTACTCCCTGGATCTGGCTTTTGCTGACGGTGTCGCTGCTCCTCATTGGAGGCGGATTCATTCGTCGCCTGGTAAGGAAGCAGTACTAGAGCAGTAGGAAGGGTTGCATCTGATGCACACGGGTCGGCTGATAGAGCACTTGTTTGCCCTGATACTAGTGCTCACTCTTGCTGCGTGTGGCTCTGCCTCGACTACTATTGCTAAAGTACTGGTAGTCCGTGCTCAACATGCAGTCAGCGTCAGTCCCACGTCAACGGTTCTCCCGCAACACAGGATGAATACGGCTGCGAATCCCATCCGCCTGATTATACCAGCTATAGGGATCAATGCGTTCGTTGAGTCGGTAGGAATTCAGCCTGATGGTGACATGGCAACGCCAAAATTCAATCCATGGGAGGATGTAGGCTGGTACAACGAGGGTCCACATCCCAGCGAGCGAGGCAGCGCGGTCATTGATGGGCATCTTGATCGCCCGGGAGGATTTCCAGCAGTATTTTGGCGTTTACGTCAATTACAGGTTGGCGATGAAGTGCTGGTGAAAAATACTGCCAGGAAAACGCTGCATTTCCGTGTGGCACGCATTGCCTACTATCCTCCAAAAGAGGCACCCATTCAGGATATTTTCGGGAATAGGGGAGGGACTTATCTCAATTTAATTACTTGTGCGGGAGACTGGATGCCTAGTGAACATCAGACGAATCTGAGGTTAGTCGTCTACACCACTTTAGTGTAGTTGGTTCAATGTGCATGGTTTTCTGTGGCCTCATCGCTACGCTCTTCGCAAGGATTTTTATTGAGTGAGGTTGCGAGTTCGGCAGACGCAGTCTGCCGAACTCGCAACCTCACTCATGCTAGCTAGAGGGGTTGGCATGCTGCTTCTGCCGAACTCGCAACCTCATTCATACTAGCTAGAGGGGTTGGCACACTGCTTCTGCCGAACTCGCAACCTCACTCATACCAACTATAGGGGTAGGCGGGATCGTCGCAGGATGCGGCGACAGTTGTTAATTTCAGGGGGTAGAAGGTATCTACCATCACTGCCAGTTCTTCGGTACGTTCGGCTCCCAGGCTCTTCTCGATAGCACCTGGATGGGGGCCATGCGGTATACCGCGCGGGTGCAGGGTAATCGATGAACGTTCGATGCCGCGGCGACTCCCGAAATTCCCATTGACGTAGTATAAGACCTCTTCGCTATCGATATTGCTGTGGTTGTATGGAACAGGTATCGCGAGCGGGTGATAGTCCAATTTGCGTGGGACAAACGAGCATACAACAAAATTTGGTCCCTGGAATGTCTGGTGAACAGGGGGAGGCTGGTGAATACGCCCGGTGATTGGCTCAAAGTCAGCGATATTAAAGATCCAGGGATACTCGCAGCCATCCCAACCAACGGTATTGATCGGGTGAAAATCATACCAGTAGCTGGTAATGAGGCTGCCTACTTTCACGCGCACTTCAAAATCGCCTCGCTCGGTATGCGTTTCAAGTTCTTCGGGACGGCGAATGTCGCGCTCACAATAGGGAGCGTGCTCTAACAATTGACCGTTTTTATTGAGGTAGCGGCGCGGTGGCTCGATCGACCCATGCGCCTCTATGATGAAGAAGCGAGTATCAGGGCTATCGTTCCCAATGCTGAAACGAAAAGTTGTGCCACGCGGGATAACGATATAGTCTCCCTCGTGATAGGGCAGCAAGCCGAAGTTTGTCTCCAGCACTCCCTGCCCGTCGTGGACAAAGTAGACCTCGTCACTCTGTGCATTGCGGTAGTAATAGTCCATGGATATGGTAGGCTGCGCGATAGCCAGCGAGACGTCCTTGTTGAACATCAGCACCTGGCGACCCAATACGGCGTCACCACCGCGGGCGATGCCGGGGGTCTTGAGGTGATGATGACGCTGTAGCTCTTCGTCCCACTCTTCAAGCTCTACGCGCATGAATTTCTCTACTTTTTTCACACGCGTCGGTGGAAAATGGTAGTAGATGTTGGCATAATTGCCCGAAAATCCTTCAGTGCCGAAGAGTTCCTCGGAGTAGAGAGTGCCGTCCGGCTTGCGAAACTGTGTATGTCTTTTCGGGGGGATCTGCCCCAAACGATGATAAGCAGGCATATCTGTATTTCTCCTCAATAATTGGTCCGCAAGGGGTGAGCCTGGGTGGGGCAAGCCCCACCCCTACTCGCAATTACGCGATACGATTTCGCAATACACCAATGCCGTCAATCTCTAGCTCGATCACTTCGCCTCGCCGGAACCAGGGATGAACCTCAGTCCCAATCTCCAGGAGACAGCCAGTGCCTACAGTGCCAGAGCCCAGAATGTCGCCCACGCGCAAACGGGCGTTGCGCGAGGCCCAGGCGATCATTTGCGGGAAACTGTAGTATATCTCGTTGAAGTTACCGCGTGAAATTTCTTTGCCGTTGACACGCGCCACCATCGTCATATCATAGCGTTCGCTGGCGCCAGTGCCACTGCGACGAGAGGCCAGTTCATCCGGCGTAATGATCCATGGGCCAAGCGACGTGGCAAAATCTTTGCCCTTCCCTGGCCCAAGATTGAGCTTCATATCCTTGCGCTGGAAATCGCGAGCACTCCAATCATTCATGATCGTGTAGCCGGCAATGTAGCTTGCCGCATCTTCCAGCGAAATATCTTTGCCTTCGCGCCAAATCACGCAGGCTATCTCTAACTCGATATCTAGTTCATTACTGCCTACAGGGTAGGGCACCTCCTGTTCATGCCCATAGATTTCACTATTGTTGGTGAAGTAGAACGTAGGTATCTCGTACCACTCGGGGATCATGCCAAGGCCGCGTTTGGCCCGTGCCGACTTCACATGCTGTTCAAAGGCATAGAAATCGCGTACCGAGGGCGGTTCAGGAATGGGGGAAAGCAGGACAATTTCAGACAGCGGGTATGCTTTCCCCCCGCGGGGCGCGATAAATCTGACCCCTACGCTCCAACTCTCGAGTGTTCTGCGGGCACGCACCAGGCCCTCGGGATCACGCAACAGTTCAAGCACTGTGGGATAGTCAAGCTCGATCACCCGTTCATCGTGCACGACACCCGCATGAGTTACGCGGTCAGAGGTTCTAAACGTTGCGAGTTTCATGTTACAGATACCGTTTCCAGGTCGACCGCAAGGGTCGACCCTACAGGTCCCTGGGTAGGGCAAGCCCTGCCCCTACAGGTTCCCTCGCAGTTCTTGCTCTCGCTCCAGGGCCTCGAATAGCGCTTTGAAATTTCCTTCGCCAAAGCCACGGGCGCCTTGTGCCGACACGATCCAGCACGGTCTCATAGTAATTTCTAGGCGTTTTGAGAAAATCGACGCCGCGCTCCACTAATCTACGTACGGTGGTGATGATGTCGTCGGTATTCAGTGCAATATGCTGGGCACCTGGTCCTCGATAGAAATCAAGGTACTCCTCGATCTGCGACTTGCGCCGTCCTTGAGCAGGCTCGTTAATGGGGAACTTGATGCGGCCGCTGCCATTCTGCATCACCTTGGACATGAGCGCCGAGTACTCCGTACTGATGGCGCGATCATCGAAATGAACGAGTTGTGTAAAGCCTAGCACACGCTCAAAAAAATCGACCCACTCGTTCATTTTGCCCAATTCGACATTGCCCACTACGTGGTCAATGGCGGCCAGGCCGGCAGGTCGAGCGCGCCGCGGAACGTTCGTTACGACTTCACGATATCCTGGCAGAAACGCGCCTTGATAATTCTGGCGATCAACGAAGGTAATAACAGTGTCGCCGTAAATGGCGATGGTAGACGTTTCCGCTATGCCATAATCATCTTTATGGACAGCCGGTTCCTCAAGGCCGTGCGCTCCCCGCTTTGTGGCTTCCCGGTATGCCTGCTCAGCGTCATCCACACGCAAAGCAATGGCTTTCACACCATCACCGTGTAGCTTCACATGCTCGGCAATCTCTCCTTCAGGGCCAAGCGGCGAAGTCACGACCAGGCGCACATTGCCTTGCTCTAGCACATAGCTGCTGCGGTCGCGTATCCCCGTTTCCAGACCGGCGTAGGCAATAGGTGTAAAGCCCCACGCATTGCTCAAATAGTATGCAGCCTGTTTCGCGTTCCCAACATAAAATTCTAAATAATCATAATTCTGAATGGGCATGAAATCCTGTTCAGACATGGTAACTCCTTCTCCTTGGACGCGATAATGCTGTTCAACTTATTCATCTGGATAGCGGAAAAACCACCGAGGGCCGATAAATCGGCGCTGGGCACGATAAATCGGCCCCTACGGTTGGCCAGATGATTTTGTTAAAAGTCATAATCGGGTCCTTACCACATTGTTTGAGTGGGTGTGATTTTCAAACACAACAATTGGATGTTACTGAAAACTGAAATGTGCAGGAGTTGAGGAAGAAGTAGCGGCCAAACGGCGCACAGAGAGAAGCGTAGAGGCCCAATTTATTGTGCCCACGACTGCCTTCTCTAACAGTGCTGGCAAGCATGTTCCGAAACCCCTTTGTTTCGATGTTGCAACAGAGCAAGAACGAGACGATATTAACTGTCGTCATTATACCTGACGAAAAGTGGATATCGCAAGTAAATAGAGGGATGTAGTGCTCAATTCTCAAAAGTTTCTCAAGATTTACTGTGAGGCTTTCTGCGGTTCGATTTTGGATAGACAGGCGTAATATGCCATGTTATGATGTTTTCAGGCAGTGTTCGGTGGAGTTCATAAAATGATAAAAAAATGTCTTCGATCACTCATCGAAATATATGAAGAAGCACCTGTATATTAGGTAGTTGGAGGGTAACGAGGCAGTGGATACGCTCATTGGCACATCTCTTGGTGGATATACACTGATAAAATTCCTGGGCAGCGGCGGCATGGGTACAGTTTATTTAGCCGAAGATGCGACCATTGGTCAGCAAGTAGCCATCAAAATAGTACGCTCCGACGCCAACGATTACCAGGATTCAAGCAGTGCGATGCGTGCATTAGAGCGCTTTAAGCACGAAGCGAGAGCGGTTGCCAGCCTGGATCATTTACATATACTTCCGCTCTATCGCTACGGAGAAGAAGAAACGGTGAGCGGCGCACGGGCATACATGGTGATGCAATACCGTCCGGAAGGATCACTGTGGGACTGGCTGCGTCGCAGAGCAGGATTCGCAACAGGTCAATCGCTCGTCCCAGCACCCATGCTCCCTGCCGGTTTGAATACTGCCTGGCCTTTGAGTCTGGAAGAGGGGGGAGAGTATTTGCGCCAGGCGG
>WNFZ01005117.1_pt1 | contig 12073 bp, 7 predicted proteins | sample 5400081 | NCBI WGS metagenome assembly WNFZ01 (sample SAMN13153365, study PRJNA577476) | soil metagenome | isolation source: 80 cm soil or saprolite under grassland replicate 1 | place: USA:California | collected 2016-06-15
TGGCTCCCGTTCCGCTTTGACCTATCTCTCTATGCGAGATGGGCCGGACACGTAAATTTTAGGCTTGCTAATTGACGCAGACTCGGTCAAACCAGCGGTCATTATGAAAACCCCATCTGGAACATTCGCATTAAAACTCGTGATTCTGACGGCAGGCGTCACCGCTTCGATTGTCCTAGTTTCTGCGTGTCAGAAGTCTGCCATCCTAGTCACCGACAAGCCGGTGCTTATTCTCATGAAAGAACCTGGGGTGAAAGTCAGAGCCTCAGGGGATGTTGAAAAAGCATTCGATGCTCTAATAGAAAAGCACGGGAAGAAAGTGTGTAACGTAGATTATTACGATGAGAAGCAGCAAAAGAAATGGCACAGACCCCTGAAGGTGACCGGCGCATTACGTTCTGAGGCCGCTGGGAATCCGGCGCCTGCGGATCCAGTTCATCTTTTGCAGAAGGTGGCTTTTGACACTCTCGATGATGCGACAGATTTCCTCAGCAAGATAAAATAGTTGATCCGGGATTTGGATTGCTCAGCAAGGCACACAATCTAAATGGCCTTGAGCAAACGCCGCGTTTACTTGGCAGGCATTACCCTGCATCTGTTCCTGATAATCACCGTGTCATCGCGAGACACGTTCTGGCTTCTCTCAAAGAGCAACACTATTTTCCCGGCGTCGTCCAAAAACTTTTGGCAACGAGCGGAGCAAATCGCATCAACGGCGTTAGGACAACGCTTGTCGCCTTCGAACCCGGTCCGCCACATTTTGACTGGGTATCTGGATCTTTCTGGAATCGAGGTCGGATACGGTTTCTTTGCGCCAAATATCCCAAATAGTTACAAACTCGTGTTCGAACTGCGTTTTCCAGACGGGCGCGTTGAATACGAACTGCCACGCGTGTCCAATGCGGCATCCGTCCTGCGTGTTGCCAGTTTGTTGGACCAGATTGGGCGGACTCGTTCCGAGGCATTTCGTCAAACGATGGTCAAGATGCTGGCTGATGCGGTGTGGCGGGAGCACGCGGACGCAACAATGATTCGCGCAATCTTCGGAACGGTAATCTTACCAAGTGCGCCAGAATTCGCGCACGGAAAAAGGGAATCATACGAATTCCTATATGCCTACGACTTCAGCGTTAGCGAGAAATCAACTGAGCAAAGCACGCCGTGAAGAGATTGTCGGCATGGCGGGAACGACTGATCGATTTCTTTTTTCCTTCCGAGTCTGATACTTGGCTGGCGGTCTTAAGAATCGGTCTTGGTCTTCAGGTCGTACTTTATGCGCTGTCCCTGCGAGACGATTGGAATTATCTTCTCGCAGGAACAGGCCATGGGCTGATTAGCCGAAATCTCGGAGAAGCAATTCTCTCTCTGGAAAGCCATTTGGTTCCGAGACTGGGATGGTTCGTCGCTCTCGGGACGCAGGTTGGCCTGCGCGAAGAGACAGTCCTTAGTGTTACGTGGATTTGTTTACTTGCTTCCGGCTGCGGTCTTCTTATGGGATTCGCCTCTCGATTCTCTGCGATTCTGGCCTGGTTTCTTCACCTGTGCGCAGCCAAGAGCGGTGGGTTCGTGTCGTATGGCGTCGATAGCTTTATGACGATCGGACTCTTCTACTTGATGTTATCGCCGCTGCCAGGCCGATATTCTCTCGACTGGCGACTGCGAAAAACGGGATCCAGAGATCCACAGCTCCCCGGTTTTTGGCGTCGGGTCCTTCAGCTCCACTTGTGTCTGATCTATTTTTTCAGCGGCCTGACGAAATGTCTGGGCAGTGGATGGTGGGATGGTTCGAACATATGGCGCGCTCTTATCCGGCCTCCATTCAACATCATTGATCCCGAGATACTCGTGAGATGGAATTACCTGTTCCCAGCTGCAGGGATATTTATTTGTCTCTTGGAAATCGGATATCCGTTTTTTATTTGGAATGGCAAGACACGAAAGGTGTGGCTGATCTGCATTTGCGCGATGCACATTGTGATTGGCGCGACAATGGGAATGTATCTGTTCGCGCTTATAATGATGATTCTTAATGTGGCGGCCTTCGGTCCAGGTTTGGTTGGCGGCAGAGCGAAACAATTATTCGTTCGCTGCCAAGCGGCCCACGCGTAGGCCACTGAAGACAGCCCCTTGGGCTGATGCAGGCTATTTGCTCTCGATAAACGGCAACGGTATTGCTATCTTCGCAACAGGGTGAATGCCCAACCTACGTCCTCGGAGACTGAGCCAGATCTTCCGCTCGAGATCGCGCACCTCTTGTTAATCGACGTGGTGGGTTATTCGAAACTGCTCGTGAATGAGCAGATCGAACTTCTCCAGGAATTGAATCAGATCGTACGAAACACCGAATGTTTTCGCTCGGCGGAAGCAAGCGGCAAACTCATCCGAGTGCCAACGGGAGACGGGATGGCGCTCCTTTTCTTTCGTAGCCCTGAAGAACCGGTGCGATGTGCTCTCGAGATTAGCAGGACCCTGCAAGGTCATCCGCATATTCAGGTGCGGATGGGAGTTCACAGCGGCCCTGTCAACCGAGTGACCGATGTAAACGACAAAACCAACTTTGCGGGATCGGGAATAAATGTCGCGCAACGTGTGCTGGATTGCGGCGATGCCGGCCATATTCTTTTGTCGGGGCATGTCGCGGAAGATTTGGCCGATTACCGGCACTGGCAGCCGTACTTGCACGATCTGGGCGAGTGCGAAGTGAAGCACGGCCTGCACCTGCACCTCTTTAACCTCTACAAAGATAATCTCGGCAACCCACAGGTCCCTGAGAAGCTCAGGCGAGGGAAAAGATCAAAGCAGGCGTCCGCGGTTGGGCCACTTAGCTCTCCAGGTTGGCCAAAGCTCGCGGTTGTAATGGCTCTGCTTGTGTCCGCTGTCGTCATGGTGATCAGCTCCCTGATCTTTTTCCATCGAGCCTCACCGTCGCAGACCATATCGGTCCCTCCCGAAACAACACCTACCAGTTGGCCAACCGCTATCCCCGAGAAGAGTATCGCCGTTCTTCCCTTCGAAAATTTAAGCGACAAGATAGAGAACGCCTACTTCGCAGACGGCGTACAGGATGAAATCCTCACTGGCCTTGCCAGGGTGGCCGATCTGAAAGTAATCAGTCGCACGTCGACGCTGCAGTACAAAGTCGGTGCAGAGCATAATCTGCGCGAGATCGGCAAGGCGCTCGGCGTGACGCATGTGCTGACGGGAGGCGTCCAGCGTGCGGGCGACCGTGTACGTGTCAGCGCTCAGTTAATCGATGCACGGACAGATACACAGCTTTGGGGCGAGCGGTACGACCGCGATGTCGCAGATGTATTTGCGATCGAAAGCGAGCTGGCCGGCAAGATCATCGCTCAACTCAAAAGTAAACTTTCAGCAGAGGAGAAGGCGGCGATCGAAGAAAAACCAACGAGTGATCTTGTTGCTCACGATCTGTATATTCGCGCCAAAACACTCATCGCAACTGCTGTTTACAGTACGCCCTTGCAGGAGGGCCTGTTCGAGGCCGTTCGCCTGCTGGATCAGGCAATCGAACGCGATCCCAACTTTGCGCTTGCATATTACCAACTGGCCCACGCTCACGATCTCGTCTACTTCGGAGGCACCGACCATACGCCTGCGCGGCTGGCTATGGCTGACTCGGCGATCCAATCGCTCGCTCGCTTACTCCCAAATTCAGGTGAAGCGCATCTTGCTCTCGCCAAGCATTTGTACTGGGGTTACCATGATTACGACCGCGCTCGCGCGGAACTTAGTCTGGCACAAAAAAGTTTGCCTAACGACCCGCTGCCGTTTGTGCTGGCCGGTTATATCGATCGACGGCAGGGCCGGTGGGCCGAATCGACCAAAAATCTCGAACGCGCCATCGAACTAGACCCGCAAAACCCTCACGTTCTCCAGCAAATCATTGGCAGTTATGATCTTTTGCGCCGTTATGCTGATGAAGAGCGTATTTTCGACCGTGCAATCTCTGTTACTCCCAAGGACGCAACGCTGCGAGCTGCACGTGCGCAGCTAGAGCTTAACTGGCATGCCGACACGCGCCCGCTGATGTCTACAATTACGGCGATCGTCGCCGAAGATGCGCGCGAAGCCAGGAATATAGCGGATATTTGGCTTCGCGGATCGCTATGTCAGCGCGATTTCGACGGCGCACTCCGCGCGTTGGCTGCTCTGCCCATCGCTGGGTGTTACGATGACACTATTCCGTTTCCGCGCGCTTGGTGCGAAGCCGTAGTTGCCGACATGCGCGGTGATAAAGCGGCAGCGCGCGCTGCCTTTACGAGCGCCCGGGCCGAAGCGGCCAAACTCGTTGCCGAGCAACCTGATTATGCGGAAGGACTTTGCGTCCTCGGAATGGTTGATGCGGCGCTTGGCCACAAGGAGGATGCAATTCGTGAAGGTCGGCGTGCGGTCGAGTTACTGCCAGTGACCAAAGATGCGATCATCGGTGCGCACTTGGTGGAATATTTGGCGCTAATTTATGCCTGGACAGGCGAGAAGGACCTTGCCTTCGAACAGTTAGCCCGTGCGGTACGCATGCCCGGACATTTAAGCTATGGCAAACTTCGTTTGGACCCATACTGGGATCCGCTGCGCGGCGACCCGCGCTTCGATAAGATCGTCGCCTCGCTTGCGCCAAAGTAGAGCGGCATCCGTTGGGGTTGCCACAACGGTTATTGTCTTCGGCCAGGGTAACGGTATCGTTAGGGTTACTAAGGGTGAACGCCCAAGACACGCCCATTGAGTTCAAGCCAGATCTCTCGCTCGAGATCGCGCACCTCCTGTTAATCGACGTAGTGGGTTATTCAAAATTGCTCGTCAATGAGCAGATTGAATTGCTGCACGAGTTGAATCAGATCGTGCACGGAACGGACGCTTTTCGTGGCGCGGAAGCCAGCGGGCGGCTTATCCGCTTATCAACCGGAGACGGGATGGCGCTCCTGTTTTTCCATAGTCCGGAACAGCCGGCGCGATGCGCGATCGAGATTAGCAGAGCGTTACAGGATCATCCGGGCATCCAGTTGCGTATGGGAGTTCACAGCGGCCCCGTCACTCCGGTCAAGGATGTTAACGACAAAACGAACATGGCAGGGGCGGGACTCAACGTCGCGCAGCGCGTCATGGATTGTGGCGATGCCGGGCATATTCTTTTGTCCAAGCATGTGGCAGAAGATCTATTGCAATACCGGCACTGGCAGCCTCACTTGCACGATCTGGGCGAGTGCGAAGTGAAGTACGGGCTACGGCTGCACCTGTTTAACCTATACAAAGATAATCTCGGCAATCCGCACGCTCCTCAGAAACTCAAGCGGGGAAGAAGATGGAAACAGGCATCTCGTGCTCCAGTCCGTCCGCTTAGTGTACCGCGTTGGCCAAAGTTCGCGCTTATAGCTGTTTTATTTGTGGCGGGTGTCGCCTTGGCGATCAGTTTTTCAATCTTTTTCCGTCGAGGTTCGCCAAGCATCGCGCAGACCTCTTCCGAGGGAGTTGCTGGAGTTGTGGCGTCTATTCCCGAAAAGAGCATCGCCGTTCTTCCATTTGAGAATTCAAGCGATGCGAAAGAGAACGCTTACTTCGCGGACGGCGTGCAGGATGAAATCCTGACGGACCTGGCCAAGATCGCGGACCTGAAAATAATCAGTCGCACGTCAGTGATGCATTACCAAAGCGGAGTCGCGCGCAATCTGCGTGAGATCGCCAAGACGCTCGGCGTTGCGCATGTTGTGGAAGGAAGTGTCCAGCGTTCTGGTAACCGTGTGCGCGTCAACGCTCACTTGATCGATGCGCGCATCAACAGACAATTATGGGGAGAGACCTATGATCGCGATCTGGCGGACGTGTTCGCAATTCAAAGTCAGATCGCAAAGGCGATTGCCGACCAACTGCAAGCCAAGCTTTCACCAAGTGAGAAGGCTGCAATCGAACGTCCCCCAACAGCCGACATCACCGCCTTCGACCTCTACACTCGCGGTAAAAACCTTTTTCTTACCACGAGCTTCAGCAGTAGCGCGGGAGCGAATTTACTACAGGCGGCCGATCTGCTGAACCAGGCTGTCGCGCGTGACCCAGCATTTGTCCAGGCGTATTGTCAACTTGCCTGGACTCACGATCTCCTTTACCTCATTGGTCTCGATCATACTCCCGCGCGTCTGGCGTTAGCAGATGCGGCGGTCCAAGCGGCATTTCGTCTCCGTCCGGATGCAGGCGAAGTGCACCTTGCACGTGCGCAAAGTCTTTATCGAGGATACCTCGATTACGACGGCGCTCTGGCTGAACTCGAAATTGCCCGGCAGACCCTACCCAATGATCCTCGGCTATTCGAGCTGAAGGGTTACATCGAGAGGCGTCAAGGAGGCTGGGAAGACGCCATTCAAAATCTCGAGCGCGCGGCTGATCTCGACCCGCGCAATGTTGACACGCTGCAGCAGATTGCGCTGAGTTACGAGGATCTCCGGCGCTATGCTGAAGAGAAATTGGTGTTTGATCGCGCGTTGGCTATCGAACCAAACAACCCCGAGATGAGAGTAACGCGCGCGTTTGCGGACCTCCATTGGAAAGCTGATACCCGATCCTTGCATCAAACAATCGATTCAATTCGGGCCACAAATCCTGCCGTCATGCCGAGTATCGCCGGTGATTGGGTCCACTGTGCACTGGCCGAACGCGACTCCGTTGCCGCAAAAAATGCCTTGATTGCATCGGGCGAGAATCCCCCCTACACGATGAGGCTGTTCATTTCAATCGTCCATTCGTGGAAGGCGTTATCGCTCGGATGATGAATGACGATGGCCAGGCACGTTCCGCTTTCACTGCCGCGCGTACCGAACAGGAGAAAGCCGTCCAAGCTCAACGAGGGTACGGCCCACCACTGTGCGCTCTTGGCTTAATCGACGCCGCGCTCGGGCGCAAAGAAGAGGCACTGCGCGAAGGCCGGCGCGCCGTCGAGCTTCTACCTGCGGAAAAAGACGCAATCAATGGTCCGCTCATGATCGCATATTTGGCGATGATCGCCGCGTGGGTCGGCGACAAAGATCTCGCCTGCGAACAACTCGCCATCGCCATCCGTTTCCCAAGCTCCCTAAGCTATGGCAAATTGAAACTGCTACCGTTTTGGGATCCATTGCGCGGCGATCCGCGCTTTGAAGAAATTGTTGCCTCGCTCGCGCCAAAGTAAGAGAGCTTTTGTATCTGGTATCGGGGTTGGCTGTTCATCGACGCAAGAAGAAAGGAACAGATGCGCGGCCTCCGCAGTTTGTCCCATGGAGTCCGGCAGCTTGTGGCTCTAACCGAACGATGCCGGATACTGGATGCCGCTTTGCCTTGACCGTGCCTCTGTGAGACGCGCTGTTCCCTCACATTTTCGAGAACTTGGCCCTCGAATTCCCGTAGAAGCATAAGAGGAGTGATCTGGCCCCTGTTTGCTCTCGACCACGGGCAACGGCATTACTAGGATTCCCAAAAGGGTGAACGCGCGGCAACGAATTGAAATATCCCTATGTAGGGGATTGCTAGGAAACGTGGTGCCCTCGCGGTTTTGTGGCACGCGAAGCATCCCCCAATTGCGCAGTCGTTGCCGAAGGCGAATCAGCCGTATTGACGTAGTTTAACGCCAGCGTAAAAATAGGCGACGCGTAAAGGCAGTTCGGCGATGCAATCAAGACGTTTCTCTGGGCTGCCGCTCATCGGCATCCTGGCCGTCATCTACTTCATCGCCGGCAAACTCGGTTTGATGCTGGCGTCGTTGCATGCGAGTGCATCGCCGGTATGGCCGCCGGCGGGAATCGCGCTTGCCGCCTTACTCTTGCTGGGCTACCGCGCGTGGCCGGCCATCTTTATTGGTGCATTTCTAGTGAACGTCACGACCGCTGGAAATGTCGCCACGTCGTTTGCCATCGCCATCGGCAACACGCTGGAAGCGCTAGTCGGCGCCTGGCTGGTGAATCGATTCGCCGGTGGCACGAATGTCTTTGATCGTCCGCAAGGCGTTTTCAAGTTTGCGCTCGCAGCAGCGATTAGCACCATCATCAGCCCCGCTTTCGGTGCGACCAGTCTTGCGCTCGCTGGTTTTGCCGATTGGGCAAGTTATGGCGCAATTTGGCTGACATGGTGGCTCGGCGATGCAACGGGCGATCTTGTTTTCGCTCCCCTAGTTCTCCTTTGGAGCATTGCTTCAAAACGGCGTTGGAATAAAAAAGAAGCCGCAGAGGTCGGCGCGCTCCTCCTGTTGCTGGTGCTGTTGAGCGGGCTGGTCTTTGGCGGCTGGGTTGAAATTTCCGCGAGGAATTATCCCATCGCTTTCATTTGCGGACTGGTTGTGATTTGGACGGCCTTCCGCTTTACGCAACGCGAGACGGCTACCGGAATTTTCATCCTGTCCGCGATCGCGGTATGGGGGACGTTGCATGGCTTCGGGCCATTCGTTAGGGAAACGGAAAATCAGTCACTTCTCGCCCTGCAATTCTGGACAGCAGTGCTGACGATTACGGCGATGGCGCTTTCCGCCGGCATGGCCGAACGCCGGCGCGTTGAGGAAGAGCTTCAGCACGAACTTCGTACGCCACTCACTCCGGTCATTTCCGGATTGGAACCGCTCGAGACAGAGCCGGCGCAAACTGAGGAAGACAGGTCCGTGGAACCGAAGTCCGATCTGGAACCCGAGATCGCGCACCTTCTCTTAATCGACATGGTTGGTTCTTCCAAGCTATCGGACAATGAGGAGATTGAATTGCTGCAAGAACTCAATCAAATCGCCCGAAGCACCGAATGTTTCCGGGCGGCGGAAGCAGCCGGCAAACTTATCCGCGTGCCCACGGGAGACGGGATGACACTGCTTTTTTTCCGCAGCCCGGAGGAGCCGGTGCGATGCGCGCTGGAAATCAGTAGAGCCTTACAAGCGCGTCCGCGCATCCAGTTGCGGATGGGAATTCACAGCGGCCAGGTCAATCGCGTCACGGATATTAACGATAAGACCAGCTTAATGGGATCAGGAATGAACGTGGCCCAGCGGGTGCTGGATTGCGGCGATGCCGGACATATTCTTTTGTCAGCGCATGTAGCGGAAGATTTAGTCCAATACCGGCACTGGCAACCGTACCTGCACGATCTGGGCGAGTGCGAGGTGAAGTACGGATTGCGCCTGCACCTCTTTCGCCTCTGCAAAGGGAATCTCGGTAATCCCCAGGTCCCTGAGAAACTCAGGCGGAGAAGAAGATGGAAGCAAGAATCTGCCGCGGTCCGCCAGGTTAGCCTGCCCCGGTGGCCAAGGCCCCTGGTGGTACTTGCTTTAGTTATCGCTGCCCTCGCCTTGGTGATTAGTTCTTTGACCTTTTTCCAGAGAGGGTCACCGAGGATGACCCCATCGACTCCCTCTGAAGGGACGGCTGGCAAGGCCGCGGTTCTCATTCCCGAAAAGAGCATCGCGGTTCTACCGTTTGAAAATTTGAGCGAGGAAAAAGCCAACGCCTACTTTGCAGACGGCGTCCAGGATGAAATCCTCACCCACCTGGCCAAGGTCGCGGACCTCAAAATAATCAGCCGCATCTCGGTAATGCAATACAAGAGCGGAGTTGCGCGGAACTTGCGCGAGATCGGGCAGCAATTAGGGGTCGCGAATGCGGTGGAAGGAAGCGTTCAGCGCTCTGGTAATCGCGTGCGCGTCAACGCCCAGTTAGTCGATACGCGCACCGACACACAAATATGGGGGCAGACTTATGACCGCGACCTTGCGGACGTATTCGCGATTCAAAGTGAGATCGCAACCGCGATTGCCGACCAGCTTCAGGCGAAACTCTCGCCGAGTGAAAAGAGTGCAATCCAACGTTCCCCGACGGGTGACATCACCGCTTTCGACCTCTACACACGTGCCAACAATCTCCTCCTGACAAGCTTTAGCAGTGCCGCGAGAGCGAAATTGCTGGAGGCAGCTGATCTGCTGAACCAGGCTATCGGGCGTGACCCATCGTTTTTCCAAGCGTACTGCCAACTCGCCCACACTCATGACCTGATTTACTTCCTTGGCCTCGACCATACTCCAGCACGGCTGGCCTCAGCGGAAGCAGCCGTCCAGTCGGCATTTCGCCTCCGTCCGGATGCAGGCGAAACGCACCTTGCGCGTGCGCAAAATCTTTATTGGGGATATCGCGATTATGGCAGTGCCTTGGCTGAACTGGAAGTTGCCCGCCAAACTTTGCCCAATGATCCCCGGATATTCGAGCTGACGGGTTACATCCAGAGGCGTCAGGGGCGCTGGGAAGAGTCGACACGAAACCTGGAGCGCGCGATTGAGCTCGATCCGCACAACTTTTTTATGCTGCAGCAGATTGCGACCAGTTACGGAGTTCTCCGGCGCTATGCTGAAGACACATCTGTTCTGGATCGCGCGTTGGCCATCGAGCCGAACGATGTGAATATAAAAGTAGCGCTTGCGTCCATCCAATTTCATTGGAAAGCCGATACTGGGCCGTTGCATCGAACAATCGATTCGATTCGAGCTACTAATCCCGGCGCCCTGCCGAATGTCGCCAATGATTGGCTGAGCTGTGCACTGGCCGAGCGCGACGTCGCTGCGGCAACAGATGCATTGAACGCATTCGGCGAAATACCGCTGACCGACTACGCTGTTCACTCAAATCGTCCCCTAATGGAAGGCGTTATCGCTCGTATGATGAAAGACGAGGGCACAGCGCGGGCGGCGTTTATGGCTGCGCGCGCGGAGCAGGAGAAAGCGGTTCGATCTGAACCAAATTACGGCCCGCCGCTCTGCGTACTTGGTTTGATCGACGCGGCTCTTGGCCAAAAAGAGGAAGCACTGCGCGAAGGCCGGCGCGCGGTCGAGCTTCTTCCCGTGGAAAAAGATGCAATCAATGGTCCGCTCATGATTACGTATTTGGCGATGATCGCCGCGTGGGCTGGCGACAAAGATCTCGCCTGCGAACAGCTTGCCATCGCCATCCGTCCCCCGAGCACCGTCAGCTACGGTCAATTGAAACTGCTGCCGTTTTGGGATCCGCTGCGGGGAGACCCGCGCTTTGAAAAAATCGTCGCCTCGCTTGCACCGAGGTAGGCGCTTCCGGATCCTGGGAAGGTATCGGCGTAGGCTGTTTGTCGGGGGCCTTCTACACGTACCAGGCCTTGTTTGTCCTCAACCACGGCAAGGGTATTGTTAGGCTCCTAAAGGATGAACGCCCAGGATACGTCCGCTGAGACTAAGCGCGATCTCCCGCTCGAAATCGCACATCTCTTGTTAATCGACGTAGTGGGTTATTCAAAATTGCTCGTCAACGAGCAGATTGAATTGCTGCAAGAGTTGAATCAGATCGTGCACGGAACGGACGCTTTTCGTGCCGCCGAAGCCAGTGGGCGGCTTATCCGTCTATCAACCGGAGATGGTATGGCGCTCCTGTTTTTCCATAGTCCGGAAGAGCCGGCACGATGCGCGATCGAGATTAGCAAAGCGCTGCAGGATCATCCGAGCATCCAGTTGCGTATGGGAGTTCACAGCGGCCCCGTCACTCCGGTCAAGGATGTTAACGACGAAACGAACATGGCAGGGGCGGGGCTCAACGTCGCGCAGCGCGTCATGGATTGTGGTGATGCCGGGCATATTCTTTTGTCCGAGCATGTGGCAGAAGATCTATTGCAATACCGGCACTGGCAGCCGCACTTGCACGATCTGGGCGAGTGCGAAGTGAAGTACGGGCTGCGCCTGCACCTGTTTAACCTTTACAAAGATAATCTCGGCAATCCCCAAGTCCCTGAGAAGCTCAAACGACGGAGATGGCAGCAGCAAGCTGCTGCGATTCGCCCAGTTAGCCGGCCTCGGTCGCCAAAGTTTCTGCTTACGGTTGTTTTAGTTGTATCGGCCGTCGCGTTGGCGATTGGTGTCTCAATCTTTCTTCGTCGCGGATCGGTAAGCATTACACACGTACCTGCCACATCGACAACTGTGGCCTCGATTCCCGACAAAAGCATCGCGGTCCTTCCGTTCGAAAACCGGAGTGAAGATAAAGCCAACGCCTACTTTGCCGACGGTATAAAGGATGAGATTCTGATGCGCTTATCCAAGATCGCCGAT
>WNFZ01015539.1_pt1 | contig 12065 bp, 4 predicted proteins | sample 5400081 | NCBI WGS metagenome assembly WNFZ01 (sample SAMN13153365, study PRJNA577476) | soil metagenome | isolation source: 80 cm soil or saprolite under grassland replicate 1 | place: USA:California | collected 2016-06-15
TTGACTGTTACAATTGTTGTAACTGCACTCGCCGGTTTTTATCCATCTATTGTTTTATCACGTTTCAATCCTGTTAATGCTTTAAAGAGTAAACTCACAGCAAATACGGCAAAGGGAATTTCATTAAGAAGAGGATTGGTAGTGTTTCAATTCATCATTGCACAGGCACTCATTATCGGAACACTCATCATTATACAGCAAATGAATTATTTTATGAATCAACCCTTAGGCTTCGATAAAGATGCAATTATAAATGTTCCTTTCCGTGTAGATAGTGCCTGGCGCAGCAAGGCGGATTATTTAAAGCAACAGTTATTGAGTGTAAACGGCGTGCAGGCAGTAAGCTTCAGTTCCAACACTCCGGTTGAAGATGCTAATGATATTTGGAGCACATTCAAGTTTGACCATGCAACAAAAGAAGAAGATTTTAAAGCTATTACCAAATTCTCCGACGAAGAATATGTGCCGACTTATAAATTACAACTGATAGCCGGAAGAAATTTGCAACCTTCCAATATGACAAGAGAATTTTTGGTGAATGAATCGCTTGTGAAAAGTTTAGGAATAAAGAATCCTGAAGACATATTGAACAAAGAAATAAGTATATGGGGCGATAAAATAAAATGTCCTGTTGTTGGCGTGTTGAAGGATTTTAATGACAGGTCTTTCCGTAATGATGTTGCGCCATTGCTTATTACCACAAACGGTACCATGTACAGCCAGGCGGGAATAAAACTTGCAACGACAAACATTTCTTCTACACTGCAATCTGTTAAAAAAATATGGGAGCAAACATTTCCCGATTTTGTTTATGAATACAAGTTTTTGGATGATAAGATTGCAAGTTTTTACAAACAGGAAAACCAGTTGTCGCAGTTGTATAAAATTTTTGCAGCAATTGCCATATTCCTTAGCTGTCTTGGATTGTATGGTTTAGCCTCATTCATGGCTGCACAAAGAATTAAAGAAGTTGGTATTCGTAAAGTACTTGGTGCAACCACCGGCAATATTGTTTATCTCTTTTCAAAAGAATTCATCATACTTATTTCCATTGCATTTGTGATTTCCACACCTGTTGCATGGTATTACATGCACCAATGGCTGCAGGATTATCCTTATCGTATTAATATGAGTTGGTGGATATTTATTTTGGGGGGCGTAGCCTCAGTACTTATTGCATTGATTACAGTAAGTTTCCAGGCAATTAAAGCAGCGGTTGCAAACCCTGTGAAAAGTTTGAGAACGGAATAGTCAATGTGCTAATATGCAAATGTGCTGATGTGCAAATGAAGAATACAAGAAAAATATTTATGAGCCGGACTGAAGAATTTGAATTAAACTTCCCTTGCGTCGCACTCTTGTACTGTTGAAGCTTTAAAGAACATTTAAACTAAATAAAACTATCATTATGTTTAAAAATTATTTCAAAATCGCGTTCCGTAATTTGAAAAAAAATAAAGTCTATTCATTCATCAATATTGCAGGTCTTGCAATAGGTATGGCCGTTGCATTGCTTATCGGTTTATGGATATGGGATGAAATCTCATTCGATCATTATCACCAGAACCATGCAACGCTGGCGCAGGTGTGGGATACGCAAACATGGAACGGCGAAACAGGTACAGGACCAGGTATTGATATTCCTCTTGCAAATGAACTACATAATAATTTTTCGAATGATTTTAAACAAATGGCTTTAGCCTCTGCAATAGAAGATGGTCATATTCTTGCTACCGATGATAAGAAAATAATAAACTCTGGAATGTGGGCTCAGCCTGAATTACCCGGCATGCTTACACTTAAAATGCTCAATGGCAGGAGAGATGCTCTGAAGGATCCTTCTTCAATATTGCTTAGTGCTTCTTTAGCAAAAACGCTTTTTGGAGATGTCGATCCCATGAATAAAATAGTGCGGTTAGATAATAACATAGATGTAAAAGTAGAAGGTGTATTTGAAGATTTTCCACGTAATACTTCACTATATGCTTCTAAATTTTTTCTTGCATGGGATAAATATCTCACTACTCAAAGTAAAGATGCTCAAACTCAATGGGGTAATCATGCTTCTCGTCTATTTGCGCAAGTAAATAATAATACAGATTTTGATAAAATAACAGCTAAGATTAAAGATATTCCGAAAGAACATCTTAAAGAAGGCAAAGAAGAAATACTTCTTTACCCGATGGATAAATGGCACTTGTATAGTGATTTTAAAAATGGTAAAGTCGATGAGGGGCGTATTCAGTTTGTTTGGTTGTTTAGCATTATAGGAGTGTTTGTGCTGTTGCTTGCCTGTATAAATTTTATGAACCTTAGTACGGCAAGAAGTGAGAAGAGGGCAAAGGAAGTAGGTATTCGTAAAGCTATTGGTTCACTGCGCAGACAATTGATTGGACAGTTTCTTAGTGAATCACTTGTAACGGCATCTTCAGCGCTAATAGTAGCTATTATTATAGTAATGCTATCACTTCCTTTCTTCAATAATTTAGCGGATAAACAAATGTCGGTTCCCTGGCTAAATCCTGTTTTTTGGTTGTTTGCTTTAGGGTTCACATTATTTACGGGTCTTGTTTCGGGCAGTTATCCTGCTTTTTATCTTTCGGGTTTTGAGCCAATCAAAGTATTGAAAGGAACTTTTCGTGTTGGGCGTTTTGCATCACTTCCCCGTAAAATATTAGTCGTAATACAATTTACTGTATCGGTTACATTAATCATTAGCACCGTCATTGTTTTCAGACAAATACAATTTGCTAAAAATCGTCCTGTCGGTTATACACGTGAAGGGCTTATTACAGTAGCAATGAATACACCTGAATTGGCAGGTCATTATAATGCAATCAGAAACGATTTGATACAAACTGGTGCTGTAGAAAATATGGCGCAATCATCAAGCCCCGAAACGGCTGTGGATGCTGCTCTGACTGGATTTGACTGGAAAGGCAAAGATCCTAACGCTTCGCCGCTTTTTGGTGCTATTGGTGTTACGCATGATTTTGGAAAAACCATTGGCTGGAAAATAATAGAGGGTCGTGATTTTTCCAGAAACTTTTCTACTGATTCAGGAGCTTTTATTTTAAATGAATCCGCTGCAAAACTTACAGGCTTGAAAAACCCTGTGGGTGAAATAATAAAATTTAATGGAATAGATCATCAGGTAATAGGCGTTGTAAAAAATATGGTGATGGAATCACCATATGACCCGGTTAGTCCTACAATTTTTTTGTTGGATTATAATTGGGCAAATTTTATCACAGTACGTATAAAACCTTCTATGCCATTAAGAGATGCACTTGCTAAAATGGAATCTGTATTTAAAACATATAATCCGGGCAGCCCATTCAACTATCAATTCACGGATGAAGAATATACTAAAAAATTTTCTGATGAAGAACGCATTGGCAATCTCTCTGCAATCTTTGCCATTCTCGCCATTTTCATTTCATGCTTAGGGTTATTTGGATTGGCTTCGTTTGTAGCAGAACAACGAATCAAAGAAATTGGTGTAAGAAAAGTGTTGGGTGCATCTGTATTTAATATATGGGGTTTATTGTCCAAAGATTTTGTGATGTTAGTTACAATTTCTTTTCTCATTGCCGCACCGATAGCTTATTATTTTACGCATAACTGGTTACAGAATTATCAGTATCGTACGGAATTGTCATGGTGGATTTTTGCAGCAGCAGGTGTTGGCGCATTACTGATTACTATATTAACCGTAAGTTTTCAATCAATAAAAGCAGCGATTGCAAACCCCGTGAAGAGTTTAAGAACAGAATGAAAACCCCTAAATCTCCGCCTTAAGCGGAGACTTTGGAAAGTAATTCTATTCAACCTCAGTTCTTATTATAAAATATTCAACCAATGAATAAGTAAAAAAGTTCATTAAGATACAAATGTAATAACCTCCCTTAGGGAGGAAGGAGGGTTTATGATAAAAAATTATTTTAAAACCGCCTGGAGAAACCTTTGGAAGAATAAAACTTTTTCCGTCATTATTATTTTGGGGTTATCCGTTGGCCTGGCCTGTTGTATTTTAATGTTCCTTTTTATACAACATGAATTGAGTTATGACAAGTTTAATGTTCATGCTTCAAATATTTACAGGATAACATCTGAATCGGAGAGTACTAGCGGAAAGACAAATCTTGCTGTAACCCCTGCTCCGTGGGCGCCGCTTATGAAAAAAGACTTTCCTGAAATAAACAATTTTGTCAGGATATTAAAAAGTGAAAAAGCTGTCATTGGTCAACCGGGTCAGCAAAAGTTTTATGAGAATGATTTGTTGTTTGCCGATTCTACCTTTTTTGATGTCTTTTCTTTTGGCCTATTAAAAGGAAATAGTAAACAGGCGCTGGAGAAACCAAATTGCATTATCCTTACCCGGGAAACTGCTGAAAAATATTTTGGGAGTGTGGATCCCATTGGTAAAACCCTGGAAATAAATTCTTTTGTAGGAACATTCAATGTCCAAATTACCGCCATAGTAAATGAAATCCCTTCAACCAGCCATTTTAAGTTTAATGCCATTATTTCATTACAAACCCTGGGTGATCTTAGCGGCCTTTGGTCTTTTCATATGTTTCAGAGTTATGTTTTGCTGAATAACAATGTTTCCACGCAGGCCCTGGAAACGAAATTTAAGGGCTTTGTAAATAAATATATTGCCAACAATCCCCAGGCAGATGGAAAACATGATATACATCTGCAACCATTGAGCAGTATTCATCTGCATTCTCAAATGCTGGGAGAAATTGGCGTAAACGGAGACATTAAGTATATCTATATCTTTACTGGTATAGCATTGTTTATACTGCTTATTGCCTGTTTTAATTTCACCAATTTATCTACCGCACGTTCGCTTACCAGGGCAAAAGAAATTGGCTTACGAAAAGTTGTTGGCGCGGAAAAGCAGCAACTGATGAAGCAATTCTTAAGCGAAACAATATTGTTCGCATTGATTGCTTTAGCACTCGCAATAATTATCGCCTCTCTTGCTTTGCCAGTATTTAACCAGCTTTCAGGCCGGCAATTGACTTTTAATTTAAATAATAATTACTCACTGATTCTATTGTTTGTTTTGCTTGTTGTTTTTGTCGGCATACTTGCCGGTATTTATCCAGCTGTTATTCTTTCTTCCTTCAGGCCTGTGGAAGTTTTGAAGGGTAAACTTCCAATAACTGCCAAGGGCGTTTTGTTCAGAAAAGTTTTAGTTACACTTCAATTTGTCATATGTATTGCACTTATCGCAAGTACCATTATTGTGACAAAACAATTGCAGTTTTTGAAGAACAAGAAGCTGGGCTTCGACAAAGAGAATGTAGTAATTGTTACATTACCCAAAGATGTGGATTCTGCAAGGCTTCAGACCCTCAAAAACTCTATCCTCAATAACCAGGTAATCAGCAATGCAGCAATGGCATCATCTATTCCCGGCGTCAATATTCCAGTCAACCAGGTAAACGATGGAAATACCGATCTGAGCAAGGCTCTTTCCATGCAAATGTTGTTTACCGACAATGAGTTTATCAGGACGATGAATATAAAAATCCTGGCAGGAAGAGATTTTTCCAGTGAATATGCAACTGATAAAACCGAAGGGTTTATTCTGAATGAAGTGGCCATAAAAAAAATGGGCTGGCAAAACCCGGCTGAAGCAATCGGTAAAAGGTTTCAATGGGTTCGTCCAGACGTTGTATTGAAATCCGGTAAAGTAATTGGAGTTGTGCAGAATTTTAATATTACGCCTCTTAAATCAGCTGTTCAGCCATTGGTGCTGCATTATTCCCCTATGCGTTTCCAGTATATGTATGTTCGGATTAATCAGCTAAATGCGAGCCATGCAATTGACATTATTGAAAAAAGTTTTAAAAGAATTTATCCAAAACAGTCGTTTGAATATAGTTACCTGGATGAGACATTGAATAATATGTATGCCAGTGAAGGAAAGACAAGTCAGATTTTCAGTTATTTTTCTTTTCTGGCTATCCTGATTGCTTGCATGGGAATACTTGGCTTATCACTTTATTCCATCCAACAGCATATTAAAGAGATCGGGATAAGAAAAGTATTAGGAGCAAGTGTTATCCGGATTACATCTGAACTGGTAAAAGATTTCTTAAAGCCTGTCTTGATTGCTGCCATCATTGCGTTTCCTATTGCCTGGGTTGCTATGAATAAATGGTTGCAGGATTTTGCATATCGCGTAAATATCAGCTGGTGGATTTTTGCTGCAGCTGGTATAGTAGCATTATTAATTGCCATGCTCGCTGTAAGCTTCCAGGCGTAACCTCATTGCATATAATTTAAACTATCAACTATGTTCAAAAATTATTTAAAGATCGCTTTACGAAATCTCAGAAAGAATAAAGCATTTTCGTTTATTAACATATTTGGTCTTGCAGCAGGCCTGGCTTCATGCCTTCTGATTATGCTTTATATTTTTGATGAAAGCAGTTATGATAAATATCAGAAAGATGGTGACATGCTTTTTCGCATAGCTTTTGTAAATAATAAAGGGGAAACATGGGCTGCAAGCGCTGCTCCACTTGCATTTGCTGTGAAAAATAATTTGCCGGAAGTAGAACAGTCAACAAGACTGATGACTTTTCCCGACATCGCAAAAATGCTGATTAAATATGAAAATGGTTTTGAGAAAAAACAATTCTTCGAAACCAATGGCTATTATGTTGATTCAACTTTCTTTCAAATCTTCACTTACGATTTTGTTTATGGCAATGGCTTAACGGCTTTGAATGAACCCAACAGCCTGGTAATTTCAAAAGAAATGGCGCAGAAATTTTTCGGCAATACAAATCCGGTTGGTAAACCTCTTTTGATCAACACTCCATTCGGTGAATTTAATTATACGGTAAAAGCAGTTTTTGATAACAGTAAATACAAATCACATATTCCTGCCAATTATTTTCTTTCCATGCGCAATAATGATATGTGGAACTGGGTGCAGCGGCAAACCACTTTGATTGGCAACAGTGTTTTTTTTACTTACATAAAACTTAAACAAAACACCGATTCAAAACTCTTTGAAAAAAAGCTGCAAACTTTTTTTGATAAGCAAGCCGGTGCTGATACGAAGGCAATGGGTTTTTCGCTAAAGCTTTTTATTCAGCCTGTAAAAGATATTTATTTACACTCTTCTATTGGAAATGAAATTGCTCCCAATGGAAATATAACATACCTGTATATTCTTGGTTCTATAGCAGCATTCATACTCATCATTGCATGCATCAACTTTATGAATCTTTCTACCGCACGTTCAGAAAAAAGAGCAAAAGAAGTTGGTGTGAGAAAAGTAATGGGCGCGGAAAAAAGTTCATTGATATGGCAGTTTCTGGGAGAATCTTTTATGATGTGTATTTTGGCATTGGTTATTGCATTGGTGCTTGTTCAAATGCTGTTACCTTATTTCAATGAGCTTACACAAAAGAATATTCACTTCTTCGATGAGCCCTGTTTGATATTTTGGATTATTGGTCTCACATTATTAACAGGATTGTTGGCTGGTCTGTATCCTGCCTTTTACTTATCAGCTTTCAAACCTGTTTCTGTGCTTAAAGGAAAAATATTAAATAGTTTTTCTGCCAAAGCACTCCGCAAAGGGTTGGTGATATTTCAATTCACCATTTCTATTTGTCTTGTATTTGCTGCAATCGTTATATGGCAGCAATTAGGTTATTTAAACAATGAGCAATTAGGGTTTAATAAAAACCAGAAATTAATACTGCCGCTTCAGGATGGTTATCTTAACAGCGAAAGCAATTATACTGCTTTAAAAAATAAGTTATTAAAATATCCCGAAATAAAATCTGTTACAAGCGGTTCCGCTTATCCGGGTGTTACTAATTTAAACGATATGCTTTTTTTTAGTGAAGGCAAAACAAAAAATGATAATGTAGATATACATCTTACTGCAATTGGAAATGATTACATAGAAACACTGGGCTTTCAACTATTAAGCGGAAGAACATTCTCAAAAGATTTTACTGCTGATTCTGCAGGTATTATACTTAATGAAACTGCCGTAAAACAATTGGGATATACAGTAACAAGTGCCATCGGTAAAAAAATACGATACGATGTAAACAGCTTTAAGGGTGCTATGCAGATTGTAGGCGTTGTAAAAGATTTTAATTTTGAAAGCCTGCATAATCACATTCAACCTCATGGGTTCACCACTACAATTTTCGCAAACAGGTATGGTTATGTTATTGCCAGCCTTACAACAAATAACTATGCAGGCTTATTAAAAAAAATCAAGAACACATGGACAAAATTGAATCCCGCTATACCTTTTGAATATTCTTTCTTAGATCAGGATTTTCAGCGCAATTATGAAAAGGAGCAACGCACTTCAGGCATTGTGGCATACTTTACAGTAATCGTTATTCTGATTGCCTGCATGGGATTGTTTGGCTTATCAGCATTTTCTGCAGAACAACGCACTAAAGAAATCGGGATAAGAAAAGTGTTAGGCGCTTCTGTCAGCCACGTTACAATGCTTTTATCTAAAGACTTTATAAGCCTGGTTTCTATAGCAGTACTTATCGCTTCACCGTTAGCATGGTGGGCAATGAACAAATGGCTGCAAAATTTTGCGTACCATATAAACATTAGCTGGTGGGTATTTTTTGCTGCAGGATTGCTTGCAATAATTATTGCATTAGCAACAATAAGTTTCCAGGCAATAAAAGCAGCAATAGCAAATCCTGTGAAGAGTTTGAGAACCGAATGAAAACTCCTAAATCCCCTAAAGGGGACTTAAGGAGTACTTCTATTCAACCCCAGTTCTTATTATAAAATATTTCAACCAATGAACAAATAAAAAGCTTATTGGGATTACAAATGTAATAACCTCCCTTTAGGGAGTTGGAGGGTTTTTATGCTAAAAAATTATTTCAAAACCGCTTTCAGAAGTTTAGTACGCAATAAAAATTATACCATCATAAATGTTGCAGGATTAGCAGTTGGTATAGCCGTTTGCACAATGATCTTTATCATTATTCAATTTCATTCAAGCTTTGATAATTTTCATTCAAAGAAAGATCGCATCTACCGTGTATTAACAGAGTATCATCATGCAGACGCAGCGAATATTTTTTATGGAAAGGGTGTTCCTTATCCAATGCCACTGGGGTTGAAGACAGCCTTTCCCCAAATAAAAGAAGTAACCCCGGTTTATGCAGATCACAATGATCAGTTGCTGATACTTGATAATAATGGAACGCCGGTAAAGAAATTTAAAGAGGAAAAGGGCGTATTTTTTACCGAACCTTCATTCTTCAGGATATTCTATTTTCCTTTACTCGTGGGTTCATATGCTTCATTGAAAGATCCCAATAACGTATTGCTTTCAAAAGAAACCGCGGAAAAATATTTCGGTGATTGGAAAACAGCAATTGGTAAAACCATAAAATTAAAATCATACAGCACCGATGTTTTAAAGGTTTCAGGTATCCTTGCAACTATACCTGCAAATACTGATTTCAACCTGAAACTTGTTGTTGCTTACGGAACCGGTTTTACCGGAAGTTATTTTGCAAAATCCAATGACTGGGACGGAACTACCTCAGACTTTGGTTGTTATATTTTGTTACCGCCAAATATTTCAGTTGATAACTTCAATAAACAATTAAGAGCATACTCAAAAAAAGTAGAGTCGCCGGATAATAAGGACAGCCATATCATTCAGCCGTTAAGCGAAGTACATTACGATACGCATACCGGCGATTACAGCGGTAAAACCATTAGCCATGAACTGATCAATGCATTGATGCTTATTGCTGTATAGGTGTAAGAAAAGTTTTGGGCAGTAACAAATGGCAATTGAAAATACAATTCATCACCGAAACATTTTTGATCGTTCTGAGTTCTGTCGTGCTTGCCATAATTATTTCATTTGTTGCCTTACCTTCTGTAAATAAAATATTAGAGCTGCCGCTTTCATTCAATATCTTTCATAACCCGGCTATTGTTTTATTTCTTTTTATTGTAACAATTGCTGTAACTGCATTGGCAGGCTTTTATCCATCTATCGTGCTCTCACAATTCAATCCTGTAAATGCTTTAAAGAGTAAGCTCGCTGCGAAAAGCACAAAAGGAATTTCATTAAGAAGAGGGTTAGTGGTGTTTCAGTTTATCATTGCACAGGCATTGATCATCGGCACACTCATTGTTGTAAAACAAATGAATTATTTCACTAATCAACCTTTGGGCTTTGATAAAACCGCAATTGTAAATATTCCTTTTCCCTCAGATAGCATTGGCGTAAGCAAGCTGGATTATTTAAAAAAACAGTTATTATCTGTCAATGGTGTACAAAGGGTAAGTTTCAGTTCAAACACACCGGTTGAAGACGACAACGACATGTGGAGCAATTTTAAATTTAATCACGCGATAAAAGAAACAGATTTTTATGCTATTACCAAATTTGCCGATGATGGATATATGCCGGCTTATAAATTACCGCTTATAGCCGGAAGAAATCTGCAGCCTTCTGACACGGCAAGAGAATTTTTAGTGAATGAATCGCTCATTAAAAGTTTAGGGATAAAAAATCCAAACGAAGTATTGAATAAAGAAATAAGTCTTTGGGGTGATCAGCTTAAAGGCCCTGTTGTTGGCATACTAAAAGATTTTAATGATAGATCTTTTCGTCGTGATCTTGCACCGCTACTTATTACAACATTCAAAAAAATGTACAACCAGGGAGGAATAAAACTAACCACAACAAACATGTCTTCAACCATGCGATCAATTGAAAAGATATGGAATCAAACATTTCCCGATTTTGTTTATGAATATAAATTTCTTGATGACAAAGTTGAAAGCTTTTATAAAGAGGAGAACCAGTTGGCACAGTTGTATAAAATATTTGCTGTGATTGCTATATTTCTTAGCTGTCTTGGATTGTACGGACTGGCATCTTTCATGGCGGTGCAACGCATAAAAGAAGTAGGCATTCGTAAAGTGCTTGGCGCAACCGCAGGCAATATTGTTTATCTCTTCTCAAAAGAATTTATAATGCTTATTTCAATTGCATTTGTAATTGCTGTGCCTATTGCATGGTATTATATGTATAAATGGCTGCAGAATTATCCTTATCGTATTAATATGAGTTGGTGGATATTTATAATTGGTGGTATTGCAGCGGTTATTATTGCACTTGCCGCAGTAAGTTTCCAGGCAATCAAAGCAGCGATTGCAAATCCGGTGAAGAGTTTGAGAACGGAATAATTTTTCATGAGACGTGAAATGTCAAACGTGAGAGAGACGATCTATTGAACAAAGTTCAGAACGTACAGGTGCCCGCCCGACTGAACCCGTTCGGACGGGAGTGATACAAGAAGCAATGAGTAAAGAACAAAAGCCGTAACATAAAAAAAATTATAGTGTCCAACATATTGCTTAAAACTATTTTCTATGCTAAAAAATTATATCATCACAGCACTGCGGCATTTCAGGAAAAATAAATCTTTTTCTTTTATCAATATTGCGGGTCTTGCATTAAGCATGGCTGTTTGTCTTTTATTGATCATGCTTATAAAGGATGCAAATGAGTATGATAAGTTTCATCCAAACAGTGACAGGGTTTATCGTATCAACACAGAGGCACTGCGCAAAGGCGGTGGCTCAGAACCTTATGCATCTTCACCTTATGTTGTTGGGGCAACACTCGCTTCAAATTATACAGGTATAGAAGCATGGACAATGTTTAACAGTAGATTAAACGGAGATATTACTGCTGAAGACAGGAAGTTTAGTTTCAATATGCATTTCACAAATGCCGATTTTTTTAAACTTTTTGGCTTTACATTCGAAGAAGGAAATGCTGCTACTGCATTAAACGAGCCTTACAGCATGGTGCTTACAAAAGAGTTAAGCGAAAAATTATTTCCCGCCGGTAATGCAATAGGCAAAACTGTTAATGTAAGCGGCACAGGACTTTTTAAAGTGACCGGAGTATTAGATAAATTTCCCGGCAAAACACATTTTGAATTCGAAGCGTTAGCATCCTTTTCCACAATACCTTCTCTCGAAAGAAATAATAT
>WNFZ01005484.1_pt1 | contig 12063 bp, 9 predicted proteins | sample 5400081 | NCBI WGS metagenome assembly WNFZ01 (sample SAMN13153365, study PRJNA577476) | soil metagenome | isolation source: 80 cm soil or saprolite under grassland replicate 1 | place: USA:California | collected 2016-06-15
ATGATACATGCGGTAAAGATCGGCGGCGAAAATGGCCGCTTCGCTCCCACCGGTTCCGGCGCGGATTTCCACGATGGCATCACGCTCTTCATTTTCATCGGGTGGCAGCAAGGCGATCTGAACATCGCGCTCAAGATCGCCGACTCGTTTTTCCAAATCCGGGATTTCATCATCAGCCATCGCAGCGATCTCGACGTCACGCGACATCGCCAGCTCGCGATTGTCATCCAATTGCTTGCGCGCCGCTTCGAGTTCGCCCCACTTCGCCAGCAGTTGCTTGATGTTCGCGTGCTCGCGCATGATCTCGCTCGCGCGTTGGCGGTTGGAAAAAAGCGCCGGATCAGCAATTTCGCGTTCGAGTTGTTCGAAGCGCTCGCGTTTCAGTTTAATGAGGGAATTAAAGTCCATCTGTAGCCCCGAAAGCATTCGGGGAAGAAGGGCGGCGGTCATAGACAGCCGCTACAGTTCAGCTAAGCTTTCTTCTCAGCCCGGGCCGCTTTGGTGCTGCCGTAGCGGCGAGCGAATTTCTCGACGCGCCCGGCGGTATCGACGAACTTTTGTTCGCCGGTGAAAAAGGGATGACAATATCGCGACGCGTGGAGCGGGTGTGATACACCGCGCCGCACGCACAGACGATGTCGGTCTCGTAATACTCTGGATGAATGCCTGCTTTCATCTTCAAAACGGAGCGCGGAATGTATCTGCGCACGCGGTTTCCTGCAAGCGATGAAATCGGAAGACCCATTGCTGGCAGCGTGGGAGAAGACGTTCGCGCGGAAAGGCGATATGCCGGCGATCCTGAACACTGCCGGCCAAGTTCTGAGAACGTTTCGTGGGATCGAGGAACATGCGCGCGCCGTTGAAACGATGATAGCGCGCGCCTTAGAAGCGAAGAGGCATTCGCCCAAACCCCACAATGTAAGTGCGATTCAAATTGGCAATCATCAAGATTGGCCTTCGTCGTTTTTAGTTTGCCTGAGGAAGCGGAATGTTTTTCTCCCCATCGATGAATCTGTTCCCAAGGAGCAGTCTGACGCGGCGTTTTCGGTCGCGGCGAAAAGTGGAATCACCGATTGGGGCGACAAGCCGCCGACACTTTTCAAATTGACCTCCGGCACGACGGCAACGCCGCGGCTTGTCCGCTTCCGCAGCGAGCAACTACTCGCCGATTGCAATCAGATTTGTGAGACGATGGAAATTTCCGATGTCGATCTGAATTTCGGCGTGATTCCGATTTCACATTCGTACGGGTTCAGTAATCTGCTTTTGCCCTTGATCGCCCGCGGTGTGCCGATGGTCGTTAGTTGCGACCGCACTCCTCGCGCCATTCTGGCCGACCTCGCCCGCACAAATGCCACTGTATTCCCGGGGATGCCACTGTTCTACCAGGCATTTTGCGAAATCAATGACACTCCTGCGTTGCCGAACTTGCGGCTCTGCATTTCTGCAGGCGCACCACTTTCCGCCGCTGTGGCGAAAAAATTTTTCGAAAAATTCAAAAAGCCGATCCACTCCTTCTACGGCGCGTCGGAATGCGGCGGGATCTGTTATGACCGCGAGGGGAGAAGCGATATCGAGGGATTTGTTGGGCAGCCGATGAGGGGTGTCGACGTCGAGCTGGTCGACGCGACCGCGACATCGAGCCGGATCCTGGTGCGCAGCGCCGCAGTGGGCGACGGCTATTTTCCGAAACCCGATGAGGGGAAATTGGGAACCGGAACTTTCATTCCAGACGATCTGCTCGCGCGAGAAGCTTCCGGTTTTAAGATCGTGGGCCGGATTTCCGATCTGATCAATGTCGCAGGAAAGAAGGTGAATCCGGCAGAAGTGGAAACGCAATTGTTGCGCTTTGCCGGGGTGCGACAGGCGGTGGTGTTCGGCCGTAGCGCAGGCGCGGGATTGCGCAATGAAGAAGTAGTGGCATGCGTGGTGGCGGCGCCGGCGGTGAGCGAAAACGATCTCCTGCGATTTTGTCGGACTGGGTTAAGCGCGTGGCAAGTGCCGAAACAGATTTTTATCATGGATGCAATCCCGACGAATGAGCGCGGAAAAATCAGCCGGCAACACCTGGCGCGGCGGTTCTCAACGACAGGCGAGAGTTCCCCGTTGCGAAGATTGGGCTCTTGATAAAGCCTTCACATGGGATTTGCTTACTACGACGAGGAATGACCATGCCGAAATCACACGGCAAACCAAAGCCAATAGAAGCTACGAAGAGCGAAGAGCGAGAGCAAACCGACAGCCCGCCTGTTCCGCAGGAGGAAGAATCTGTGCCGGAAGCTGGTGCGAATGTGGAGAGTGTCCAGTCCGAGGACTGGTGGAGCATGTCGGAACCAGCTCCGGATTGGTCTCAACCTGAGACTGAAGCTCCGGCTACGGAAGTCATTCCCCGAAAGGAGCCGGGCACGGCTGACGTTCATTTTTGCGGTCACACGAGCCTGTTTCCGTTGAACCGTGCGCTGCAAGCAATAGCAAAAGAGAAACTCACAGGCTTGCTACGATCATTTTGGGACCAGGAGCCAATCGACCTTCTGGCGCGCGACGGCGAGATCGTCCTCGTCACAACCCGAGACCCAGACCTTTATTGTCCTGAGACTCCGTCCCCTCTCGCCGACGTGGATCCGGTAATTGTTGACAGGGCCCGCGATCAACAAAGAGAAACAGGAACTCCCTTCTTTCTGAGTCTTGCTCGTCAAGAATCGATAGCTCGCGAGCAGGCCGTGGAATTCACGCAGTATTATGGCCAAAAGCTTTTCTCGCAGCTTTGGACGGCTCCGCGCGCTTGGATAATGTTTGAAAAGAATGCCGATCTGTTAAGTGACGCCGGGGACATGCCGGGTGAGCCAAATGTAAGCGACTGGGCGCTGGAGACCTTGCGCCTTGTTCAGGATCCGGATCAGGCCGCAAACTTCGACCCGACATCCATTCCCGCATTCACGAAAGACGGCTTCGAGCTGGTGCAGAAGTTAAAGCTGACTTCGGACGAGGCCCAATTCGCGTCGCAATTCAATGGCGCCCGGTCAGTGCAACAAATTGCCAAGAATCTGCGGCTCGATTTGAAATCTGCGCGGCAACTGCTGTTCCGGTTTCTCGCTCTCGAAATAGTGGAATGCTGGCGTGCCAGCGCTGCGGCAAAACCAGAACAACAGAGCTTTTTCCAGCGTCTTGGCCGGTCGATCCGGCGCGACCGGTAATTTACCCCGATGCATTCGGGCGGCGGCCCGCTCATGAGGAGAAAGATTCTGGTCGTCGATATCGGCGGCACACACGTAAAATTGCTGATGTCGCCGCGCGATGAACGCGAATTTCCTTCCGGGCAACGAATGGGGCCGAAACAGTTTGTGGCAAGATTTAAAGAGAACGTGCGCGGTTGGAAATTCGACAGGGCATCCATTGGTTTTCCCGTGCCGGTGCGCAACGGACGGATTACAAGAAATCCGAAGCATTTGGGCAAAGGTTGGATTGGTTTCAATTTTTCCAAAGCACTCGGATTACCGGTGCGTGTGATCAACGACGCAGCCATGCAAGCGCTCGGCAGCTACCATGGCGGCGGACGCATGCTCTTTTTGGGACTCGGGACCGGCCTGGGCTCAGCTCTGGTCTGGGAGAAGATTTTGATGCCGCTTGAGCTGGGCGACCTGCCTTATCCGCATGGCCGCATCATTGAGAATTATCTCGGCATTCCAGGCCTCGAGTTGTTAGGCCAAAAAAAATGGAAGCGCGAAGTGCTTTATGCAGTCGTGCAATTAAAAAAATCCTTCATCGCCGATTACGTTGTCCTGGGCGGCGGCCTTGTGCGCCGCTTTCCTCGGCTGCCGAAGGGAATTGACCGCGGACGAAATGAAAATGCGTTCCTCGGCGGAATCCGTTTGTGGGAAACGAAAAGAAATTCGCGCGAACTGAAGTGGAGTTTGCTGTAGCCGCAACCTCTCCTTCTTCAGCTATTTCGGCGAATGGTATCGTTGGAAGTAATAAACGATGCTTATGCTGGCCTGAAACTTCTTTGCGCCGCTGCTGAGCGCCTTTTCCAAACTAGCGCTGAGGACAACCGGAACCTTCGAAAGCCGCTTAGCAACGCCCGCGCTGACCGTGTGACTCCACCGGTCGCCATTCTCAAAATCGACAGTCGTTTTGTATCTCGCGCTCATCGACCAAGCCTGCGGAAGAATTAACGTGGCCGGTACCGATAGTTCCAAATAACGATGCGGCCGGACATTATCTTTTTCGGCAATGGAATGGTTGTAGTCGGCATTGAGCGTTAACGTCAGCCAATCAGTAAAGTCGTGCGCAACTCCCCAGCCTGGCTTTAAACGCCATACCCTTTCAGCGAGCGCGGGATCGGAAGCGGTATCGGCATGCAACTCGATACCGCCAGCGGTCCGCCACGCTTCATTTAATCGAAACGCCGTGCCTATCCCGGCCTCAGTGTCACCAATGCCGCCGACCTCAGCGTGACCTGAGGCTTGATCGCTTCGGTGATAAGCAAAAGGCAGCTTGAAACGTATGCCCCAGTCTTGCCAGTCACTCACAGGCCAGCCCCATAATCCCGATAGCGTCCAGACTGCCTTTTCTGCACCGTCCTTAAATTGATTCCACTCTGAGTCCAGCGACAGGTGAGTGCCAATGATGGTCCGATCGTTCAGTTGTTTCAATTCGTCGGCCACTGCCGGATCAGTCGGTGGTCCAACTGCGGCCATCCTACCACACGCGAGTAGCAGCAGAGGAACAAGCGGTAACGAGTTACGGAATTTCGGCAGCACAGAAAAACTGCACAAGGCAGCCCATTGAAAATTGTTGGCAATCACGACCTACCACAGGGCGGAGACCTTCACACGGCGCGTGTTTAAGGAGTCTCTTTAATGAGATGGCTCAACGCGTTCGTCATCGGGTCGCTGGGAATTCGGACAATGCCGGCAAATGGGTAATCGAGTTCCAGGATTATGAAAACGGCACAGACGACCGAGAACGCGCCGGCGATCAAAGCGAGAGTGCTTGTAGCGTTGGCCGGCGCAAGCAGGCTAAAGCCAAAGAAGATCACCACAAGCCACAAGACCAGCGCGATCAACAATGGCTTGGAAACCGACGACACCGCCTGCGCTTGCAGCAGCGACCGCAGCTCCGCAAGCTGCACCATAAGGTTTGCGGCTTGCGTCTTAAGAGCACGTTCCGCCTCGTTCTGCGGGGCGAGACGACTAATAGCCCCGTAAACGGCGTCACCCATTTGCTGATTCGGATCTAACCGGACGGTCCCGCCTCGTTCCGCTGGCCAGGTCCGCCGGACGCCTTCGTCGGTTGCGTCGCGAAGGGCACGGCGCGCATCCGCTGTTTCCGGACCGTAAAGTACCAGCACACGATCGAGCAAGGCAACCTTTGCGGCCATCTGTATCACTTCGCTTCGAGCGGTGTCGAAGGCGCTTTTGGCTGAACTGATGAGCAGTCCCAGGAGTATCGCGGTCATCGTCGCAACGAGTCCCAGCGCCAGTTTCACCGCGTCTTTAGTCTCAATGCTCAGCTGCTCGGCGGGAAGGAGACGACGGAGACGACCTCCCATCAGCGTGACGGCGACGAGGATTACGAACAAGATCAGGGCAACAGCAGGAATAATCATTATTGCATTTCCGGATATGTAGATTGGTAAGTTGTTTGAGCAAGAGTCGTCTTTATGTCGCCTCTTTCTTAGGTGCAACCGCAGGATGCGCTGAAGTTCGGCGATCGTTTGAGGTAAATCATGCGCGAAAGCTTACCTGAGCGGGCCTGGCGCAAGCCGGTCCTGCACCGTGAAACCGCGCGTTTCCAATTCCTGCCGCAATCGCGGTGAAACTTGCCCGGAAAGCGCGACAAAAACATTTGAATTTTTTGCCGGATTGAGCGGCGAGTTTCTGCACTTCACTGGTGAACCCGGCCGCGCCTGACGTCCAGGCGGCGTAATCCCATTGAAACGCTACTATTATTGTTCCGTCTTTCGCGATGCAGATCGGAAAGTCGCCAATCATCGCCACGCGAGCGATGGGCTTGTCCTTGTGGATTTTGCTCATGAGAGCTGCTGTTTGAACGCAGAAAATTGCGTCCGACTCATCGGAGCTTGTTTCGCTAGCTGTGCGAACGAATGCACCGCGATTCGCGACACCATTGAGCGATTTGAGATTGAGAACAAACGCAGTCTGCTCCGACGGTGAAAACGCATTGTTGTTGAGGAATCGTTTCGTTGCTTTTTCCGTAGCGCCCATATCGAGCAGCGATTTGCGATTAATGATTTTTAAATCAGTCGGAGATTTTTCCCTCAGCATCTCATCAAACGTGCTTGTCACGCCCGTGACGGTCAGCGCGGGGCCGCCGATGGGCATCGTAGCAACTTGAAAGGTCAATCCACCCGCGAACGACGCCCATGCAATTCCATCGAGCTCGTGTTGCAGCACAGCGTTCGTGCCGTAAGGATCGACGCCGAGCTTGATTGCCACTTTGCGCTTGGTGTCAGAGAAACCGATCAGCTGTTGCATCTTGCTTCCTTCGGCAGCGCTGGACTCGGTTTTGTGGCCGATATTCTTCACGCTTTCGCCAGCGCGACTCATGAATTTCATGATGCCTTTGGGTACATTTCCAAGTGTGTTGACTGGATCATTAACAATGTTTTTGGCCGCGGCGACCGGACTCTTGGCGGCTGCGGTCAACGCCTTCTTGTACTCATCAGTCCGCGAGACCTCCTTTAGCTGCGCGATGGCATTAATCTCGTTGATCCGACGAACCAGCATTTCGTTACCATCCGCTTCAAACACGCCGAATTCGGAATCGATCGTGAACTGGTTTGCGCCGAAGTAGGTGGGAACCGGTTCGCGCACCTTGTGATGAGGTCCTGCGAGAATTTCCGGGCGCAGGATCTCGCTCGCGTTTAACACGGGCAGTTCTTCAAACGCGGCTTCCGCGCGGCGCACTTCGAATGGTTCCGGCGTTTGTGCGAGACATGATAACGACACGCTGAGCGCCATCGCCAGAAAGAGAATCCTCGTACCCCTGCGCTGGTCGACATCAACGGTCATTGGTCGTCGTAGGTAATCATTAGATGCCAGTTTTCAGAAAGATTGCGATACTAAATCGCAGGCGAAATGTGAAATGCTAAATTGCGCCGTTCCTAATTCGTCTCTAAAACTAATCTGCCCACCGCTAGTTGCCGTTCGGCAGATCTTCGCGGATCAAGCGTGAGAAATCCGGATCCTTGTCCGCGGCGCGGGCGCGTTCGTTGATAAGGCTGCGCTGCTTAAGTTCGCTAAACGGCAGCCCACCGGTGGCGATGGCGTGACGTTCATAAAGCAATTCGTCGGCTTTGCCATTGATGAGCATCCGCCAATCCCAGGGTGCACGCAGTTTAACCGCGCGCTGCGTGCGAATGCTTGTCGTGCAGTTGGTAGTGACCTCATTGTACCAACGCGGATGATCACGCAGCGCGTTCGTCGCCTTTATATATTCCAAGAATCTCTCGCGTGCTTGTGCCGGGGAAGCCAACGTGCGGTAAAGATAAACATCTTCTCTCCGATAGTTAGTGCGCAGACGAATGGAATCGCGCTCATCGGCCACGACGTAAATCAGTGTGTACTGCCGGTAAAGACCGTCCAATGCGGAGTACTTCTGTCCAATTGCCTTGCGCGTTTCGATTGAAAAGCAGAGCGGAAGCGCATTGGCAAACAGAAAGCTGACGATGGGATGTGAGATCCAGGGAGAACCCCAGTAATTAATAGCCACGTCCATACCGCTGATCTGCGAGAGCCGCACTGTGCGCGTTTCCCAGCGGGGCGTGAAATCGGTCTCTGTGCGGTAGTCGCAGTTCCGCACGTTGTGAACTGTGACCTCGTCGCCATTGATTTGTGCCCAAGCTGTCTGTGCAACATCCGGCTGCCAGGCGCGATCGCTGCCTGGCTTAAGCGTCAGCCACCACAACGCAACAAGCGCGAACGCGCCAAAGACGATGGCAAGCTTTAGCAGTTTTCCACGAACGAAGATGATTGCCGTGATCAGAACGAGCACGAACAGAATCGATGTGAACGTACGCGCCGTTGGAAAATCAAAGTACAGCGCGCCGAAGGCCCATGCGACACAAACAACTGCCGCGATCCAAGCGATCGCACAGGCGATGAATCGCAGTGCTTTCATGGCTGCCATTACTCAGGACGCAACCAGCATGATCGTGCGGTAGTTCAGAAACCACGTGGCCAGCCAGCGTGCTTGAGCAAAAAGGCGACTCAGTGCCTCCCACCAAAGCTCAGTGATCAAGGGCCAGACTGCTCTTGCTCGTTCGATTCAGGTTACTGCCCTTCTTGTGAGTCGTCTTCGACATCATCCTCAGTCACTTTCCAAGTCTTGTCAGGATTGTACTTGTCCATCCTCTGGAACGTCTTCAGCGTATCGGGCCCGAAATCCTTCTCGTAAACGACTCCGTCGGGACCAACCATGAATGTTTGCACTCCGGTCACACGATATTGAGCGGGTGCCGCGGCTAGCGCGAACCCGCCGATCATGGCACCGCCAACCATGAAGTCCATCTCGCCCATCGGCGCTGCTCGTCCTTGACCCTTTAGCACCTTGAAGTAGTAACCATGATAAGGCTGACCTCGCTGCGCCGAATAACCTTCCTCTAGTGCTTTGGCAACTTCTTCGCCGACGGGACCTCCCCAGCTACCATCCGGGTTCTTCCATGCCAGACCATCGTGTTTCCCGGGCGCGCTAAGAATGTGTTGTGCGTATTGGTTCACCTTCGAGTCATCGTGCTTTTCCTGAGCATACTCATGTTGTGCCTCGACGAACCCACGACAAATCTGGATCGCGTTTAGTTCGTTGGCGCCGACACGGCGATTTAATATTTCCTGACGTCCCTCTTTGGTATCAAATGACCACTTGCCTTTCTGCTTCACGATCGGAATGGGAAGCGGAAAATTATCGTTGCCCACCAGGAGAATGGCGTGGTTCGAATTCTTCTTGTCCATTTCAATCGATGCCTTTTCCTTTGCCTTGGCTGCGAATGCCTGCGCGCGGTTTCTGTCCATCACGGGATCTTCGGAACTGATAATGTCCTCGCTATCCGGCCCCAGAATTTCCTTTGCGCCGGCGACATCAAAAGTCTCGGCTGCTTGAATAAGCGCATCGGCCGCCTGCTTCGGCGTGTCGAACTCCTTTTGTGTTGACGTCGACGCCGCAGCTGCGTCCGGTTTGGCCGGCGCGGCCGCGTGCAAGGCGAGACCCAACAAACAATAAATGGCGATCACAGAAGCGAGCAGAGAAATCTTACCGGAAGTCATAGTTTTGAATTGTGATTTCATTTTAATTTTCCCTCATCGAAATGATTTGCTTATCTTCTGCGGCCTCCGCCGCCACGTCCTCCGCCACCACTGCGACTAAATCCGCCCCCGCCCATGCTATGGCCGCCCCTGCTGCTGCTGGCGCGAGCGAAGTTTCCACTACCACCGCCACCAAAGCCCCCGCCGCGAGAAGCCGAACTAAGTCCTGACGATGTGCTTCGGTTGCCGATTTGGTTCTTAGCGTTACCGCCAGCCGGACGAGCTCCGGTTCCGCCTCCACCGGGCCGAGTTCCAGCGCCACCACCGGGGCGGTTTCCAGCTCCGGCACCACCGCCAGGCCTATTGCCAGCTCCAGCGCCGCCACCGGGCCGGTTTCCTTCTCCGGCACTCCCGCCAGGGCGATTGCCGGCTCCAGAACCGCGCGAGCCCAGTTGATTTTGGACCTGGCTCGCTGAGGCCCTGTTATAAGGGGCATTGCCGCGATGTTGTGGATTGTGTTGCCACTGGCCTCCTTGTTTGTTGTAGTTCCCCTTATTGTAATTGTTCTTGTTGTAATTGTTTATGTAGTTGTTGTTCACGTTCACGTTGACATCGCCGTGGCCCCATCCGCAATTCCAACCCCAGCTCCCGCCCCAGGCGGCTCCCAGCGCGACACCGGTGCCGAACGCCACGGCCGCTCCCGCCGCATAATATCCTGGGGGCGGATAGTAAATCGGGGGATAGGGATAGACAGGCGGACCGTAGACCACAACCGGGTCGTATGAGGGAACGTAAACAACTTCGGGGTTCGCTTGTTGTACTACGATAACCTGTTTACCTTCCTCCACTGTCTGAGTCTCCACTTTCTGTTGGGCACTGGTTTTTAGGGTTCCTTTACTCTGGGCTTTCGCGCGCATGCGCTGAACCGCGTTCATAACGTCGGATTCCTGCGCCAGAAAGGCGTTGCCTAGATCCGTCGTCCATTGGATATCGTCGGCCAACCGCTTGACTACGTCGGGGAACGCCGCCATCGCCTGGATGCTGGGGTCCCAATTCTGCTTTTGCACCGCGCTCGCGAGGGCTTTGTCCTTCAAGTTTTTGTTTTTCTCCAACCACTGTTGAAGCTGGATGATCTCCAGCGGATAGGTGGAAGCTACCAGCGTCTGACTCAAAAGCTGGTCGGGATAAAGGGCAATCGGCGCCACCAAAGAATCCAACTGATCACTCGGAATCTTTGCAGCCTCTTTCGTCGTGGTCATCACCTGCGACTGTGCCTGCTGCGCGAATGCGCTAAAGCCCGACGAGAGGAATGCGAGACCAATAATGGCGATCACGCCACGAACTAGTTTGCGGCTTTGTGACTTCATAAGTTTTTTCTTTTCAACCGTTGCCCGCGAGGATAAACGAACTTCGTTGATCGGCAATATGAGACTTTCGTCCAATAGAAGTGGATTGATCGCTGGTCCTTTGCCGCGTGTGTCGTGTCGGCACGAGAGTGATCTTCATCGTGTTGCGAGAACGTCCGGCCCGTCGAGCCGCATGAGTTCAATGCGGTGATTGGCCTTCGGATTTCGCGGCGACGGGCCGGCGACGAGCATCACGCGTTCGGCGGCGATTCCGTTGTCGCGGACCCAGCGCGACGTCCATTCCCGCCAGTCGTCAGGTTGCTCCGCGAGATCTACGGGATACACCCCGTAGGAGAACGCGAGATTTTGGCATACAGCAGGATCGGAGCTCGGCGCTATGATCCAGACCGGCGGTTTGAAGCACGAGATGGCACGCGCGACGGTGCCGCCACGCGTCGGCACAACCAACAGGTCGGACGGCACTGTGTATAGTGCGTGCTCGACCAGGGACGCCATGCGATCGCGACCGCTACTCGCTGCCTTTTCCTGCGCGAATTCGCGGTGAGCCGCAAAGCTCCTGGGTGGCCGATGTGTTTCGGTGAACGCGGCGATCTTCGCCAGCATCGTGACTGCTTCCTCGGGGAATTTGCCCATCGCCGACTCGCCCGAAAGCATGACGCAATCGGTGCCGTCGAGGATCGCATTTGCCACGTCGGTTGCCTCGGCACGCGTGGGCAGACGGCTCGCGACCATCGATTCCAGCATTTGCGTCGCGGTAATGACGGGCTGTCCCACAAGATGTGCTTTCGCAATGAGCTGCTTCTGCGTGTAGGCGATCTCTTCGATCGGCACCTCCACTCCCAGATCGCCGCGCGCTACCATGATCCCGTCCGCGGCGGCGAGAATTTCGTCGAAATGCGCAAGCGCGTCTGCCCGCTCGATCTTTGCAATAACGAAAGGCTGGCCGCCGATTTTTGCCGCAGCCGCGCGCACGGCGTGGATGTCCGCGGCGCGTTCAACGAACGACTGGCTCACGGCGTCGACACCTGCTTCCAGCGCGAACTCAAGACAGGCGCGGTCGTGTTCCGTAAAAGCGCTGATGCCCAGATCAACGCCAGGAAGGTTCAGTCCTTTGCGTGAGCGCAGCTCGCCGCCGACGGCGACGGAGCACTCCACGTCATTGCCCGCCACGCGCTCCACCACCAGCTGCACTAGACCGTCATTGAGAAAAATGCGATCGCCGGGTTTCACCACGCGCGGCAACCGCTCGAAGCTTGTCGAGGCGCGCTGCGTATCGCCAACGATGTCCTCACTGGTTAAAGTGAAATGCGCGCCGGGCAGAAGTTGAATCGGTTCCGGATCAATTTTCCCGAGTCGCAGTTTCGGCCCTGGAAGATCAGCCATGATTGCGACGCGCCGGCCGGTTTCACGCGCTGCGTCACGGACGCGCCGAA
>WNFZ01015655.1_pt1 | contig 12059 bp, 7 predicted proteins | sample 5400081 | NCBI WGS metagenome assembly WNFZ01 (sample SAMN13153365, study PRJNA577476) | soil metagenome | isolation source: 80 cm soil or saprolite under grassland replicate 1 | place: USA:California | collected 2016-06-15
GGCCTGTGCTCGCCGGTGGGCCTCCGACCGCAACCCTTCCACCGCCGGCTGGAACCTTGCCGGTGGAACCGCCCGTCGGGCGGGTCCTCGCGCCGAGCCCCGCCCCTACCGTCTTGCCAGTGTTTCCCGGCATACCGGGCGGTCCTGGGATGCCGACCGGTCCCGTTGCGCCCGGTCGCTTCGTTGGTCCTACCGTCCCTGGCCGCCTTGTTGGGCCGGGCGGGTTGCCTGGCCCGTGGGAATCAGCTCCGGGTCGGTCGAGCCTGCCGGGCAAGGCTTTTCTCGGGCGCGGCGGCCTGCCCGCCGAAGGCCTGCCGGGCAGGCCCGGCATGCCTGGTGAGCCGATGGTGCACGGCGCTCCTCTCCGGCCCGGCGAAATGCCGATGGCGCCGATGGGTGGCGCGGGTGGCCGGCCGAACGGCGCGATGCCGCGGACTGGACCAGCGGCGGGGCGTCGGGTCAACCCGGTCGGTGGGGTGGTCGGCGGACGCGGTGGGGAGAGCTTCACCACGAAGTCCGGACATATGATCACCATTGGGCCGCGCCGTTCACGGCAGGATCGCCCGGATCGGCGGGTCGGCGAACAGGGCTTCGACCCAGACAACCCCTGGGCGGTGGCGGTTGGCGTGCCGCCGGTGATCGAGCCAGCGCCGGAGCCGGAGCGCCACGACCCGGGGCCGGGTGTGATCGGTATCGACCGGTGAGGTGGCGCCGGCTGGCGCTGACCGTGGCGCTGTTGGCTTCGGTGGTGCTGCTGCCGGCCGTGCCGGCATACGCCGATCAGGAGCGCAACGCGCAGTGGTACCTGCCGTACCTGCACGTCGCCGACGCACAGCGGACCAGCCAGGGTGACGGCGTCATCGTGGGGGTGCTGGACACCGGCGTCGACGCGAGCCATCCGGATCTGGTTGGCAACGTGCTGCCAGGGACGGACCTGCTCGATGGCGGCGACGGTCACCGCGACGAGGACGGGCACGGCACCGGAGTCGCAGGGCTCATCGCCGCGCACGGCCGCGGTACATCCGGGATCCTGGGGATCGCGCCCCGGGCCAAGATCCTCCCGGTGCGCTCCAACACGCGAATACGACCCGCACACCTTCCCGCCGGGATCGACTGGGCGGTGGAGCACGGGGCGAAGGTCGTCTGTATCGCCAGCGGTGGCAGCGAGGATCCTCTGCTTCGGTACGCGGTCGAACGGGCCATCGCCGCCGATGTCGTGGTAGTGGCAGGCGTCGGCAACAAACCCGGCGACCTGCGGGTCATATTCCCCGCCGCCTATCCCGGCGTGCTGGCTGCCGCAGGCGTGGACCGAAACGGCAACCATGCAGACATTTCAGCAATCGGGCCTGAGGCCGTCCTCGCCGCACCCGCCGTCGGCGTGAACACGATCTACCCGGGTGGGCGATACATCACAACCAACGGAACCAGCCTGAGCACAGCGATTCTTGCTGGTGCGGCTGCGCTGGTCCGGGCGAAGTTTCCGAGCCTGCCGGCCGAGGAGGTCATCCACCGCCTCACCGCGACCGCGATCGACAAGGGCCCGCCCGGCCGGGATGACGAGTACGGGTACGGCATCGTGGACCTCGTCGCCGCACTGACCAAGGACGTGCCTCCGTTGACGCCGAGCGCCACGCCCGCAGTCACCGGTGCCGCTTCCGCTCCAACCGTCAGCCAACCGTCCACAAAGGATCGGCAGGCGCCACTGGCGCTCTTCGCCGCCTTGGCGGTGTTGGCCATCTCGGCTGCGGCGGTTGGTGTCATCATCGCCGTGCGACGGCGCAGCTGAAATGATCACATGCCACTACGTGACGCCCGCCCGCGCGGGGCTTGGACGCGGTGCACGGTCGTCGCCATCCTGGTCAACGCGCGCGACACCAGCCGCGGTGGCGGAACTGATCCGCTAGCGCTCGTTGCGGCGGATCTGTTTGCGTAGCTCGTCGATGATCGTTTCGGCCTGTCGGCCTTCCTCCTCGAAGGCGACTTCGCCGACCTCGTTGCGGTGTTCGAGCAGCGCCTGCGTCGCAGCGAGCATCTGCTGGCGGTAGGCGGTGGAGTTGGCCACCTCCCGCAAGGTCATCGACCCGTCCAGGACGCCGCGGGCGATCTCCCGCCAGATGCTGTCGCCGTGCTCGCGGAGGTGGCGCAGCACGGCTCGACGGACCTGCTCCGTGGCTCGGTCCCCGCCGGCCATCTCGGGCGAGTTCATGCCACGGCCGGATGGTCGTAGGCGATCCCCGGCAGCGGATGTTTTGCCAGCGACCCACTCTGGTCGGCCAGGTTCATGATGGCGCCGGCGAACCCCTCGATGACCAGCCCAGCAACTTGGATGATCTTCGCGGCACTGGCGAGCAAGCGGATGATCCGCGCGACCTCCAGCGCGGCCAGACCGTAGCCGACCACCGCGCCAACTCCGGTTTCGATCAAAGCCGTCCCCGCCGCCGTGCACGTTGCCGCGATCACCGCCGAGTCAATGATGGCCTCCAACACATTCTTGACCTGGTTCGAGAACAACCACGCCCCACGGGCCGCGTTGGCGTAGTTGTCGGCTGCGGCGTCCAACGCGAACTGCATCGCGCTGACCTTCGAGGCCAGGTCACAGAAGTAGGCGTGCGCGGCATCGTTGGCGTTGCCTTCCCACGACGCGTCCAGCTGTAGCTCACCCTCCTGGATGTTGACGCCGAGATCCTGGCAGGCCCGGGCCAGGTTGCTGTAGGCGATGCCGCATTTGGCGAACGCCTCCCATTCGCCCATGAAGCTGCCGGAAATCCAGCCGAGGGGATCCCAACCGGTAATCTCCTTGAGGAAGCTGGCGATCCAGTCGGTCGGCGACAGGATGGAGAAGAAGTCGAATGGGTCGGCATAGCCGGCGCTGATGCTCGGCTCGGGTGCTTCGGGCGGGACAAGGTGCCGCGTCGGTTCGTCCACCTGTCGCCCTCCCTATTTCATGTCCTGCCGTGACGGCCGCGGCACCGGCTGGTAGGTGCCGTCGAGGCGGCCGGCCGCGGCGCGGTCCGTGCGTTCGTAGAAGACGGCCACGCCCTCTAGCTCCGTCCTGGATCGGTCGAGCAGGTCCCGCAAGCGGGACAGGGTGTTGATGACCTCGCCAGCGAACCGCTCGTGAGCCGTCTGCAGCAGGCTAAAGAGGCCTTGTCCGTGCCAGCCCAAGCCGGTGTGCTCCGCGATGTAGTCGTGCATGGCATGCGCGTCATCGGCGTGGCCAATGAACTCGGCGGCATAGACCCGGATCGCGGCCGGGTCGACCTGGAAACTCACGAAGCCCCCGTTCAGTGCTTGTAGCGGATCACGCTGGAGATGCCGATGAGCAGCACACTGACCAGGAAAAGGCCCGCCGCCCACCCTGTGGCGCGCCAGCTCGCCTTGTCCCCGGCCTTGAACACCCGCACCGCGAGGACGAACGAGGCGACCGCCGGCACCAAGCCGACCGCCCACGCGACTCGTATGACGATGTCGTCGGTGAGCTGCGACGGCGCACTGGTGGCCCAACGATAGACGACAAACGCTGGACCCAGGAACATTGCTAGATCGATAAGAATGATTAGCTGAGCGATCTGCCACCGCGTCGTGCGCCAGTAATCTGGTCGACTGTTCATCACCCTGCTCCCCCCGCGTCGACGACGACATCCAGCGTGGCTTAGGGCGCGCCCCGGTTCAAGGGATCAATCCGCGGCTGTGGAAAACTTCCGGCAATCCGGACAGCTGCCGCCCACCACGCGAGGTCGTCGTGGATACGGACACTCACACAAACGTGCAGCTCACCTGCGTCGAGTTCGGCGCGTTTCAACATGCCCGACTTTAGTCCAGGTTCGATGCTGGTCTTTGGTCTAGGCTCCTGGACCTTAGTCCAGGTTACGCTCCGTAAACCGACGGGAGAGATCTTTTCCGGTGGTTTTGGTCTCCTCCCGCGTGTTCCGTTCGTGTGGGTGACGAAATGGTCGTGAACGGAGGGTAATTGTTTGTGAAGGCTCTTGTGTCGGCAAAGTGACTGGCTCTAATGTCGGCGCCGCCATTGGTGTCCGTGATAGTACGGTGACCGCCGAATGAGCGCCGACACACCCGCCACCAGGGCGATTGTTCTGCGTCGTTATTCGGGGAGGTCGACGTGGTGAGCATGCGCGGCGGAGTGGGTCACGGCACGGCGGCTATGCGGCGGTTGCGGTCACATGGGAAAGCCGTGTGCATCACGGTCGTTGTCGCGGCCATGGTCGGCTCACTGGTCGGATCGCCGCCGGCCCTGGCGGATCCGCCTTCGGCCGGCCCATCGAACCCAGCCGCCAAGTCGGTGCCGGTGGGCGCGGTGAAGCCGAAGCCGGTGCAGCCTTCGCGGACGGATGGTCCGGGGCTGACCCGGGTGGACAACACGGCGTTGCCGTCGGCGGGTTCGGCGGTGGTGGCGGTGTCATCGGCTGGCGCCACTGTGGGTGGGCTGCCTGTGGCGTTGACCGCGGCGACGCCGGTGGCCGATGAGCCGCTGCGCCCGGGCCGGAAGGTGACGGCGCAGCCGCCGGCGGTGTCGTCGGTGCGGGTTGACGTGATGGATCGGTCGGCGGCGGACGTTGCTGGGGTGTCGGGCGCGATCGTGGTGCTGTCCCGCGCCGATGGGGTGACGGCCTTGGGCCGGGTCCGGCTGCGGGTGGACTATTCGCGGTTCGCCAACGCGTTCGGCGCCGATTACGGCAACCGGCTGCGGCTGGTGGAGCTGCCGGCGTGTGTGCTGACCGCACCGACCGAGCCGAGCTGCCAGACCCAGTCGGACCTGGGGTCGGTCAACGCCGGTGGTGTGGTGTCGGCGGAGGTCGGCCTGGCCGGCGACGTGGCGGGCGACGCCGACCCGGCCGATGCCGGCGCGGCGGGCACCGTGGTGGCGGTGACGTCCTCGTCGTCGTCGGATGGGGCGACCTGGTCGGCGACGTCGTTGTCGCCGACGTACTCGTGGACCGCCGGCGGGCAGGGTGGTGAGTTCGGGTACGGCTATCCGTTGCGGGTGCCGCCGTCGCTGGGCGGCCCGGCGCCGCAGCTGAGCTTGGGGTATTCGAGCGGGTCGGTGGATGGGCAGACGCTGGCCCAGAATGGTCAGGCCTCCTGGGTGGGTGAGGGCTGGGACCTGCAGACCGGCTATGTCGAGCGGTCCTACCGGTCGTGTCGGGAGGACGGCGGGAGCACCGGGGATTTGTGCTGGTTCTCGCCGTACAACGCGACCCTGGTGTGGAACGGCCGGTCCACGCCGCTGGTCCGCGATGCCACCACGGGGGTGTGGCATACCGGCGATGACGACGCGGTGAAGATCGAGCAGCTGTTCGGCGTGATGAACTGGTCCTCCAACGGGGAGTACTGGCGGGTCACCACGCAGGATGGCACGCAGTACTTCTTCGGGGTGAACAAGCGCTACGCCGGGGACACCGCGCAGACCTTCGGTGCCCAGGTGGTGCCGGTGTACGGCAACAACCCCGGCGAGCCGTGCCACCAGTCGACGTTTGCCGCGTCGTGGTGCCATCTGGGCTACCGCTGGAACCTGGACTACGTGGTGGACCCGCGCGGCAGCTCGATGACCTACTTCTACGGCAAGACGGTCGGCAACGTGGGGCTGAACAACAACACCAATGTGCAGCCGTATGACGTCAACGGCTACCTGGACCACATCGACTACGGCACCCGGGCCGGGACGGAGGCCTCGGGCAACGCCCCGATGCAGGTGTGGTTGACCAAGACCGCGCGATGTGTCGGCGGCTGCACCGCCGCGGAGTACCTGGACACCCCGTTGGACCTGTACTGCGGGTCGTCGTCGTGTCCGAACGTGACCACCCCGGCGTACTTCCTGCAGTGGAAGCTGTCGGCGGTGTCCACCAGGGTGTGGGACGCGGCGACGTCGGCCTACCGCAGCGTGGACCGGTGGGATCTGACGCACACGTTCCCGACGTCGGGGGACTACATCCCCCCGGCGGGGGCGGACACCGCCCCGAACCTGTGGCTGCAGACCATCACCCACACCGGCTACGCCGCCGACGGCACCACCACGCTGGCCGAGCCGGCGATGAGCTTCGGCGGCACCCAGATGTTCAACCGAGTCGACTGGGGCAGCGACCTCGGCGTCGCCCCGTACACCCACTACCGGCTGACCTCGATCGTCAACGGGGTGGGTGGGCAGACCCTGGTGGGCTACTCGGCGGCGGAGTGTTTCCGCGGGTGGAAGCCGGTGCCGGCGTTCAACCCGCTGCGCTGCTTCCCGCAGTACTTCCAGCCGCCCCGGCCGCGTTCGGCTGGTTCCACAAGTATGTGGTCATCCAGGTCACCGAGTCCGACCTGACCGGTGGCTCCCCGGACGAGGTGAGCGGCTACACCTACTACACCTACGGCACCTCCGATGCCTCGCTGTGGCACCACGACATCAACGAGACCAGCGGCATCCCGCTGGAGCGAACCTCGTGGGGGCAGTGGCGCGGCTACCCCACGGTGAGCACCACCCGGGGCCCGGTCGGCGGCACCCAGACGGTGACCAGCAGCCTGTCCTACCGGGGGCTGGACGGCGACGCGATGCGCGGGGCCAGCCTGCTGTGGGACACCCGCCGCACCGGCCTGCTCACCCCGCCCAGCACCCCGGGGGTCACCGGCGCCCTCAGCGGCCTGGGCGGCCGCTGCCTGGACATCCCCGGCGGCAGCACCACCAACGGCACCCGGGTGCAGCTGTGGGACTGCACCGGCGGGGCCAACCAGGTGTGGCAGCCGCAGCTTGGCGGCATGCTGAAGAACCCGGCCTCGGGCCGCTGCCTGGACGTGGCCGGGGCGGGCACCGCCGACGGCACCCCGCTGCAGATCTGGGACTGCAACGGCACCGCGAACCAGCTGTGGTGGACCCTGCCCAACGGCAGCATCCAGAACCCGGTCTCCAACCGGTGCCTGACCGCGGTCAGCTGGGGCACCAGCAACGGCACCGGCATCCAGATCTGGGGCTGCACCGACGACTGGCCACAGCGGTGGAACATGCAAGCCAACGGTTCCATGGTCAACGTGCAGGCCAGCCGGTGCATCGACCTCGCCGGTGGGGCAACCGCCAACGGCACCCACATCCAGAACTACCTCTGCACCGGCACCGCCGCGCAGCTCTGGCAGACCCAGACCAACGGCAGCCTCAAGAACCCGCAGTCCGGCCGCTGCCTGGACATCACCGGCAACGGCACCGCCACCGGCACCCCGATCCAGCTCTACGACTGCACCGGCGCCCCCAACCAGACCTGGGTACCACAGGACAACGGCAGCCTGAAAAACCCCCAGTCCGGCCGCTGCCTGGACGCCGGCAACCAACCCAGCAACGGCCTACAGCTGGTGATCTCGGACTGCACCGGCGCGCTGACCCAGAAATGGACCCACCGCCTCATCGACGCCCAAGGCCTACAAGGCTTCACCCGCGAAACCTCCAGCCTGGACGCCGGGTCGGTGGCCACCTCCACCATCCACCACCCCACCATCACCCAGACCGCCCGCCGGGCCGCATCCGGCGGCGGCGCACCCGACTACATCGCCCGGATGATCCGCGAAACCACCACCCGCACCCGCACCTGGCTATCGGTGTACTCGACCTGGCGGTGGACCCAAACCAGCACCGCCTACGACAGCTACGGCCTCCCAGTCGACGTCACCGACCTCGGCGACCTAGCCACCGGCACCGACGACACCTGCAGCCACACCACCTACACCACCCGGGACACCACCCGGTGGATGATCAACTACCCGGCGCAGGTGCTCACCACCGACTGCACGACTCCGTTAGGCGATGCCAACTACCTGTCCGGCACCGACATCTACTACGACTGGTTGGGCTGGGGCGTCACACCAACCCGGGGCCTGGTCACCGGGACGAACGCGCTGGCCTCGGTCGTCGGCGGGGTACGCACCTGGAAACAAGCCACCCGAGCCACCTACGACAGCAACGGGCGGGTCACCTCCGCTTACGACGGGCTCGACCGCCGAACCCAGATGATCTACACCCCGGCCACCGGCGGCCCGGTCACCCAGGTGCAGACCATCAACCCCCTCGGGCACGTAGCCACCACCACCATCGACCCGGTACACAGCGTCCCCACCCGGGTGGTCGACCCCAACACCCGCACCACCGACGCCGCCTACGACCCGCTCGGTCGGCTCACCAAGGTCTGGCTCCCCGGCACCCCCACCACGACCACCCCCGACCTGACCTACGGCTACACCCTGCGCGCCAGCGGCGCCAACGCGGTCACCACCAAGAGACTCGGCCCCAACGGCAACCAGATCACCAGCATCACCCTCTACGACGGCCGGCTGCGACCCCGACAGGCCCAAACCCCGGCACCGCAGGCCAACGGCGGCCGTATGATCACCGACACCGGCTACGACGCCCGCGGCCTGGCCGTGAAGGCGTCGGTGTTGTGGAACACCACCTCGGGCCCGACCGACACCCTCGTCGGCTTCGCCGACGTCGACGTGGCCCGCCAGCAGCGATCCAGCTACGACAACCTGGAACGGCCGACGGTCGATGCGCTGTGGTCGCACAACACGCTGAAGTGGCAGACCACCGCCAGCTACCAGGGGGACCGGACGGCAGTCATTCCACCCACAGGTGGAACAACCACGGAGAAGCTGTTCGACGCCCGCGGCAACACCATCGAGCTGCGCCAGTACACCAGCCCTGACACCAATGGGCCGTACCAATACGCCAGCTACAGCTATGACCGGCTCTCCCAGCTGACCCAGGTGGCCGACCCGGCCGGCAACACCTGGACCACCAGCTACGACCTGCGCGGTCGGGTCACCCGCACCGTGGACCCAGACAAGGGCGCCACCACCCTCACCTACGACGAGGCCGGCCAGCTGCTCACCACCACCGACGCCCGCAACACCACGCTGTCTCGCAGCTACGACGCGCTCGGCCGGCAGACCGCACTGTGGCAAGGACCGGCCGGCACCGGCACCAAGCTGACCGACGCCACCTACGACACCCTCGCCAAGGGCAAGCCCACCTCCTCCACCCGCTACGTTTCCGGCAACGCCTACACCACCGCGATCACCGGCTACGACACCCGCTACCGGCCCCTGGGCACCAGCGTGACCATCCCCACGGTGGAGGGGTCGCTGGCCGGCACCTGGACCAGCACGACCAGCTACAACGTCGACGGCTCACCCGCCACGACCACCTACCCGGCCGCGGCCGGCCTCGCCGCAGAAACCGTCACCTTCACCTACGACAACACCGGCGCCCCGTTGACCGCCATCGGCCAGGACAGCTACATCTCCGCCACCACCTACTACCCGTGGGGGGATATCAACCAGCGCATCCTCGGCACCGGCACCAAACGGGTCCGGGTCACCGCCACCGTCGACGAGGCCACCCGACGGCTGACCAATAGCCAAACCCACACCGAGGACCAGACCACCCCCGGCGGCTGGGTCGAGCAGCTGACCGAAACCTACGGCTACGACCCGGCCGGCAACGTCAAGTCCATCAACGAGACCAGCGCCGGCACCACCATCTCCAACCAATGCTTCAGCTACGACCCGCTGCGCCAACTGGCCGAGGCATGGACCACCACCGCCACCGCCTGCCAGGCGACGCCCAGCCAGAGCGTGGTCGGCGGCCCGGATGCGTACTGGACCAGCTACCGCTACAACCCAATCGGCCTGCGCACCCTCGACATCAGCCACGCCCCGACCGGCGACACCACCCACAGCTACACCCACCCGGCCGCCGGCAGCCCGCAGCCACACACCCTACAGTCCGTCACCACCAGCGGCGCATCCACCGGCACCAACACCTACACCTACGACCCGACCGGCAACACCACCACCCGCAACCTGGCCGGCCAACCCGGGCAGACGCTGACCTGGGACCCGGAAGGCCACCTCGCCACGCTGACCACCAGCGCCGGCACCACCAGCTACCTCTACGACGCGGCCGGCAACCGGCTCATCGGCAAGGACGCCAACGGGGCCACCCTCTACCTCGGCCACACCGAGATCCGCCGGGACCCCATCGGCAGCGCCACCGCCACCCGCTACTGCCCCGGCGGCGCGGTGCGCACCACCACCGGTGGGTTGGTCTACCAGACCAGCGACCACCACGGCACCACCCAGCTGTCCATCAAGGCCAGCGACCTGAGCGTGGCCCGGCGCAAGAGCGACCCATTCGGCAACCCCCGCGGCAGCCAGCCCGCCTGGCCCACCACCCGCGGCTTCGTCAACGGCACCACCGACCCCACCGGCCTCACCCACCTCGGCGCCCGCGAGTACGACCCCACCACCGGCCGCTTCATCAGCGTCGACCCGATAATGGACCTCGCCGACCCGCAAAGCTGGCAAGGCTACACCTACGCCGACAACAGCCCGGTCACCGCCAGCGACCCCAGCGGGCTACGCATCGATGACGCTGGTCCAGCCTGCGGTACACCCGGTGGCGCGGCCTGCAACTCGCTGCCCACGCCGCCCAGCCAATGCTTCTCTGCCTACCAACCGGGATGCGGCAAATACGATAACAACGGCGGCAGCAGTCCCTCGACGGGAGGCGGAGCGAGCATAGCTGGTCCGCCCGATCGTCCTAAAGGGGACCCCATCGATGTTGGAAATGGCAACAAGGTCCTGGTCGGAGAGCATGGATTCTGGTTCAATTACGTGTACGTGCCGGTTCCCCCTATAGAAGATTTCCACCTCTCCTGGAAGCAACGACTGTCCTGTGCCATTCTGGGCTACGACGAACATGGATGCGCCTACGCGACGGGACAAATAAGTGCTGAACAGTACTTGATGTTGCTTGCCGCGGGCGAGAACTCCGAGGCCGCCCGGATCATGAATGACATCGCACTAATCATCATGCAGAAGCTTGCCTTGGCCGCCCCCATTCGGGCAAGGGGTGTTGGCTTAGGTCGCAGCGTCGCCGGAGATCTTGCCGAGACGAGCACTGGTTGGGTGCTTCCGAAGGCAGGAGGCGGCGCATTTATTAATGGACGATGGTACACGGAACATGCATTGGAACGAATGGCTCCTCGCACGCCGCAGGTGATGGCGGAGCTGGAAGCCAGAGCCATGGCGCGCGCTAGGGCGAAGGGTTTGACGCCCGGGACCAGGAAGTTTGGGGAGTGGTGGAAAGACCACGGTCCCGACCCGCGTAGCATACCCCCAAGCGTTGTTGAGGCGGAGATCGCGAACCCGGGCAGTACCGGTGTCCGCGTTATCCTTAACTCAGATGGCGATGTCGTTACGGTGATACCGCAGGGGTGAGTTGGTTGGTAACCGAGGAGCTTTCCGGGTATACGGTTGTCGTCGGCCATCCAGCCGGAGACAGAGTCGTTATTCGGGTGATTGCTCGAATGCATGGAGACGTAGACGACTACTGGGATGGCAACTGGTTGATCAGTCCGATTGAGATTCATTTGGGAGGCTTTCAGGGTACCGTGCCGGCTGGGCTTCGTGCTGAAGAACTCCGAGCATTTCGCGTAAGCCTGGAGGAGATGTACGCTAATCTGGATGGGATAGCCAAGCTTGATTCCATGGAGGGTTGGTTGGCCCTGACCGTGGCGATCGACCGTTCCGGTCGCCTGCGCGTATCGGGGAAGGCCATCGATCGACTTGGCAGCGGTAACGAGCTATCATTTCGTATCTCTGAAATGGACCAGTCCTACTTGCCTCCGATCATTAATGCACTTTCCGACATTGATACCAAATTCCCGGTCGTAGGGTCACCGTGAAGGCTCATTGAAACCTTTCCGAGTAACCGTCTGCGACTGTGTGTAGCTGTTCATGTGGTTCGGTCGTGTTCGAAATGGAGCAGAACCAGAGCTCCGCCGACGATGTCGCCGATTCGGCTCGTGTCGAGGCTGACCCGTCGCTGCGCCTTGAAGGTGGTCTTGAGCAGGGTGTTGGCTCGTTCGCTGATGGCCCGTAGTAGGGCAGCCGTACTTCGTGACGTTGGTGTTGGGATCGTTGTGGCGCAAGAGATGCGGCGTGTTGGAGCCGGTGTGAGCACGGCCACCGCGTGATCATCCGGTGTTGTGTCGACAACGAAATATCACGAGGTGGCC
>WNFZ01005123.1_pt1 | contig 12055 bp, 11 predicted proteins | sample 5400081 | NCBI WGS metagenome assembly WNFZ01 (sample SAMN13153365, study PRJNA577476) | soil metagenome | isolation source: 80 cm soil or saprolite under grassland replicate 1 | place: USA:California | collected 2016-06-15
TTGCATTTTCTTGGGGGAGATATCCCACTGCCTTCTGTCGGTTCTGCTTTACACGGGACCTTGGACTGGGCGCGGCGATATGAGTTGATGCGCACCCATACCGCGCTCCACGTTCTATGCGGGACAATCTTCCGAGATTACGGCGCGCTCGTCACGGGCGGAGATATGCAGCCGCTGAAGGGGCGCTTAGACTTTGAGTTCGAAACCATGCGTGGCGAACTTGTGCGTGAGATCGAAGCCGCAGTGAATAAGGAAGTGGCTCAGTCACATGACATTCGGGTCAAGATATTGCCGCGCGAAGAGGCATTCCAAATCCCAGATTTGATTCGTACCAAGATCAATCTCTTGCCAGAGGGCATTACACAGGTACGGACGGTAGAGATCGTGGGTCTTGACCTTCAAGCAGATGGTGGGACGCATGTCAATAACACAAGTGAAGTCGGTACCATCCGTGTTGCGGATTACAAAAGCAAAGGAGCGATCAATAAACGGATTTATATTGAAGTTGTGTAATTTGTAGGTATATGAAATGAAAAACAAATTGATTGTTCTTCTCAGTATGCTATTGCTTATTGCTTTTTCTCCAGCTTGTTCTGCGCGGAATAAAAACTTAAGTGTGTCTAATTTGCGTACGGCATTAGATAAAGATGGTAAGAATCCCACTTCAACGTTTTCTCCATCAGATGTGATCTATGTTGTTGTTGATCTCGCGAATGTACCTCGGGGAACTAAGCTTGCAGTGAAATGGGTCGCGGTAAATGCTGCAAATACGGACCCCAACTATGAATTTGACTCACAGACAGTAGATTTTACTGAAGAGATATTTACTGGGACAACTTATTTCCAGTTATCTAATGCTGCGCCGTGGCCCGTTGGTCGATATAGGGCTGATCTCTATTTGAACGACGCGCTTGCAGCTAGCGTTGAATTCAGTGTTCAGTAATATGCTCTCAGCGCCGGGGACGGCGGCTTGAGCAATCCCTTTTACGATAATAACACCTGCCCGCAGTATTCACACTTATCCATTCCCAACTCAAGAGTGCCTCCGCAGTTGGGACATTGGATAGTCTCTACCTTGATGGGATACCCTTGTGTTTTGAACGCGGCTTCATTGTCAGCCAAATCCGCCCGCAGACGTTTGAGCCGCACCAGATAGGCATCGCCTGTCACTTCCCCGGATTTGCGCAGTCGTTCCACATCTGCAATGGATTCTTTCAACATGCGCCGCTGAGCCTCGAGTGATTCGCGGCTGGTGTTTTGGAAAGATACCTTCATCTCAGGTTTCTTCGGAATCGAAGCCAAAATCCCTGCAATGACAAGAATAATTGCAGAGACAATTACACCAACCACCAAAGGTGTATATTGAAAGCCTGGGATCGAATTGAAATTTATTTTCTCAGCTTGCACTTCGCTCCCATCTGCAATCACAACGTAGCGCTCCGTCCCAAGTTTCCCAACGTCAATACGAGTGATACCACTACTATGCGTGGCTAAATTATTACGTGACCCATTGCCCGTGAAGATGGCGACTTCACCGCTATCCGCGCCAATCACGGCTTCTTCCTTTCCATCACCGTTAACATCAATGCCCGATATCTCAGTCACTTTGTCGGAGAGGGATCCACTCCATAATTTATCGCCAGTATTGGAGAATGCCCATACGCCGCCATCTTTTCCTCCTGCTACAATTTCACGCGAAGCAGGATCACCATTCAGCTCTACCTCACGCACTTCGCTGACGGCTTGTCCGAGCGTCGTATTGAAAAGAGTACTTCCATCAGTCGCGCTATAGATGAAGAATGCTCCATATTCTCCACCCGTGATAATTTCGCTATTGCCATCGCTGTTAAGATCAAAGGCACGCAGACGTCGTAGCTGCTCCTGGCTGTGCGACCAAACTTGATTGCCTTGCGCATCGTAGACCGCGAGATTTCCGTCAATGGTAGCTGCGGCAAGATAAGTTTGCCCACTGATCTTCGCGTCATCCATGCCGCGCACTTCATTATTCCCAAGCGTGGATGTCCATAACGGTTGGCCATCCGGACTCAAAGCCAGGAGGCTGCCACTAGAATCGCCCAAGACAATTTGAGGTCCAGAAGCGAAGCGAATCAGTGCAACGCGCGCGGGGAATCCAATATTCAGAGTCGTTGCCAGAGTCCTCTTCTGACCATTGCTGATCACATCCACCGACATGCCCGTACCCACGTAGTAAACGATAATATCTTCCATGCCATCACCATTCACATCACCAAGTGTGGTCTTTGGAGATGAGTAATCCTGACTGAGCATCACCGCGCCATTACCATCGTAAACGGACAGATTACTTGGGCTTTGAATGAAAAGTTCATCCTGCCCATCTCCCATCAGGTTGATGACCTTCATGCTCTCTGCGCTAGCATAAGGCTTAGACCACGCAACGTCACCGCCGAACTTTTCGGCAGTCACTGCACCGCTAAATGAGAATACCGCGGCGACACCCATCACAAGACAAATTAAAACAATTGCAACAACGAAGGGAATGATTTTGCGACTCATTTATGCCGCCTTTCTTTGCAGAAGCGAATAAGCTGAATGTAATAGACTCAGGATTTGTTCAGGCTCGACTTCTTCGAATGGCGAACTGGCAACAAGATCGATAATTCCACCTTCAGTATTGAGTTGGGCGATGGTGTATTTACTAACATTGACACCCTGCCTGAATTCCCTATTGGGAACGATCTTATACACTTCAGGGTTGACCGCGATGCGGACTTTAAGTTGCTGTTCAATACCTTTGAGCTTGGCAGGCTTTTGTTTCATTTTTCCACTGACACGACTACGCTTCCAATAAGGTTGGCGTTGCTTGGTACGTTGGATCGCGGAGACGCGCAGGATATTGCCATCATAGAGTTTTGCTTTGAGTGCAAGCCACTCGTCGCGGAAGTATTGTGTGGTGCGATTCTGCGAATCTTTAGCCTCATGCGCCACTTTTGTTTTGAGCATTGCGCCGGTCAAATCGAGGTGCCCTAGAAAAGTTGAGTCGGGTTTCAGGTCATCACGCAATGTATACAGAATTTCTTTTGTACCCTTATATCTCGGAGAGAAATCATTTGAATCGCTTTTGCGTAAGCTGAGTGCCATCACCAGCGCGGCAATCCATAGCACTACACCGCCTGAGATAAACACGAAGGATGTATATCCTAACAGGAGGAGTAATCCATCGATTGCCATTAATCCCACGCCCGCGAAAAATATCATTAATGGAATCCAGCGCCATTTATCACCTGCAGTTTCGGTCTTTTGAATTTCTTTTACAAATTTATCCATGCCCTGCATGATCGAGTCAGGTTTATCTGCAATCGAAATATAAACGGGTGTATATTCTTTCTTCCTCACAGAAGGAGTCCGAGTCTTTTTGCGCGCGGTGTTCAGAAGATAAAAGAATAGTAGTAAAGCGATAATGCCGCTAATACAGAGCAGTATTTCCATGGAGGTTTCCTAGTTCGCAGTGATTTTTCCGCTTGTAATGTCTTGCTCGATATAGGATTTTAACCCCGCGTAGCCGTCATTCATAGCAGATTGGAGGAGCTGACGAACTTCATCGCTTGAATTTTCCGGGGGCATCGTGAGATAAATTCCCAGGCGTGTGCCATTTTCAAGTGGGATCAGGCGACGCGTGGAGATATATGAAATCCCAAGGGCTGATTGCTGCATGGTGTAGTATTCAAAAGGTTTCCAGTCTAGAATTTTGGAGTATACATGCAGGTCGCCGTGGGCACAATGAAAGCCTGAACCTTCTTGCACTCGTCCGCCCAGAGCATCGGTTCTTTCTCCATAATCATATCTTAGAAAGCCTGCCTCGAGATCAGGTTTTGTCAAGTATTCCCATATCAGTGCGGCAGGCAGAGGAATTTCAACTTCGCATTTGACCCATGCTTCTTGCGCATCAACGAAGTGTCTATTCTTCGCTTTGTATCTCTCCCATACAGGTTGTAGGTCATGCACGCACATGGGCACTTCGCCGAGGTGCTCGTATGTCTCTGAATGCGAGACTACCTTGTCACAGTACTCAAGCAGATTCAATTTTTGCGCAGCGACATCGCTAATGAGCGCATAAGATTTAATACCTGTCTGCTCGATTACATGATTTTTCAACATCCGATGTGGCACGATCACATCCGCACCAAGAAGTTCCTCGCGGTTGCCCAATTTTTGAATCAGATATTCCCCATAATGAATGCACAGCTTCAAATCCAGCATGGACATATTCTTGCAAGCGCGGCAAATGCAGGTGGTGTTGTACTGCATTTGTTGCAGCGTATCTGCAAAGACAATATAGAAATTCTCTAGCGCCTCCAGAAAGCTTTGCGATTGGATGAAGTTTGTTTCTGGCACATACATGAAGATCGCATCGCCACGAAAACCCGAGATAATAAATGGATGTTTGACAGCTTTTAACTGTGCATCGAACAGACTTTGCAAAATTTCGTTGGCATGATCCAACTCGGAACCAGTTAAATACTCTGTATAACCCGAAATATCTGTGATTACGAAGTAACCTTTGTTCACCATAAATAAAATCCTTCGTCCTGAGTGGAGTGATGAGTGACCTGCGGTGTGAGCAGATATTAGCGAGGAACGTAGTCGAAGGACGAGTATCCTGTAAACAGTCGCTTCGACTTCGCTACGCTCAGCGCGAATGTTGCCTTATAATCTCATTATGCCTCGCGTTCTCTATACTGCCTTCGATATCGTGCCAAGTCCAAAGGGGGCATCGACGCATATTTTGCATAACATTCGCGGGCTCGTCAATAGTCAGTTTGACGTTCATCTCCTTACGCCGAATGATGGATTGCTCCCTACAGACGATACGATTGAGGGAACGCGCGTCACACGAATTTCACAGGACCTTTCACAAAACTTTTTAGCGCGTGCAATTCATTTCGGAAAAGCTGTTCTCACACATCTTACCCTGAATCCAAATTATAATGTCGTTCATTATCGTAATATTTGGGATGGTCTCTTTGTTGCTCAAAACAAAAAGCGCTTTGGCTATAAGACCCTGTTCGAAGTGAATGGATTTCCCTCCATCGAACTCAAATACCATTACCCTGGAATTGATTCAGCCCTTCTTATAAAGATAAAAGAACAGGAAGTTGCGACTCTGCATTTAAGCGACGCTATCATCTGTCCCTCCAATGTGACGCGGGATTATATTGCCTCGCTCGGACTCAGCCCTTCGAATTCGCTCAGGACAGGCCGAAAACTAGTGACCGTTATCCCAAACGGGGTCAGCCCCTCGGATTTCCCTGCATCTCCATTACCTAGACGTGCAGGCCGCGTGCCCATCTTGCTTTACATTGGTACTCTCGCCGATTGGCAGGGACTCGAGGTCCTCCTCAAGGCTCTTCCTAAGATACTCGAACAGCAAGCTGTTCAACTTCGCATCGTCGGGCATGGACGCTCGAGGCAGAGGAAACTTTTATCGAAGCAAATCCGTAAACTGGGGGTCGAGGGACGCGTGATTGAATATATGGCGTCTTCGCGACCTTTAATCGCGTCGAACATGCCAATTGTGCGTGAACTCGTCCGCGAAGATGTAGATGCGTTGCTTTTTTCTCCGAATGATCCAGAGGATTTGGCGCGACAAGTACTTGTTTTATTGAATGACTTTGAATTATCGAAACGGTTTTCTGATTCTGCGACTGAACGTGCCTTGACCAAATTCACCTGGCACGAAGCGCAGAAGAAATTGTTGAAGGTGTATCAAAAACTTTTGGAAGCTTAGACTTTTCGATTCATTTCTTTCATAATGTGAAAACGCTTATTAGCGCCAGAGCACTACGTTGTTTCGGCCCTCTAATTTTGCTTTATACAGTGCTTGATCGGCAGCCGACAGGATTTCTCTACTCGTTAAGCCGTGCAAGGGAAAAGTAGCGACCCCAAGCGATATCGTTGCAGTAATCTCTATTTCCTCGAAGCGCACCTTGGATGACTCAAAGCTTTCCCTCAATCGTTCAGCAATTTGAAATGCCGATTCAACTGATGTATTTGGTAATACAATCAGGCACTCATCGCCTCCATAGCGGCAAGCGATGTCGCTTTTGCGTGTATGCCGATTAAGCTCTCCGGCGAGGTTTTGTAGGGCTAGATCACCCAGATTGTGTCCGAAGGTATCATTAATCGCTTTGAATTTATCAATATCGATCATCACAAAACTGACCGGGTAATTATCGCGGGCAGCCCTAGCTAGTTCCTTCTCCAGTGATTCATTCAAGAATCGTCGATTATATAAACCGGTAAGAGAATCACGGATCGCCAGCTCATATAAACTGGCTTGAAGCGCTTGAATTTCTTTCATCTGTGTTTCAAGTTTCTGATTCGTCAGTCTTAATTCTTCCTCGGAGCGCTTTCTTTCGGTGATATCTTCCTTGACAGCCAAATAATGGGTAATTACGCCATCAGGCTTGGCAATGGGTGAGATCATGGCGAACTCAAAATACAACTCACCATTCTTTTTCCGATTGATGAATTCACCATGCCACTCACCCCCAGTGGTCAGGGCCTGCCACAAATCTTGATAGGTCTCTATAGGCGTCTGATTAGACTTCAAAATTCTTGGATTCTGACCTATGGCTTCTTCCAGGCTATATCCGGTCACTTGCGAAAACCTGGCATTCACATATTGGATCTTACCTTTCAGATCGGTAATAACAATAGAGGCTGGACTTTGCTCAACCGCGCGGGATAATTGCACAAGCCTTTCTTCCATCTGTTTGCGTTCAGTGATGTCTCTGCCATATAAATTCACATAGTTAACCCCAGGAACAGGGGCAATCATGATTGAGTAAGTTGTGTCTTGGCATCGAACATCCATCGTTTTTCTCGAGCCTGTATTGATTAGCTCACCAATCAACTCTATCCAGTAGGGTGGAAGATAGCCTCCAACCTGGCAATGCCAATCATTTAGCAGCAGCTCACTCGCGGCATTCGCATAAAGGATTTTCCCTTCATAGGTGGCTCGCAAGACGGGGTTCGGGTTTTCATCGGGAAAACGTGCGAGGCTTCTGCTTTTTTCTTCTGCCTGTTTGCGCTCAATGATGTCGTGCTCCAGGTCTAAAACCAATCGCCGATTGACCATTAGCAACAATCCAAAGGTCAGGATAATGAAAAGCATCTGGTTTATCAAGACCGCGAGCCCTTCGAATAGACCTGAGTTGAAGAAATCATTCCCAGGATTTACGATCAGATCAGCAATGATGCGGGCGATAGAGAATAGACAGAAGGCGAGGAAAATATAACCAACTCCGCGCGTAATTGGCCGCATATCTGCATCTGTTCTATATATCAAAAGCCATGCACACTGGGAGCAAAGGATGATAATTCCGGCTGCCAGATTGATCGTGCGAATCAATAGATTAGGTTGAACAAATGCAAAATAGGTGTGAATAAAGATAAAGGCGACCAGCAGAATATAGTTGTGAACCTGTGAAGTTCTTTTGTCTACAAAGTATTCCAGCCCTACATACATCAGAATGGTCCCTGCGATCACAAGCGCATTGCTGACCACAATGGATAGGAAGTCTGGCACCATGCCGCGCACGGCAACCAGCAATATCACCGTAAATTGAATCGCAAAGTCTGCTAGCCAAAGGCCAAGCCCATCAAAGCGATTTCGGTTTCGAAACCATAGCGCTGCAATCACAATTAAGCAAATGGCATTGCTGATGATATAGCTGAAAATGAGGGTTCTTATATCGAAGAGATTCATGGTTTCCCTCGCATTGCATTGGCAGGCGAATTGATTTTGTTTGTAACACAAAACCTTTTGAGGAGCTACTAACGATTGTCCTCACTTTTTCTGAGTTCTTCAGTCTCTGGTGAAAATACTTTTGATATTTCCTCAGGGATGGTGCGCGGTGCGCCGGTCTGCGCGTCCACAAAGACCCAATCTGTCTCGCCTTTAACTAGGACTCTTCCATCTGACTGCGAACGAACTCATATTTGCATAAGGATCCCACATGTTGGACGTTCTCCACCCATGTTTTGATCTCAATCGCTTCCCCTACGAAGGCAGGGAATAGATATTCAATCTTGTGTTCGCGTATGACCCAAATTTCACCTGCCTCCTGCATGGGACTGATCCCGCCGATTGCCTCGTAATGCTCAATGGCAATGCGCTTTCGGCGTGCATCCATTGCACGTAAGCCACATTGTTGACGTGGCCATTTTCGTCAATAGTCTCGGCTGGAATAGTGAACGAAAGGATATAAACACGATTCATATTTGTCATAGGCAATTTTTGCTCTAAAAGGATGGTTTGCGTTTTTCCACGAAAGCTTTGATTCCTTCCAATCCATTGGGATGAACTGCGCAGTCACTGATACCCTGTTTCTCCAGCTCCAATTGTGTTTCCAGAGTATTGTTGAAGGAATCAGTCATTAGTTTTTTCGACCATGCAAAAGAATGAAGTGCGGTCTTGGTCAAATTATTAAGCATGGCGAGAGCTTCTGGGAGGACTTCATCATCGCGGACAACTTTTGTAACAAGGCCCCATTCCAGAGCTTGCGTGGAGGAAATCGGATTATCAAAAGCCATGATTTCCATGGCGCGCGCCAAGCCGACGAGTCGCGGCAAGGCGAATGATCCACCACCGTCAATGCTTAATCCACTGGACGTGTATGCCTGTCGCAGAATCGCAGACTGTCCCATCACGCGGAAGTCACAGGCAAGGGCAAGCGAAAAGCCTCCGCCTGCCGCGATCCCGTTAATAGCCGCAACGACCGGTTTTTCCATCCGGCGAATTTCAATGATTGACAAATGGAATTGCGGCGCAAGTTTATGTAAAACTAAGCCTGTATCCTCAGTTTGCTGGCTGATCCATTTTAAGTCGCCGCCCGAACAAAATGCTTTTCCTTTCCCGGTGAGTAAGACTCCTTGTGTTGTATTATCCCCCGCAGCGGATGAAAGTGTTTCCCCAAGCATTTTCATCATCTCCAGATTAAGGGCGTTGTAAACATCTGGTCTGTTGAGAGTAATTTCCAGAATGTTTCCATGCTGTTGAGTCAGGATAGCGTCATTCATAAGAGTCTTTTCCTTGTGCTTGTGGAAGGGGTATGATGCCTTTGATTTTAGTGGATAAATGAGAAAACAAAACCAGCAATCGCTCCAGCGAGGATCAGCCAGGTTGAGTTGATTTTATAGCGTAAAAGTAGGAATAATGAAATGATCGCGATGAGGGCGGTGTAGAAATCTGTCAGCGAAGAGGCAGCCAATTGGAATGTCACAGCAGCCATCAGTCCAAGAGCGGAGGCGTTGACTCCATCCAATAGACTGCCTGCCCAAGCGGAGTTGCGGATCTTTGAGATGAGCGGATTCGATATCGCTACAAAAACAAATGAGGGGAGAAAAATCCCAAGCGTGGCGAGCAAGGCGCCTGATGTGCCGTCGAGCAAATATCCAATGAAGGTCGCCGCAGTAAAGAGTGGACCGGGCGTAAATTGTCCGATGGCAACTGCATCAAGGAGTTGTTGATCTGTAAGCCAACCCAGGCGAAGGACAAAATCGGCGCGCAGGAAAGCAAGCAGAACATAGCCACTCCCATATAAGACTGAGCCAATTTTGAGAAATGTCAGGAACAGGAGTGGAAGACCGAAAGGGATCGTAGTCTGTGCAAATGCCATGCTACTAAATGGCAGCAGAATCGAGGCATTGAGATTTCTGAGGCGCTGCATATTGGCAATGAACATGAAGAACAAACCGCCAAGGAATAGCAGAGTAATTTCATTGATCCCAAGGAAATAGAGGATAAGAACGATTGCGCTAAACAATACCAAGAGACGATTCTTGAGGGCTTTGCTTCCAAGAGTCCAGAGCGCTTGTGTGATGATGGCAATGACCACAGGCTTGATGCCGTATAACAGCCACCCTGCTTGTGGCGTTGCTCCAAATTGAACATAGAGCCATGCCAATGCAAGAACGATCAACATGGCAGGGGTAATAAAGCAGATGCCGCCCAAAAGCAAACCCGCCCAACCGGCGCGCACATAGCCAATGTGGATCGCCATTTCAGTTGAGTTTGGACCGGGGATCAAATTCGTTGCACCAAGCAGGTCAAGGAATTGTTCGTCTGTCAGCCACTTGCGACGGACGACCACTTCATCGTGCATGAGGGCAATATGTGCCGCAGGTCCGCCGAAGGCAGTGAATCCAAGTTTGAGGAAGAGTGCGGCCACTTCGGCAAGCGAAGACATGCTTGAAGTTTACTATGTCTCAAGGAGAATTGATTCCCACTTACCCAACAGAGTTTCCTGTTCTGTCAGCATTCCACATTGAGCATCGAGTATCGCGTATTCAGTTTTCCATCTCGAAAGAAAGGATTCATAATCTTGCAATGAAGTCCATCGATCAATGGTGATATAGCGGTGAGGATGGTTTTCGTCGCGCAATAATTCTGTTCCTAGAAAGCTCTCGTCTTTCCTAAACAGCTCTGCCCACTTTCCATTTGCCGAGTAGATTTTTTCAAAATTAGCTACGCGATCTGCTTTGACCTGATATTCCCAAATGATGACGTACATCGGTTTAACGCGTTTGATCCGCACTTCGCCACCAGTAGAAAGTAGCGACAAGACCAATTATGCTTGCAATCAATACAATAACATAACTATGTATTCCCATTAACTCCGCGCGGGGACCGGCTGCTCCGCTGAATAGAGCAGGCACTGACCAGGGGAACCAATCACCCCAACCTATAATTGCTGCGATCTGAGCAAGGAACACTGTGAGGATCACCCAACCAAACGATGCCATATATCCGCGCCCAAGACTCGCGATGAGCGCCACAAAGGGCAACAGCATGATTGTCAATACGCCAGAACCAATAATATCTACTGACGCCGTTCGCAGAAGTTCTGTGGACCAACCTGGGATAACCACCAAGTTTCCTACAAGGAGTCCGAGACCAAAACCAAGCAAAATTAAGAAAAGTGTCCAGGCTGCTACAACAATAAACTTGGCGGTGACAATTGCTTCGCGCGAGGTAGGCAATGCCAACAGTTCTTTTACAGTGTGATCAGAAAACTCGCGCCCGAATACCCAGATGGTGAAAATAGCGAACACGATCGCTCCACCAATCCCAGTCGCTTGTGCAAGGAGACCGAATAAAGTTGACCACTCAGCGGTACCAGCCGTGAGTTGAGCTTTTGCACTTATCAATCCCATGGAGCGCGCGGCTTCTGGGTCTTTCAAGATGATCATGAAGAGTCCACCTACTAATGGAGCGAGTGAGAATCCGATGGCGGTGAAGAGTGGAACTTTCGAGCGGCGCATTTTGAGCGTCTCTGTCCAGAGTGCAGATGTAAAAGTGTTCATGTTTTTATCTTTCTGTAACGCGACATTTATGTCGTTTATGTGCAAGGGCAAAATGAATGTCGCGTTACTTGTTATTTTGTTAATCTCAAGAAATATTCTTCCAGGTTCTCCTGCTCCACAGCAAGATGCATGGGCGGAGTCCCTGCGTTCACCATTATTCGAGCAACTTCATCCGGCGCTTCGACCGCTTTTGATTCGTCGATCATTATCGAATGATCCATTATCTTTGTCCTGAGATATCCAGCTTGCAGAATGGCTTGTTTAGCGCCTTCCAGGTCTCGAGCGGTCACAACCAGTTTTCTGGCTCGCAGTCCCTCGAGTTTATTCGCATCCAATTCTTCGATCAATTTCCCGTTATGAATGATGCCGATGCGCGTTGCCAGTAGATCCACTTCGGTCAGGATGTGACTCGACATGAAGATGGTCACTCCGTTTTCGTGCGCGAGTGTTCGCAGCAGCTCGCGTATCTCAACGACGCCCGCGGGGTCGAGTCCATTGGCAGGTTCATCGAGAAGCAATAACTCAGGTGAATGCAATAACGCACGCGCCAAACCAAGGCGTTGGAGATTGCCCATCGAAAGCGTACCCGCTTTCCGGTCCGCGTATGAGGCGAGCACAAGTCGTTCGATGATTTCATCCACAACTTTTGGATTCTGAATCCCGTGCAAACGCCGCGCAATATCCAGATTTTCGCGCACGGTCAATT
>WNFZ01030765.1_pt1 | contig 12053 bp, 11 predicted proteins | sample 5400081 | NCBI WGS metagenome assembly WNFZ01 (sample SAMN13153365, study PRJNA577476) | soil metagenome | isolation source: 80 cm soil or saprolite under grassland replicate 1 | place: USA:California | collected 2016-06-15
TTTTAAATTTCGCACGCTCTCCCAAAAATCGCTTTGCTTACTGTCCATCATTCACCTCCGACAAATTGCTCGGCAGGCTTTTACCTGGAGCACAAAATAGTTGCCGATCGTTGGCCGCGTGGCTGAGTTATGGCGGATTCTTTATCTAGCTTGACCGATCAAAGCTAGATGATCTTTGGGCGGTTGACATGCAACCGTTTGGTTGCATATACTCTCAACCAGTGGATAAAGTGTTCAAGGCGCTCGCCGATCCGAGCCGCCGGAAACTGCTCGATCAGCTGCATGCGAATAACGGCCAGACCTTGAGCGAGCTCTGCGAACATCTGGACATGAGCCGGCAGGCGGTGACGAAGCATCTGGCGCTTCTGGAGGCAGCCAACCTCGTGGCGACGGTCTGGCGCGGACGCGAGAAACTGCACTATCTCAATCCGGTGCCGCTCCAGGAGATCTACGATCGTTGGATCATCAAATACGAGCGCCATCGCCTGCATGCATTGAGTGAACTTAAACGGCGGCTCGAAAGAGGGAAGGATAAATAAGGAACGGACACAAGCATCTGGATACACCACAATTCGTGTACGTTACCGACATTTTGACGATACCGAAAAACTTTGGAACGCTTTGATAGACGAGGAGATGACCAAGCAGTACTGGGGTCGGTAGGTACGAAAGGTCCGGGCATCATTGGCGGCACTAATGAGAGGATTGGAATTGACATGGCCCAAACAGAAATAGTCTATGTTAGTTACATCGCCACCACGGCTGAAAAGTTGTGGGAAGCGTTAACCGACGGCGAATTCACGCGACGATATTGGGGTGGAAGGCGCATCCAATCCGATTGGAAGGTGGGGTCGCCCGTTCGACACGTTCGGGAGGATGGCGGCATCGACTGGCAGGGTGAGGTATTGCAGTCAGAGCGTCCTCGTCTGCTTTCCTACACATTCCGTATGGAGATCAGCGAGCAGCACCGCCGCGACCAACCCTCACGGGTGACGTTCGAACTTCAGCCGATGGATTCAGTCGTAAAACTCACTTTGATACACGATGATTTCGTATCAGAGAAGCCAACCTTCGAGACCACGCGGCATGGTTGGCCGGCGATCATGTCGAGCCTCAAGAGCTTGCTCGAGACTGGAAGTCCACTGCCCTTCCAGGGGCTCGGCTTTGGGCCGTCCAACAAGGCGCCTGGTCGACTCTAATTAGCGAAGCAGGAGTTTCGCGTGATGGGTGTTTCTCAAATTTTTTCCGGAGGTGATAATCATGAGCAAGGTCAATGTTCGCTACATTGTTAACGACGTCGATAGAGCAATTGCTTTCTACACCGAGATACTCGGTTTCAAGCTCGAGATGCATCCGGCGCCGGGCTTCGCAAGCTTGTCGCGAGGCGACTTGCAATTGTTGCTCAACCGACCCGGTGCCGGCGGGGCCGGTCAAGCCATGCCGGATGGTCAGGTTCCTGCTCCGGGCGGCTGGAACCGCATCCAGATTGAGGTTGACGACCTGGAAGCCACGGTCAATAAATTAAGGAATGCACATGGACGGTTCCGTAACGCCATCGTGACCGGCAATGGCGGCAAGCAAATCCTTATCGAGGATCCATCGGGCAACCCGATTGAGTTATTCCAGCCGTTCTAAGGGCGATTGCAGACGCGGAGAGTGCGCATTTTACCCGAGGCGGATTTCCCGGCAGGACTCTATAAAAAACGATAACGTAAAATGATTGGATTCGCTATCAGAGCTTCGGATTTGGATTGAATGCGCGGCTTGGAGAAAGCGGGGCGTGATACATGAACGTCCAATTACGGAATTAAGATTCCATCTTCAGATTCGATCAACTCAGCCAGCTCTTCGAGAAGCACATCAAGTTCCATTTGCTCTACTGATTCTGAGATGGGCTTCGCCTCTGTCGGCTCTGATAATTCGGGCTCGGCATGGGCGCCAATAAGTACGAAATTTAGAAATTTGGCGATTTCCATTGTCGCACTCCGCTTTACCTAAGCTATACGCAATGACCAGGCCACGTCGAAAAAACGGGACCTTGGACTGCTTCGGGCAGGGATTAGTAAGGAAAAAAGCGGATACTGTGCGTAGGATCTGCCTGCGCACGAATTCAATTGGGGAAACTAAGTAACATGGATCGGCTACTTAGTTTACGGTGTCCGTCATGCCGGAGAAAGCAGCAGAGCTCTTTGAAATTTCTGGATTCCGGGTCGCCTCGGCCTCAGGCGGACTCGGCCGGAATGATGCAACGAACCAGGCACCGAATTTCTAAGACACAATATTAGCTAGCTCTCCCTTGACGCTCGTGTTCGCACTGCCCTATTTTATTTCAAGAGTCCCTTTATCGAGGCACCTCCATATTGGTCCGCCATTGCTGCAAAAAAAGGCAATCGGCAGCAGACGATAATAAAAGTGCTGGCATCAAATACAAACAAAACGAAGGAGCGACAAATGACGCGCCAATCCGTGCTCAAGTCGTGCTGGTCGGCGGCAGTGCTTGCCGCGCTTTTGGTGAGTCACGCGCGGGTTGACGCTCAGACGTTGAGTGAACTTATCGCCGGAGCAAAAAAGGAAGCGGAAATGTCATTCGTTGCGGGGGCGACCACCTTCGGCGGCCGGCAAGCCTTCGCGGAGCTCCAGGCTGCCTTCAACAAAAAATTCGGCTTGAATGCGCGTCTCAACCTTACCGCGGGACCGAGCATGCCGGCGATGGCCGCCCGGATCATCACGGAAGCCAAAGCAGGTAGAAAATCATCGACCGACGTCCATTTGGGTCCGCCGGCGACTCATGCGGAGCTCCATAACGGCAGACTATTGGAGCGCGTCAACTATTCGAGGATATTTCCTTGGGTGACCCAGGAAATGGAGATTCTCCCAGGCGACACGGTCCTCGTTTATACTTCGCTGCAAGGAATTTTGTACAACTCCAATCTCTTGCCCAAGGACAAAGCGCCGAAGACCTATGAAGACCTTGTCGATCCAAAGCTAAGTCGAAGCTGGGAAGGAAAAATGGCTATCCCGCCCTACAGCTCTTGGTTGGTCGAGCTGTCGCTTTTATGGGGTGAAAAAAAAGTACTCGACTATCTACGCAAGCTATTACCTTTAAGCGCCGGTCAAGTGCGCTATGGTGAGATTGAAGAGCGAGTGAGCAGTGGAGAGTTTCTGGTCATGGCCAATAGCGGTTCGGCGGTGGAGGGCATGTGGGAGTGGCAGGCGAAGGGAGCCCCATTGGTTGGTGTGACCGCCTCCGACCCGGTGCTGACTTCATATTTTCAGCTCGGCGTGCCCAAGAACTCCACGCATCCTAACTTAGCCAAGCTGTTTGTTGCTTTCATGGCGTCCCCGGAGGCGCAACGAATCGTTGACAAATACGAAAAGCGTTCCTCGCACCTGGTCGAAGGAACGCGCATGGCTAAGTACGTCAAGGAAAACCGTCTGAAGCTGCAGGGCGCTAGCGATCTGATCGCGTCGTTTCACGAGGGAAAGGGTCTCGAATTTAGAGCTGAACTCACCAATATGCTCAAGCAATGAACGTGTCTCACGGCAGTGACTATTACCGCATTCCTGAATTTTCGAAAAAATCCGGATTGGATGGTGGAATTTTCCAATGAACTAGCGCTTCGCGCGGCAAGCTAAATGTACAACTACGGGATTAATACGCCACCTTGGGATTTGATAAACTCGGCCAGTTCAGCAAGTTCTTTGACAAGCGGGTCAGATTGTTCGTCGGACTCCAACACGATGGGTTTTGTGTCTCTACAGACCGTTGGTCTGGGCGCCGTATTAGGGCGACAGGCATTTGCTCCTGAGGCTTAGCCATTCTAATGCAACACTCTGTCAAGTCGGTTTGGCTATAACTCGTTAGATGCAATGGGTAGGCCAGTGAAAAAAACGAGGCATTCGATTCATCCGGCAGCGATTGTAAACGGGACAGTCTCAGTCTCTGTGAGTCATATCTTCTTTCACCCATGCGTTTTGTCGCGCAACAGTGCCACTTTGCCACGCATGCGAAGAAATCATTCCGGCATTGGCATATTCACGCGTGGTTTCGCGCAATTGGCGCAGGGGCCGATCGTCTGATCGACTTCGAAGGAACTCCGCCCCAGCGTTTCCAGTTGGTCCCCGGGTGTCTTTACTTGTGACAGTGTCGTCCTTTGACTGACAAGGATTGACAATTGAGTCATTACGTAAGGTTACGTGGAGAGGCGTCGAAGTGATGAACCCCTGCTCAGCGCTTCGATTACACGGGCGAACTCAGAACCTGTCGTTGAGCCATTTTGCCGTGTAGTCGAAAAAGTTCTTTCTGGCGTTGGCATACTCTGTCGCGGCTATCGCGCAGTTGGTGCACGCGCCAATGCTGGTCATCGAGCCTTCGACGACGATGAAATCTTTGTCGGCGCTTTTTGAATTGAGATAATTGATCTCCACCTCCTGGAGCAAATTCTGAAACGACGCCTGATGCGCGACCGCAAGCAGCGGGATGCTGACGCTTTGCACCATGCACGGCGTTGAATTGTTGCTGGAGCAAAGATCGATCTGTTTCTCATCCATGGAATTGGTCGACCGAATCGCGTTGCTGCTGAGAAATGACCTGACCGTAAGGCCACCCCTGGCGCCCTCGCTAAATGTGCGATTGAGCCTGGCGAGCTCCGGCCGCGAAGGCGCAATGCTTTCGACCACTTGCTTGACGACGGTGCCGTCGTTTTTGAGCAATTTTTCGGGCTGAAGGGTGGTGTGCCTGATGCTCGAATCGAGCGACAAAAGGCGCGCGTTGTCGAATCCCGGGATGTTAAATGGGCCGTCATCAGTATAAATGTCCTTGCCGGTTTCGATGCGCTGCAGTTGTCCCAAGGCAATGTCGATCAAGCGATTCATGCGAGCCGATTGCGCGGCAAAATAATTTTTCTTGAACAATTCGGAGTAGCGCGAAGAACCATTAGGATTGAAGCCATTGTTCGCCGCAAAGGGGTCCAATTTTGGATCGGCTCGGCCACCCCGCATGTCTGAGGTCGCCGGATTTACGCTGCGCAGTCGTAGAATCGGATTTCCCGGGTGGCCGTCGGAAAGGATGATGCCATGCGCCGGCGCAAGCCCTTTTAATTCGTTACCGCATTGGACGAGCTTATTCGGTCCCTGGCAGACGGCGGGTCCCCTTTCCGCGACTGCTTGATAAAAGCTCATGGTCACGCCGCCGCCGCTGTGCCCGTAAAGAATGATCTTGGCGCCGGCTCCAAGCTGTTTTTTGAGGTGATTTACTCCCTCGCTCACATCCAGTGGAATCAATTCCCATCTGACTGAAGACTCGCTGTTTTCAAACCGCGAGTTCATGCAAAGAACCACGAACCCTCTCTTGGCAAATTCGCCGCAGGCGACATGGTTCAAGTAGTTTGCTTCGCGATGCATAACGATAATCCCAACGTGGGGCTCCGGGCCGGACTCGGGTTTGTAGAGCGCGCCCTTGGCCCGACCCAGCTGAACGAACGTGGGGCCGCTTTGAGCCCAGGATCGCGAGCCGAAGGCGATGAGTGTAAAGGCGACGGATATCGCGAATGCCAAAATATTTCTTAGCATGATTACGGGTTCGCCTTTTTGTGAGAATTTTTGCGCCGGCGCGGAACGTTTCCCGGATCCAGTTCTTAACACAAGCATGCCGCCAATGGCAGAATGCTTCAGCGAGGTTCCGAAGAGGAAAAATTCGATGCCATTTGAGACCTCGTGCGTTTCGCCTCCGGCGCGCATCCGCGATCGCGACAACGATGATCAGTGCCAGACTAGAAGGATACCGAATCCAAGCTGGACATTTTCTCCCGCTTGGAGTAAGCGGGGCTTAAGCGAATGCGCCCGGGAGCGACGATGAAACGGTGCACGATCCTAATCTTTCTCACGGCGTTTTTGCTGTCGCGGCTGACTCCGACATTTTCAGCGGAGGCGCCGCTGAAGGTCATCAACGTGGCAGTGCCGGCGGTCTCGCTCCTGCAGGCGCCCCTGTTCGTCGCCATCGACGCCGGCTCATTCAGGAAATATCGCATGGAAGTGCGCTATATCGTCACCGGCGCGCGGACTATCCAGGCGCTGATCGGCGACTCCGTCCAATTCGCTCAGGGCGTTTCCAGCCGGACGGTTCCTGCCGCGGTTCTGGCGGGAGCCGACGCGGTGTTGATCGCCAACTTCAGCGATAAGCTTCTGTTCACCATGCACAGCGCTCCGGAAATCAATTCTATGCAAGACCTGAAAGGAAAAGTTGTCGGAGTCTCCGGTATCGGCGGCTCGACCGACTTCGCCACCCGGCTGGCGCTCCGAGAAGCGGGACTTGTTCCCGACAAGGATGTCGCCATTCGCGGCGTCGGTGGAGTGCCGGAAACCGTGGCAGCGTTGAAAGCGAAAGTCGTTCACGCCGGCACGCTGTCGCCGCCTTCGTCGTTTGTGGCGCAAAAGGCGGGGTTCAAAATGCTATTCGATATGACGCGCCTGGGCGTCGACTATGTCTCGTCCGGCCTGAGCGTGAAAAGGGCTTCGATTGCATCTAACCGGCTAGAGGTGAAACAGTTCCTGATGGCGATGATCGAGGGCGCGAAGATTCTGACGAAGGACGAGGAGTTTGCCCTGCGCGTGTTGACCAAGCATACCAGGATCGCGGATCGTGACGTGCTCAAGCAAAGCTACAGTTACCTAAGACCTTATTTTTTGAAAGTGCCGTATCCGTCGCCGCGGGCAATCAAAGACACTTTGGATGTGCTTGCCAAGGACATCCCGAAAGCGAAGGACGCCGACCCTAAGGATTTCATCGACAACTCGGTGCTAAAAGAAATTGAACAGAGCGGATATATCGAGAATGTTTATGGAAAGTAAAGTGACATACCGGTTCATCTCTGCCGATGACCACATCGATCTGCGTTGGCTGCCGAAAGACCTGTGGACCGAGCGCCTGCCGGCCAAATTGCGCGAACGCGGACCGCGGGTGGTGGAAACGGAAAAGGGCGCGTGCTGGACGTGGGAAGGTCAGACCTTTAGCCCGCACGGTTATTACACAGCCGCGCAGGGCAGCGGCGCCATGTGGGCGATCGAACGCGGCGGTGTGATGCGCGAAGGCGAGCTGCGTCCGACCACCGCAGATCTTCGTCTGACCGACATGGACCGCGACGGCGCGGACGCTTCGATCATGTACGGTCCGACCGACCCGATGGCGATTGCCGACCCTGAGCTGAGGCGGCACTGCTATGAGGCTTATAACGATTGGTTGAGCGACTTTTGCGCGGCCAAGCCCGAGCGCCTGATCGGCGTCGGGCAACTCTCGATGGAGGATCCTGATGCGGCGCGCGGCGAGCTGGAGCGTCTCGCGAAACGGGGCGGGCTGCGTCATGTAAATATTCTGGCCTCGCGCGCGAGCCCGCCCGTATATGACGACGCATGGGCGCCCTTCTGGGCCTTAGCTGAGGAAGTCGGCATACCGATCGGTTTTCACCTCGCGGTCTTGGTGAAAAAGACGCGGCTCGACGACGAAGATCGCGGCGCGGCGAATCATGTGATCGCGGTGGCGTCCCGCTTCGCCAAAGACCCGCCGGGCGTTCAACTTCTCGAACCGATCACCGGCCTTATCTTTAGGAGCGTTTTCGATCGCCATCCGCGTCTTAAGATCGTGATGGCCGAAGCCGGCCTGGCCTGGATACCCAGCATGATCCAGGGCCTCGATATTTGGTATCAGCGTACAAGAGACGGCCGCCGACTCACGGGCGACGGTCCCATAACACTTCCTGAGTTGTTACCAAGCGAATACTTTCACCGCCAAATTTGGATCAGCTTCGTCGACGATCCGTTGGGGATGAAAATGGTCGGCAGCGTCCTCGATGTCGACAAAGTGATGTTCGGTTCCGACTATCCCCACCCCGCGAGCACCTGGCCGTACTCCCAGCAGGTCATCGCCGATTCGATGGAAAGCATTTCCGCCGATGTGCGGCAAAAGATTTTCTATCGCGTCGGCGGCGTATACCACCGCGCAGGACAAGCCCCTGAAGAAGATCTATTGGGGTGTGTCGACTCTGTCGCCCAATTTATGGATTCCGTGGATCGCCAAAGAAGCGAAGCTCTTCGAGAAGAATGGATTGGATGTCGAGCCGGTGTTGCTTCGAGGGTCGGGCCAGACTTCGCAGGCAATGGTGGCTGGCAGTCTGTTTGCCTCGTCCGTAGCCTCCCCCGCGGTGATGCTGGCGAATCTGAATGGCGCCGATCTGGCAAATGTGGCGCACGGCATTGCGGCGCAGGGTAGTAAGCTCATGGTAAAACCGGAAATTCGCAAACCGGAAGATCTAAGGGGTAAAAAAGTAGGGATATCGAGCTTGGGCTCTGCGGGCGACTTGATATTCGGCTATGTTCTACGCAGATACGGTATTGACGCTAACCGGGAAATCAATTTCTTAGCCGTGGGCAACACGGCCGAACGGCTTCAGGCCTTGTACTCCGGGGTGGTGGATGGAGCGGACCTAACGTATCCCGCTGACGTACAGGCGGAGCGCAAGGGATTCCGAGTCTTGCTCGATGCGAAAAAAGAACTGGTTTATCCGACGGCATCCGTAGTAACGCGGCGCAAGACGATCCGCGAAGACCGCGACACGGTAATGCGTTTCGTGCGCTCTTTTGTGGAAGGGATCGCGTTTTTGAAACACAATAAAGAATTCAGCCAGACGGTCTTGGCGAAATACCTAAGGACCAACGACCCTGAATATCTCGAAGGGGCTTACGCGGTTTTTAGGCAAGATTTCATTGCGGCGCCCTATCCGATCACCAAAGGACTGGACGCCGTTTACGAGATTGTCGCGTACAGGAAACCCGAGATCCGCAATCACAAGCCCGAGGAGTTCGTCGATACAAGTTTTGTCGCCGAGCTGGACAAGAGCGGATTTATCAAGAAGCTCTACGAGCAAAGATAGACAAAAGGCAAACGAAATCCCGTGAAGCCTAAGTCGTTACCGCCCTTGGTGAGCGCGATTGCCGCCGTGGCGGCGGGAATTGCCGTCTTCGTTCATGGGGCTCCGCTCGCGCAAGAGTCAAATCTCACGACTCTCAAGGTCGGCGGAGGAAGCTTCACGACATACATGGCTCAATCCAACGGGATGTTCGCCAAATACGGTCTGCGAATTGAGCTGCCCCGGTCGGCCGCTGGAGGCTCGGAGGAGGTGCGCCGCTGGCTCGCTTCCGGCGAACTGGACCTCGCCGACTACGGCGTCGATAACGCCATTGCGATGGTGGAGAACGCCGGCGTGGACGTGATTCTTGTTGCCGCCACGGACTACACACCGACCGAACTCATGGCCCAGTCCGAAATCAAATCACTCGCGGATCTACGCGGCAAGACCGTCCTCGTCGATGCGCCGAATACACAGAACGCGCTCGCGCTGAAGAAAATTCTCTCCACGGCTGGTCTCAATCCGGGAAGCGATTACCATATGAAGGAGGCCGGCGGCACGACGGCGCGCGTTGCCGCGATGCTGAAGCAGAAGGAATATGCAGCAACCATGGCCTCCGGTCAGACGGCGCTTCGAGCGCGGCAGGCCGGCCTGGTGAGTCTCGCCGCGACTTCGAGTATCTTCGGGCCGGTGCTGCGCTACGGTGTCTTCACGCGCCGCCAGTGGGCGAAGGAGAATAGCGATCTGCTCGTTCGTTACCTCGTGGCCCACATCGAAGCGCAACGCTGGATCATGGATCCGGCGAACAAGAACAAGGTGATCGATATCGTTGCCCAGCAAGGAAAGCTGTCGCGCGATCTGGCCGGCGGAATTTATGAAATGGACACAGGCCCGAACGGCCTCGCCAAGGATGCGGCGATCGACGTTGCGCGCTTTAGTAACGTGCTCAAATTCCGCGCCGAGGTGGAGGGAAGCTGGGGCGGCAAAGCACCCGCCCCCGACCGTTACTATGACGTTTCCTATTACGAGAAGGCCTTGTCGATGGTGAACGCCAGCGTCTTCAAGTGAATTCGGCAAGTAAATTCGCACGTCTCCGCACGATGGCCACTATCCGCCCTTGCGGCTGATTTCTTTTAATAGCTTCTCCCAGCGTTCGATATCCTTTTCGTATTTTTCGGTGGCTACGCCGTGATCCGGACGCCAGCGTTTGAAGCCCAAGTTTTTCGCTGCGCTGCCATATTCGTATTTTTCCAGAATCGCTTGGCCTTCCGGCCCCAAAAGATAATCGGCCAGGAGCAAAGCAGCGTGGGGATGTGGTGGCTGGACGGCGATGGCGGCGCCGCCGACGTTGGTCGGCACGATGTCCATCGGCACCCAATCCACCGGAGCGCCTTTTGCTATGGCATTGAGCGTGTGGTTGCGAAAGATCGCGGGCGAAGCGAGAACTTCTCCTGACGCGATCAGATCGAGGAGCGCCGGCGGGATAATCGTGTGTAGGGCGATCTCTTGCGCCTTGAGCTTTTTGACCAGCTCTATACCTCTGGTCCTGATAATCGCGCCGATAACTTTGTAGGCAGGATCGCTGACGGAAACTCCCATCCGACCTTTTAGCTCCGGGTGCAGCAGGCCTTCGTAGTTCTTCGGTACGGCGCTCTTGGAAAGAAGTTTTTTATTGTAAGCGAAGCCGATGTAGGACTCTCTGGCAATGCCCCAGAAGTACAAACCACGCTCGCCCTTCTCTTTGGCGTCCTCAGGGTAGGAGGCAAACTGCGGTGAATGATACGGCCGCAACAGAAAAGCGTCGCGCATAAACATGAGATTGCCTTCAGTGGTCTCCACTGTATCGACAATGTATTTCCTGGCTTTCGACTCTTCATACATTCGAGTCGTCATGTCCGAGCCGGAGACCCGATAGGCTTCGACTTTGATCCCGGAATATTTGCCCTCGAAGGCTTTAACCATTCCCTTGTACGAATCGCCGGCCAGCGAGGTGTACCAGGTGACTTTTCCCTCGTTTTTCGCGCCGGCGTAAAGAACCTGCTCGCGATCTTTGCCGTCGTAAGTTACCAGCTCGGCAATCGTCATCGGCTTGCGCGCCTGGGCGAAAAGCGGTTCGGGAAATAGCACTGATAGGATAAATAAAATCAAAAATACGGAGTTCATTGTCGGAGCGTTCCTCTAGTCTCTTATCGCTGGGTGATTTCCTTCGCCAGCTTTTCCCATCTGGCGCTGTCTGCTTCCAATTCCGCCAGAGGCCGGCCACGGTCCTGATACCAGCGCTTAAAGCCATAATCCGTGGTCGGATGGCCATACTGGAACTTATCGAGAATCTTCGCGGCGTCATGCAGCAGAAAGTCAACCAATAAGAGCGCCGCATGGGGATGGGGCGGCTGCGCCGCCAGGGCGACTCCGCCATTGTTGGTCGGTACCAGCTCCATCGGTATCCAACCGACCGAGGAACCCTTTGCTGCGGAGACCAGCGCGTGATTGCGAAAGATATGAAACGAAGCGCCGATCTCGCCGGACGCAATTAAATCGGCTAACGTCGCGCTGCTGACCGTGTACGCTTTGATTTCCTGAGATTTGAGTTTCTTCACGAATCCATCGCCTTTGATCTTGATCATGGCGCCGATCATTTTGGCGGAGGTTTCATTGAGGGTGATGCCGATTTTGGTTTTCAATTCGGGGTGCAACAACCCATCAAAACCTTTGGGAACCGCATTCGGCGAAATTTGCGTCTTGTTGTAACCAAAGCCGAGGTAGGATTCCCTTATGGTGGTCCAGAACGTGAGAGGCTTGTCGGATTTCTCTTTGGCGTCGTCTGGATACTTGTCCAAATAGGGAGAAAAATAGGGGCGCAACAACTGACTCACCTTGGAAATCATCAAAGAGTCCTCGGTGGTCTCCAGCGCGTCACAGATCGGACGGCGCGCTTTGGCTTCTTCGATCATCCGCGGCACCAGCTCGCTGCCGCCGGCGCGGTAAGTTTCTAAACGCACCCCGGGATATTTTGCTTCAAATGCCCGGGCGATCGCTTTGTAGGAATCCCCTGCGAGCGAAGTATACCAAACGACTTTTCCCTCGCCTTTGGCACCCGTGGAGAGCACCTGCTCTCGATCGGGGCCGTTGTAGGTCGCGATTTCGGCGACTGCG
>WNFZ01009043.1_pt1 | contig 12042 bp, 12 predicted proteins | sample 5400081 | NCBI WGS metagenome assembly WNFZ01 (sample SAMN13153365, study PRJNA577476) | soil metagenome | isolation source: 80 cm soil or saprolite under grassland replicate 1 | place: USA:California | collected 2016-06-15
TTTCACCCCGCTCATCAACTTCCCGGCATTTATTACACGTTTGAACTTGCCTTTCGATTGTTCGGTGATAATCCACTGGCGCCTAAATTTCTTTTGCTATCCTGGGCGTGGGTTTGTGCTTGTTTGATTTTTCAAATAGGGTATTTCTTCTACGATGAATATGTAGGAATTTTGGGGGCGATTTTTTTTATATTGGTATCGTCCCAAAGGTGGGTGACAGGACAGACCGTTGAAATGGAACACTTTGCGAATCTGCCGTTGATTGCAGGAATCTTGGTATTAATGCTTCTGTTGCGCCGACGGGCAGCAAACTCGTATTTCATATGGGTGGGTATCTTGGGGGCGATCAGTATTTTATATAAGATTACATTCGTTGCTCCTCTGATCGTTGCAGGGATATCCATTCTTGCAACCGCCTGGATCACGCGCAGTGAAGCGGCTGTATGGAAAACAATGTTTTCCCGATTGATCTGGATGACAATTGGATTGATTATTCCGCTGGCGGTTGTCGCTGCCTATTTTGCCAGTCTCGGATTATGGTACCGCTTCACACGTGTATTCGTGTTTGGTTTTACCTATATTAATGATCCTCATCTGATGGGTGGCTCTGATCTACCCCGTCCATTTGGCTTTCCGCTGTTTTGGATGAGTGTAAATAACATCTGTTTGTTGTTCTTTGGGTTGATGGGCGCATATCACCTCATTCGGCGATTCATATCACTACGAAGCATGCATGCTCTTACAGATTTTGCAATGGCACTTTGGCTGATTATCTCTTTCGCATTAGCGGGGATGCGCGGCGGAGGCTTCGCACACTATATCCTGCCTTCGATACCGCCTTTGGCATTAATTGCTGCAATCGAAATCCGGACTACCTATCAACGCTGGCAGGAAATATCCCTGAAAAAATATGCGTTGCCCGGCGCAGTAATATTGATTGCCTTGGTTGTGGTTAATTTCTTTTATTCAAATTATCAACTGTATGACAAGTACGTGAGATATACGTTTGGCGCAATCTCTCAGGAAAGTTTTATACAGAAGATAGATCCAGATGCGTATGCCAGTCAGAAAGTAGCGCAATACCTCACACCCCATACAACCCATGCTGATTTTATATATATCTGGAGTATTCATGTTGAGCCTTACTACTATGCGGACCGTTTGCCGCCCATTGATATCCTTTGGCCATCCTATGTGGGAGCCACGGGTACGCCAACCAGGATTTTTTGCCAACACACAAAATATATTATTTTGGATAGACCTGAAAGATGGCCGCGCCCGCAATGGTTAACGGATGGGCTATTCGCAAATTACAAACTGGAAACAATCATTGACGGCCGAGAACTCTATCGTCGCAACTCACCCTAATCCCGAAAACAGATCGCCGAATAAAACTCCCGCAGGAATCGCGATGGATGGGTCCCTAGTAAACGCGGCTCACTGAATCCTGCCTGCGGAGCCAAAGCTTTATATGTTTCAAAAGACAAAGGATAGGGAACCCACATATTTCCCGAATCCACGTTGTATTCGATGAGTAAAAGCGCACCATTCAATTTTAGGAATGAGCGCACATGCCGCAATACTTTTTCCTTGTCCTTTTGGACGATGCCATCCAGCGGAGGCAGAGAAAGCGCGCCCGTAAAATCTGCGCGTACGGGGTGGATGTTTTGCGAGGTCCCAAAGAGAGCGCGGTGCGATTGCTCCAATTTGTCAAACCCAGAACGGTCTTTATCCACGGCATAAATTTCTGCTTTCAATCCAATCAACTCACTCAAGGCCAGCGTGAATGCGCCACTTCCGGCGCCGAAGTCTGCCCATATGCCGCCTTGCAATAAATTTGCCGGGCGTAAAAGCTCTACATGATCCCTGTGGTCCATGGGGGAAATGGTATCATACATGCCTATCTCTATTGCCGCCTTTTTAACTTTTGAATCAATTGCAGTCCCACTTCAAATTCAAAATAAACAATTTTGCGGCAGTTCGCAAAGGTGAATATGTCTTCGCAAAATGGTGGACGTCATGACCCCTACGCCGCGCTGCGCTTCCACGATTATCGCTTGCTGCTGACAGGTCGCTTTATTACTTCGTTTGGAAATGAAATGCTTTCCTTTGCTATCGGCTGGGAATTATGGTTGCGTACCCACAGTGCATTTGCCCTGGGCATGGTTGGGCTGGTACAGGTGATTCCGGTGATTCTGCTGTCGCTCCCTGCCGGGCATGTGGCAGATCAATACAATCGTCGGCGGATTGTCGTGCTCACAGAGCTTTTCCTGGCGTTCTGCGTTACTGGCTTGGGTTGGCTTTCCTATACCAAAGGATCGTTGACCTGGATTTACATTTTTCTTCTGGGGATTGGCATTGCGCGTGCGTTTAATGACCCGGCCTCTTCGACTCTTATGCCCGAGACAATTCCGTCTGAATTGTTTGCCAGCGCCGCCCCATGGAATACCAGCACCTGGCAATTTGCCTCGATCACTGGACCTGCGGTTGCTGGCATTCTGGTGGGCTTTTTCAACTCTGTGACCTTTATCTACATATTCGACGCGCTTGCCGCGATTACATTTTGCATTCTGCTTTCACTGATCAAAGGCAGGCGCTTGTCGCTGGCACGAAAATCCGCGACCATGGATTCGTTGAAAGAAGGCTTGCGCTTTATGCAACGCACAAAGGTAATCCTTGCCGCGATCACACTGGATATGTTTGCTGTATTGTTCGGCGGCGCGGTCGCCTTGCTTCCCATCTATGCAACAGATATCCTCAAAGTCGGCGCCCAGGGATTGGGGATTCTGCGCGCCGCGCCCTCGATCGGCGCGTTGATCGTGGCATTCCTGATCGCTCACCTGCCTCCGATGAAAAATGCTGGTCGGACTCTTTTCCTGGCGGTTGCGGGATTTGGCTTGGCAACAATTGTGTTTGGTTTTTCAAGATGGTTCTGGCTTTCTGTGTTAATGCTTGCTACGTTGGGCGGACTGGATAATATCAGCGTCGTCATTCGCGGCACGCTGTTGTTAACGCAAACTCCCGATGAAATGCGTGGACGCATATCTTCGGTGAATAGTATCTTCATCGGCGTTTCGAATGAACTGGGAAGTTTTGAATCTGGGTTTGCCGCAGCGCTCGTCGGTCCTATCCTGGCTGTCGTCCTTGGCGGGGTGGGAACAATTCTGGTTGTGCTGGCGGTTATGAAGATCTGGCCCGAAATGAGTAGACTAAAAACATTGGATGTGCCACAAAATGAACCCGCATGAGTATCTTCTTCTTCAATTGAGATTGGAAGGCAAAGAGATTATCAATGACAATTTGTTAAGGCAAGTGGAAGTGGTGTCCGGCGAAAATATGCCGTTGATGATCCATCGCACCGCTTGTGAACCGGAAACAGGTCACGTATTATAGTGAATCTCTCTTCGGAGCTGCGTGAAGAACTTATGGAATACAGCCATGTTGTCCGTTTTCCACAGATTGGCTCAATCTTTCAATTCCTGGGATCACAGGGATTTATGCTGGCAGTCAGTCATTGCAAAACCTATGTTGTTCCTGACGACTACAGAAGTTTTGAAGAGATCAGTATTTCCTACCCTGCATGAATGTATAATTTGAATTAGGAAGTGTCGCAGGATTAATAAAATTTCAAATCTAATAATTGCGTAGCACGTCATGGAAAGAGGGAAAACTCGAAGATATCCCCGGCGTGGGGAAAGCCATCGCAGAAAAAATTGACGAGCTCCTACGCACAGGCAAGCTGGGATTTTTGGAGAAGCTCAAAAAGGAAGTACCAGAAGAATTAGCGACATGGCTGCCCGTCCCCTCCCTTGGACCTAAAAAGATCGCCATGATTTGGAAGACTTACGGCATCACAACTCTGCCTCAGCTTGAGTCCGCTGCGAAGGAAGGGAAACTGCGAGACTTACCCGGCATGGGAGCGAAATCCGAAACCGCGATCCTCGAAGGGATTGCTTCGCTCTCGCGCCGTTCACAGCGGATTCCATTAGGCAGGGCATTTCCATTAGCGATGGAGATCATCGAGCAACTGAAACAAGTAAAGGGGGTCGTCGACGCACAGCCGACCGGAAGTTTGCGAAGAATGCGCTCAACCGTGGGAGACCTCGATATTTTGGTCGCGGCAAAAGACTCTGCTCCTGTCATGGATGCATTCGTCAAGTTGCCGCGCGTCAATCGCGTTTTGGGAAAGGGTCCGACAAAATCGAGCATCGAATTCAATGACGGCGTGCGTGCCCAGGTCTGGGTGCTATCTCCGGAAGAGTATGGCACAGCGCTGGTGTATGCAACCGGATCGAAAGATCATAACGTCCGCTTGCGTGAGATCGCGCTGGTGAAGGGTTTGTCTTTATCGGAACATTTCTTCTTGAACTTGAAGACGAATGAGGAACTCTTTTGTAAGACAGAAGAGGAAGTATATAAAACATTAGGCTTGCCGTGGATTCCACCGGAGCTACGCGAAGACCGCGGTGAGATCCAGGCGGCGAAGGCCAATAAACTTCCCAAGTTGATCGAAATCAAGAATATCAAAGCCGACCTGCAAACGCATTCCAACTACAGCGATGGGAAACTCACGATGTTGGAAATGGCGAAAGCAGCGGCGAAGCGCGGTATCAAGGTGATCGCGTTCACCGATCATTCCTTCAGCCTCGGTGTGACTGGCGGATTGAGCATGGAAGATCACAAGAAACAAGCCGCGGAGATCAAGAAAATCCAGAAGCAACTTGGCGATAAGATTCTGGTGCTGCACGCCAGCGAAGTGGAGATCAAAGCTGACGGTACGCTGGATTACCCCGATGAATTTCTGGCGACGCTCGATTTGGTGCTGGCATCGCTGCACACAAGTTTACGGCAGCCGCGCGAAAAGGTCACGCAACGGATCATCAACGCGATTCGCAACCCACACGTAGATATCATCGGACACCCTACGGGACGTTTGATCCCCGACCGCGAAGGCGCTGACCTCGATATGGACGCGGTGCTCGCCGCCGCGGCGGAAACCGGCGTTGCTTTGGAAATCAATGCTCATCCTGCCCGCCTCGACCTAGACGACATCTACGCCCGCCGCGCCAAAGAGCTTGGAATTCCAATTAGCATTAACACCGATTCGCATTCCGAAGCGGATTTCGATATGCTGCCTTATGGCGTTGCCACTGCTCGCCGTGCCTGGCTCGAACCTCAGGATGTCATCAACTGCTGGACAAAAGATAAATTATTGAAATGGTTGAAGAAGAGAGCATAAGAAATAGAAAGAAGAGAAATCAGAATACTGTTGCTTCTGCAAATATTGGTATTTGATGAAGGAGATAAAAATGCTAAACCCATTCGGCTCTCAACAAGACCCCGGTCTCTATTCATATGTCAATTTGAAAAAGAGAATGTTGCAAAACATCAAGGCCACAAGAGTGAACGATCAAATTTTTCAGGTTGTGCAGGATACCTTTGATTCTGCATTGCGGCATGAAAACGTTGTGCTGAGCAATCCTGAACGAAAGCGTCTGCTCTCGCAAATTCTAAAATCCGTGCTGGAGGATATGCTTCAAAAGCTTGATAACAGCGCTAAATTGTGATTCACAATAACCTTGCGCAGCTTTCAAATCTTCGCAAGGTTGTGTAATTTGCTCAATTCACCTCTGCTATAATTCTTAACATGATTCTAGTCACCGGCGCGACGGGATTTATTGGACGCGCCCTCGTTCGGCATCTATCTGAATCCGGATATCAAGTTCGCGTACTGCTCCGCCCATCACCGCAATCGCCGCGTATTCCCAAAGGCGTTCCGGTGGAGGTGGCGGTGGTCAGTTTGAATGACGAGCGCGGTGTCCGCGCGGCATTGCGCGGCGTAGACCAGGTTTATCATCTCGCCAGTGCCAGCTCGCAGGGGCGGCGTGGCAACATGCTCACCACCGATGTTGAAGGAACGCACACGCTTGCCCAGGCATCCAAGGACGCGGGCATTCAACGGCTCATCTTTCTCAGTCACCTCGGTGCAGACCGCGCTTCCGCGTTCCCCATGCAAAAAGCAAAAGGTATCGCTGAGGAACATATCCGCAAAAGCGGCATTCCTCATACGATCATCCGTTCTTCCATCATCTTCGGTCCGGAAGATCGTTTTACAAACAATCTCGCTGGTCTTTTGCCCTATGTTCCGTTTATCTTTCCCGTTCCCAGTGATGGACGAACTTTGGTCCAGCCCTTATGGGTAGAAGATCTCGTCACCTGTCTGGTTTGGACATTGGAAAGTCCAGAAACCATTAACCAGACCTATGAAGTTGGAGGGGCTGAATACTTCACGGTGCGCCAGGTGTTTGAGGTATTGATGAACATCACGCACAACCGCAAAATCCTTGTACCGCTCCCACCGCCCTTCATGCGCGCCCTGCTGGTGATGTTGGATTCGTTCATTCCGAACTTCAATATTTCCACATATTGGTTGGATTATGCTGCTGTCAACCGCACTTGCCCCGTCGATAACCTGCCGCGCACATTTGGTTTGATGCCCGCCCGTTTTGCCTATCGCCTGGATTATCTGGCGCGCAAACCGTGGTATTCTGAATTTATGGACCGAGTACAAAGGACGATTCGCCCTACGCGTTGATCCTTCGACCTGCTCAGCACACCGCTTATGCCTGCTCCACTTATCAAAATTCTTGAGTCTCCTGAAGATATGAATGCCATTGAGGCGCTGCAACGCGCCGTCTGGCCCGGCAGTGAAACCGATGTGGTTCCTGCGCATATGTTGATCACTGCGATCCACAACGGCGGATTGGTCGCCGGTGCCTATGAAGACAATAAACTCATCGGCTTTGTCTTTGGATTCCCGGGTATCGAATTTACTGCAGATGGTCCACGCCCGAAGCATTGCTCGCATATGATGGGCATCCATCCTGATCACCGCGATTCAGGGATTGGCTTTGCGTTGAAACGGGCGCAATGGCAGATGGTGCGCCATCAGGGACTCGATCATATCACCTGGACATATGATCCATTGCTCAGCCGCAACGCCTACCTCAACATCACAAAACTGGGCGCGGTCTGCGACACGTATCGCCGCTCGGAATATGGCGATATGCGCGATGGGCTCAACGCGGGTTTACCATCCGATCGTTTTCAAGTGGACTGGTGGATCAATACCCGCCGCGTGGAACGACGGCTCAGCAAACGTCCGCGGCGACCTTTGAAGCTGGAGAATTTTTCCAAAGCGGATCTACAGCCCCTCTACTCGCTTCACTTCAAAGCCGAAGGTTGGTCGCGTCCACCCGAGCATTTTGCCCCACTCGAGGGAAAACTTGCTCTGGCAGAAATTCCTTCCGATTTTATGGCACTCAAAGATGCAGACTTTGCCCTGGCACGCGATTGGCGCTTCTTCTCACGTGAAGTCTTTGAAACTGCGTTCGCCGCCGGTTATATCATCACAGATTTTGTTTACGAACACAAGCGGGGCTTCTACGTTCTATCCCACGGGGAAAGCACGCTCGACCACTACTAAGTTGCAATGCAGATTTTGTAACTTGCCATTCAACTCTTCGTCTCGAAGACGTTGAACGCTATGCTGACTATTGCGAAAGCGAATAAAGCAAAAATTTCCCTAAACCATCGACCTGATCTCGAACATTGGTGGGCAGTAGAGGCGATGATCGCTTCTTATAATCACGTTTATCAAGTCACCTACCAGACGAGATATGAAGCGCGTGGGCCCATTGGCGTTTCGATTTATGGCGACGCGCCGATCGCACCTTTTCAATATGAATTTCTTGCACTCAACGCCGATACCAAATCAGTGGTCGAGGCTGTGCGTGCCTATCCCATGATGCCAGATGCGCAATATATTATCGATGTCTTCCATGCCAAGCCGTCAAACCCCGAGCTAAAACAGCAATATACTCAATATGGTTATGAGTTCATTCGTACCGGATCAATTTCGGGAATTGATTTGCCTGCTAAAGTACATACGATTCTTGGAAGTGTTCATAAGGCGATAACGATCCAGCAGGCGGAAATAGCAAACCATACTTTAACCACTGAAGGTGAGCGTATTTATACCGAGACCCTGCGGGACAAAAATATCCATTCCTTCTATGTAACTGTCGGTGGGGAAGCCGCCGGCTGGTTGCAACTTGTGACCGTTTATCGAGAGGTGGGATACATCAATCAACTGCATGTGCTGGAGCCGTACCGCAAGCGCAAACTTGGAACAGCACTTGTACAGTACGCTCATGTCGAAGCTCTCATGCTTGGCTTGAAGAAAATGGTATTGGTTCCCTCTGCGATGTCTCTTCCGTTATATCGAAGGCTGGGATATCGTCCGCTACTGTATTTTTCTGCATTTCGACCGAACAAGTAATAAACATGATTCACCCCAAACTTAAGGATTCTGCCACTGATTACACGGAAACTCACGGATTTTTGAATTAATCTGTCAGAACGGTGTCTTGAAGGCTAAAAAATTAGCCGGCCCAACGCAGAGGGTCGGCTAATTTCGTGTAAATCTGTGAAACTTGTGCTGAGCCTGTCGAAGTATCCGTGGCTAAAATGCTGAAAATTAAATTCAGGGTGCTTCATGTTTATTGTTTAAAACACATACACCGCCGATCGGCGGTGTATGTGTTTGTTGGATGTTTTGTCTGAGGAGGTCGAAAAAAGTAAGGGGAATTTTTAGGCGACTGGTCACCTCCGCACTTGGTTATTTTCAGAATACTCCTGCGCGTTCATGCCCACGGGGTGATAGGTAGGCTCCTGATAGAGCGGCCGCGAAACCGCGGTAGGTGTAGGCTTTGGCGCAGGACGTGGAAACGAAGGATTTGCAACTGGAGTGCGATATGTTTCGTTTTGAGACCGATAAGAAGGTTTATATTGACCCACCCGATCATCTGCGTTGGAGAACATGCGTTCCCCGGCAATCGAGAAGGTATTGATCAGTAGCACACGAATAAGGAGAACCATCGCCGCAACGAAGACTGGAACAACCTTGGTCATGGCAGCCTGTCCGACGAGAACGCCACCCAAGGCATTGTGTTGCAGGACGGCAACAGAGACTCCCCACCACGTCAGGCTGGCGTTGAACGCCGCTGCCAGGAACCAGGCAGCAAACAGATACCAGACTTCGGCGGGTTCATTGCGACCCGTTTCCGGGGTGAAAATGCGAGCGATTCCGGCAAAGTCAATGCCACAGAAGGCAAAAGCGAGAATGGTCGCCCAGCGCAATGGACCGAACGCAAGGTTACCCAAAATATCGGTAAGCGCGAACACTGTGCTCGAATAATTGAATACTTCGAACGCCATCAGCGCAACCAGGATAATGCTCCCGAAGATCAAACCACGTTTTTGCGCCGTACGCTGTATCAAGGGGAGCAATTTCAATTGCATTGAACGGTTCATGGGAGCCTCCTGTGACATCACGTCACTGAACATACAACGGATAACGATACATATATATTAGAACAAACGTTCTAATTTGTCAATAGGGAATCATTGAAATTTGATGTTAAGAGGAAAATTTTAAGTTTTAATCCCACTCACAAAGCTTGCGAAGGTTAGATCCCTCAGGCTCCGCCCTCAGGACAGGTTCTGCGTAAGGTTTTATGTCAGGCTTTATTTCACTTCCGTCAAAGCGTTACGCACAACATCCAATGTTTGCAGCGCAGTGAGGTTTCTCCAGGGCCAGGCGCTTTTCATTCGTTGAGGGTCGTCAAAGAAGTTACGCGCAAAAGTCAGATGAAATCCGTCCGGGCTCAACCCATGATTTGTCAGAGGATGTACGGCTGCCCAGAAGTTCCACATTGGGATTTGATACTCGTAAGCGATCTGCGCCACCGTGGCATTGATTACATTATTGCCTTCCAGATTATCCGCTTTGGTGGCGATGATCGGCAGCGCGCCGGTTGCAATAATACGGTCGAGAACTTTGCGCATATATTTGTCATACTCAGTGGCGGGCTTCTCTGACCACCAGGTTTCCATGCTGACGATCACAATGGATGGTTTCCATTTACGCAATTCGCAGTCGAGCGGGGATTCATTTGGATTGCAGGATTTCGGGTCCGAGCGGAACGGCGAGAGGACCGCCGCAGCATTGAATCCGCCTTTGACGGCGAGACTCTTACGGGAGAAGGATCCCTGGTAATAGTCAATCGTCGGTTGGAGATAAGCGTATTGTGTCCCCAGGCTGAACTTACCGGGCTTGTCAAACACAGAAAGAAAATAGGACGATACGTTCTGACAGTCACCGATAATGGAAAAATGAGTCGGGTCGGTACCATGCGCCAAGCCATACTCATAGATCTGCCGGGCGCGGTCGCTAATACTTGTCGGAACGACCGGCATTTGCATCCATGCATCCTTGGGCAATGGATCTTTTCGCCCTGGAGTGGGAATAGGGGAAAGCGTAGCAGTTGACAATGAGGATGCGCTCACCATCTTAGAAACAGAATCTGTTGTCGGCTGCGTGGGAGCCGTTGTCGATTCCTTCTTCACAGGGGTGTTAACTTTTGTCGGAACCTGCCCTGAGGAACAGCCAGCCAGCAGAGTCATGATCAATAAAAGAAAAAGAGTCTTTTGTTTCATAGTCCTACTTGCATGAAGTTTGGATTGCCTGGGCGATTTTATCTGTCAATAATTTTTCGCCGGAGGGCGTGAGATGAATGGCACTGTTTGTAAATTGGTCTATCGGAACGAGATCCCAAAGATCGAGGTAGTTCCAATGTTTTGTAGAGGCGTGTTCGCTCAGCAGGAGGCGATAGTCGTCGTATGCCCAGCGCGGATAAAAGAAATTATAGCGGATGTCGCTGTTCGCGCCATTACTGATAAGAATCGGCTCATTGACCAGCATCATATTTGGAGTGACGGTCATCCCTGCCTCGAGAACATCGAAGGCAAGTGTATTATCAAGCGATGTTAAGTTGTGAAACTCCTGGTTTGCTTCGAGATCGATCTGCGCATGCTCGTAATCATTTGGATAGACCTGATCGATGCCGGTCGATGCCCACAGCGCGCCATAAATTTGAAGCCGTATCAGATCGGCAATTGCCCGTCTCTGACTCACAAAGGTCTGCTCCCATTTTGACGGGTGAACCAGTACCGGATCATTTGGGTTCGCCAGTAAATGGTAATTGGTAATTAGTCGTTGGACCCGCGCTGCATTGTTGGCAACAATAGGCGATGATAATTGCTTATCGTTGGGGAACGCTTCCAGGGTTGTGAGCCAGATGATTAAATCGGGTTGATAATTTTTTGCCTGATCGAGAATCATCAAGTCTTTGGTGAGGGAGATTGTTGGATATCCCAGGTTGTAAGCGTAGACCGTTTTTCCACAAGCCGTAATTGGATTTGCATTGAGTTGCCCGGCGAGCGTTTGTTCATTCGTCAGCAGTGTACCCCATAGGGATGAGTCGCCAATGAGCAGGACACGGTATTCATCGGGAGTTTTTTCGGTACCGTTGAGAATGTGTGAAGAAAACATCGCCTCGAGATCAAAAAGGCTCAAGTTATAAGATTCTTTTGTTTCGCCAAACGGGAATCGCTCACGTCCCGGAAAGACGATGTTATATAAAGAGAATTTTCCAAAGGGAGTTCGATTGATGAATAGAAACGCAAAATTGAACAACACGAATAAAAATGCTGCTTTAAGAACAACTCCGAAAAGACGAGGTTTGTTTTCCATAGTAAAGCTCTAGGCGGCGTCCCGCCGCCGGGGACGGCGGCTAGAGCAAATTAAATAATTTTCCAAATACCATCCACGAAAGCGATGGGCTGCTCAATGCAAAGAACACCCATCCCAACGCAACGAAGTGAAATGTGAGCAACACGCCGCCGATTTGCAACGCCGATTTTAAGCGCGGATCGCTTATATTGAAACGTGTCTTTGCAAAATCACTCCAGCGGTTTTGAATGAAGAGTCCTAGCCCATGCCAGAGACCCCAGAGAATGAAGTTGACCGTCACACCGTGCCACAAGCCGATGAGCAACATCGTGGCAAGTTGACCGATGAGAATCATCATCCATGCCGGAATGGATTTGTAACCGCGTAACCAGCGATTGAACGGATTG
>WNFZ01016145.1_pt1 | contig 12042 bp, 8 predicted proteins | sample 5400081 | NCBI WGS metagenome assembly WNFZ01 (sample SAMN13153365, study PRJNA577476) | soil metagenome | isolation source: 80 cm soil or saprolite under grassland replicate 1 | place: USA:California | collected 2016-06-15
GGCGCTCGCGGCCGCTCGAACAATTACCTGCTCGACGGCACTGATATGAACGACGGTTATCGGAACGATCCCGCCATCAACCAGGGTGGCGTCTTTGCCACGCCGTCCGCGATCCTGCCGATTGATGCGGTCTCTGACATGCGCGTGCTTTCGAACTTTGAACCGGAGTTTGGCCGCAACGGCGGCGCGATTGTAAACATCGTTACGAAAAGCGGGACCAATGCGCTGCACGGATCTCTGTTCGAGTATTTCCGGAACGATGCATTGGACGCGAGGAATTACTTTGATCAGACCTCCGCTCCGAAAGCTCCGTTCCACAACAACCAATTCGGCGGATCCCTGGGCGGGCCGCTGGTGAAGAACAAGACATTCTTCTTCGTGGACTACGAAGGACAGCGCGAGAGCGTGGGCGTGGTGAGTTTAGCCTGTGTACCGACGCTGTCGCAGATTGCAAACGCCAAAGCTGCTGTTGGAGCATCGCTGAATCCAGTGGGGGCAGCATTGCTCGACTCTTGGCCGCACAATTCCGCGAACTACATTCCGGGGATCACCTCCAACGATGCTGGCTGTTTTGATTTTTCCGATCCTGTGAACCCGAAGTTTGCGGCTGACTATGTGGCCATCGCCCCTTCCTTTAACAACCTCAGCAGCTTCATCGCGAAAATTGACCACAGTTTCAGCACGACGAACAACCTCACCGGGCGTTATTTCTTTGGCGACAGCACGCAGCAGTTCCCGCTTGCTCTGAACGCAACCGGCGGTTCGTTGCCAGGGTTTGACACGGTCACGCCGACGCGGGTGCAACTGGTTTCACTTTCCGATGTGCATGTGCTGTCCTCGAACAAAGTGAACGAGCTACGTTACGGCTGGAACCGGTTCGCTGAAGGATTCTTCCCGCAGGACAGTAAGGTGGACCCGAGCACTTTCGGCCTGTGCAACGTGCCATCGACGTTCGGGACCTGTCATTCGTCGGGACTGCCGATTATTCTCCTTTCGCCCACGCCCACGGGCGCTTCCGGCTTTTTCTCTCAGCTCGGAGCGACTTCGGGCGATCCTCGTCAACGCGTGGACACGAACAGCCAGGTGCTCGACAGTTTTTCATGGAAAGCTAACAAGCACGACTTCAGATTCGGAGGTGAGTTCCACCGTACCAGCGTTCATCAGCGCTTTGATAAGTACTCGCGGGGCAGGATCAGGTTTGATGACTTGAACAGCTTGCTAGAGATGAAGCCGCAAACCCCAGCGGAATCGGGGTTTGGAGTTTTCAGCTATACCGGAAATACACTCCGCCACACCTATCAGAACAGCTTCGGGTTCTACGCGCAGGACTCCTTCCGAATAAGCCCACGGCTTACGCTCAACTACGGCCTGCGGTGGGACTACTACTCCGTCGTGGCAGAAAAGGACCACCTGTTCTCGGATTTCGTGCCCACCTCGGCATCCAATGGCAGTTTGATCCAGGTCGGCCCCGGCGGGCTGCCGAATCTTTACAATCCTGATCGCAAGAATTTTTCACCGCGCGCCAGCATCGCGTGGGACGTGACCGGAAAGGGTAGAACCGTGGTCCGCGCGGGCTACGGGCTGTTCTTCGACGCTTTCTCTCAGGACATGATGTTGGGTCATTTGCCGTATCCGACCTTTTACGCCCCAGGGCCTGCATACAATCCGATTGGCCCAAACCCGATCCAGATGGCGCAACTCAATCCTTCAGCGCTGGATGCAAACCAAGCATATATTCCCGGCGTGCCACTCTATGGTGCTCCTGATTGCAGTTTCGAGTGCGATATTTTTTCTTTCGATCGAAACATTAAGACGCCCTACATTGAGAACTACAACATCAACGTGCAGCATCAGTTCTCCAGAAACGTTGTCCTGCAGGCTGGTTACGTGGGCTCGCAGGGCCACCGATTATTCCGTTTCTTCGACATCAATCAGCCGAACCAGGCGACGATCACGGCCTGCGATCTGGGACAGTTGGCGGGGTGTTCGTTCCAAATCAACGACGTGAGCGTCCCGCGGAACTACGGGTTCCCCAACGGCGCGTTCTACATCTTCCAGGAGAATTCCTCCGGAAAGTCGAATTACAACTCGCTGCAGACCAGTCTGCACATAACCAATTATCACGGATTTATGTCAACCGTGAACTATGTGTATTCGAAGTCGCTGGATAACTCGAGCGACGGCGAGGATTTTGTGGTCAACGCCGCCCAGCCGCAAGACAGCAGTAGTCCGCAACGGGAATATGGGCTGTCCAATTTCGACATTCGGAACCGCTTTACATGGATCATGGGCTACGAGTTCCCGAAGATGGCTGGGAGCATGCAGAAGTTGAAAAACGGCTGGGGCGCGGACAGCACCATAACCCTACAAAGCGGGCAGCCTTTTACGTTGAACTACAACTTTGAGGACGACTACAGCGGAGGCGGAGATGGATTTGACCGGCCGGATGTAGTGGGGCCGATCGTCTACCACAAACATGATCCACGAAATTTCCTCGACTTGAGTTCATTTGCCATGCCATGCGCGTTGGCCGCTGGAATTGACCAAACCAATCTGTCAGGATTTGCCAGGGACTGCCAGCCAGGTACGCGGCATTACGGAAATCTGGGAAGGAACTCTCTCATTGGGCCGACGTTCAAGCAGTGGGACCTCTCGATCTACAAGAACACAGCCATTACCGAGCGCGTCACTATGCAGCTGCGCGCGGACTTTTTCAACCTGCTGAACCATCCGAATTTCTCAAATCCGTTGCTGCCGGCGTTTATTGCGGATCCAGCGTCGAATTTGGCTTTGCCCCCCAACGTACCGCCGCCTGCAACGCCGGGCTGCGGATGCGGTTTCCAAGTAGCTGGCAATCGCGAGGTCGGAAACGGTGGATATCAGATCACCGCCACCGGCGACGTTGGGATCGGCAACCCGTTCCTCGGCGGCGGCGGGCCACGAGGGATACAACTCGCGGCGAAGTTTACGTTTTAGCCAAATTAACCGGGAAGAATACGTGCAGAATGCAGAAGTAAACTACCGGAAACCGAACACTTAGATACGAAAGACGGTCTTTCCACCGGAGTACTTCTGCATTCTGAGTTCGTACTTCTGCATTCCACCCCATTCCTCCGGACACCGACCTTAGTACCGTCCATTGAACTTCGGTTACCGCGGCACTGGTTATCGCCGCGTCCGTAGTCCCAATGTTCCACTATCTAGTACGTGCCGAGCGACGGCCCACAATATATTGAAGGCCATTGCAACTGGTCTGGGTCGAGAATCCAGAAAACAGGCACAAAACCAGGCAAAACGCGGAGATTTGGCTTCGCCGCCCTCAAACCCCGTTGATATATGCTCAGACCACTAAATCTGCCAGGGCAAGTTCTGAGCAGATTCCTCTCCCAAGGAAGTCCTGCTGAGTGGGCATAGCGGGGCCAGCAATCTGTGGAAAGTGAAGAACTATGGCTGATTCGCGCGAAGTGATGAATATTCGCCAGGCGTCGCAGTACTTGGGCGTCAGTCCGGACACGCTCTACAAGTATGTAAATGAGCAGAAGATTCCGGCGTTCAAGCTGGGGAACCGGTGGCGGTTCAAGAAATCGCGACTGGACCAGTGGATGGAAGAGAAGTCGAGCGAAGTGGAAGTAAAGCAGACCACCAAAGCAAAGGCAGCCGGACAGGCAGCCACGTAAAGGCGGGCACATGTTTGGATTTGGATCGAAGTCAATCGTTGGCCTGGACGTAGGGTCCTCGAGTATTAAGGCGGTTGAACTGAAGAAAACCCGAGGCGGGATCGAAGTCGCGCACCTCGGGCTGGAACCGCTGCCACCGGACATCGTGGTGGACTCGATGATTGTGGATTCGGGAACGGTCTCGAGCGCGATCTCGAAGCTGTTTGCCGACAATTCGATCAAGACGAAGAATGTTGCCACCGCGGTCAGTGGCCACTCCGTCATCGTCAAAAAGATTTCGCTGCCCTCGATGAGCGATGCCGAACTGGCGGAAACCATCGAGAAAGAAGCAGCGCAGCACATTCCGTTTGATCTTGCCGATGTGAATCTTGACTTCCAGATTCTTTCCGAAGATGAAGGCCAGCCCCACATGGACGTGCTGCTGGTGGCGGTGAAGAAGGACAAGATCCTGAACTACACCAACGTACTCTCGATGGCGGGAAAGACTCCGGCTATTGTGGATATCGATGCCCTGGCGCTGCAGAACTGCTACGAGTTCAACTACGAGCCTTCCCCGAGCCAGGTGGTGGCTCTGTTGAACCTCGGAGCCAGCGTCATGAACATCAACATCGTGAAGGGGACGACGCCGTTGTTCCCCCGCGACGTCAGCGTTGGCGGACATCAATACACGGATTCGCTGCAGAAGGAACTGGATTTGAGCTTCGACGATGCGGAATCGCTGAAGCTGGGCCGCAAGGTGGGGACCGTCAGCGAGGACGCTAAGACGCCGATTCTGCAGCAAGTGACCGAGATTATCGTGCTCGAAATTCAGAAGACATTCGATTTCTTCCGCGCCAGCGCGGCGGGCGAGCACATCGAGAAGATTTACGTGGCCGGCGGTTCATCGAAGGTGCCGGGACTACTCGAAGCATTGCGGCAGGAGTTTTCGCTGCCGGTCGAGATCTTGAATCCATTCCAGAAGATTTCGCCTCCGGCGGAAGGTTTGGGAGCGGAGCTGATCGATGGCAACGCAGGCCAATTGGCGGTGGCAGTCGGTTTGGCCTTGAGGAGCTTTGAAGAACTATGATCCGCATCAATCTGCTGGGGACAAACAAACCGAAGAGCCGCCGGGCGGCACTGGCGGCACCGACGATGGAGATCGGCAGTGTCGGAACTCCAACTGTCAAAGTGCTGGTGGCACTCGTACTGGCGGTGGGGTTCAACGGTTATACCTGGTACAGTCTCGACCGCAAGTCTCAGGATATCGCTGCCAAAACGAAGGTCGCGGAGCAGAAAAACCGCGAACTTAGCGACGTCAAGGCCAAGTACCTGGAGCGACAGAAGCAGGCTGACAGCTACAAGCATCGTGTCGATGTGATCGACCAGCTGCGCGCCAGCCAGTCGGGTTATCCGATGAACTTGCTGAACACGGTTGGTGACACCGTCAGCAGCACGGAAGAGGTTTGGCTGAGCACCATGAAAGATCAGGGAGCGAATATCTCCATCGAGGGGATGGCGTTGAGTACGGATGCAGTCGCGAACCTTATCGCAAACCTGCAGAAGACCGGTTATTTCAAGAACATTGAAATCAAAGAAACGTATCAGGACGAATCTGTGAAAGACATGCAGGCGTTTCAGTTCACGCTGACGTGCGAGAAGGGCAAATCGTAAGGCGGACCGACTATGGCGAATCTAGGCGAATTCTCGGAAGCGAAGCAGTGGGGGCTGGCCCTCGGCGGCGTTGTGCTGGTATGTGCGGCGCTGTTCTTCACCTATTTCAAAACCCAGCGAAAGGCGAACGAGACGGCACAGGCGGCGTTGACGGCCAAGTTGGACGAGAACGCCAAGCTGGAGCCCTATCGGACGAAACTGACGGACATCGACCGTCAAATCGCAAACCTACAACAGCAACTCGAAATCGAGCGGCGCATTGTTCCCGACGAGAAGGAAGTGGACGGGTTCATTAAGATGCTCGACGCTGAAGCCGTAAAGGCGGGAATCGAGCTGCGCCGGTTTACTTCGAAGCCCTCGAGCAGCAAGGAGTTCTACACCGAGGTGCCCTTCGAGGTTGAACTCGATGGCCCGTATTACTCGATGATCAATTTCTTCGATCAGGTCTCGAAGCTCGAGCGCATTGTGAACGTTTCGGACTTGCTGGTGGCGAATACCAAGAAGGGCTCCGAGGCCAAAGCGAAGCATTCGTATCAGTATGCGCCCAATGAGAGCGTAGTGGCCACGTGTACAGCCACGACCTTCTTCAGCCATGACAGCGCGCCGGCGCCAGTAGTCAAGGGCGCGGCAGGGGCCAAGGGCGCGGCAGCGGCGAAGGGCAGGACGACCGGCTCCAAAATCTGCCGCGGCGGGTGTGAAGGTGGTTGCGGTTCCGGCGCTTTCATCGAAGCCGAGCGCGGTGGTCGCGAAGTCCGGAAATGCCAAGCCGGCCGTGATTGCCGTGCGGCCCGCGTCCACTCCTGTAGCGGCACAGAAGATCGCAGTAGCACCGCAGAAGAATAGTGTTGCGGTGAGCAAACCTGCACCGGCTTCAATAGCTGTCAAGGCGGCACCACCGGCTTCGACCCACTCAGTCGTTGCAGCCAGGCCGGCCGCGCCCGGCAGCAAAACTTCGGCGGTGAAAACCGTGGTTGCTCCGGACGCACAGGCGGCGAAGGTCAAGGACCCGTTCAGCAAGAACAAGTCCGAGACCCGCAAGATAGGGACTCCGGTTCAGGCCAAGGCGCCAGTGAAAAATGTGGCGGGAACGGTGGTCGCGGTGAATGAGCCCAAGCCGGCTGCCGGTGAAAAGAAATCAGGGCCCAAGAAACTCAGTGTCGCGGCGCACCGGGATCCGTTTGTGAGCCCAGTTGTCCGTCTCGGCTCAACTGGGTCGGGGTGCAGTTCAGGCAAACGGTGCCTGGCGATCGATCAGATAGCGCTTAAAGGTGTGGTGAGATCGGAAACGGGCATGATCGCGGTCGTTGTGAACTCCATGTCCAAAGCTTACTTTTTGCGAGAGAACGATCCGGTGTTCAACGGTTATGTGACCAAAATTACGCCGGACTCGATTGTTTTTAAGGAGACCTTCCACGACAAGGTTGGAAAGCCTTTGACGCGGGACGTCACCAAGACTATTACCCGGCCTGTGGCATAGCCACGGCTGGCAATCAGATTTCGAATCAAGATCGAAGCAGATCAGAGGCGGGGAGACGGGAAATGCGAAAGCACATGCTGGGAACGATAGCAGCGCTACTGGCAGTCGTACTGATGGCCGGGGCGCAGACTCCAGGCAGCGAGGCGACACGCGCCACGCTTGAGAAAGTCACAGTTGTCCGTGGCGACGGCGGCGTCAGCATCGAGATGACGACCAAGGGCGCTGTCACTCCGAAGGTCGAGACGCTTTCTTCTCCCGACCGACTGGTTGTGGATCTGCCCAACACGCTGCTGGCGACGGCTGCGGGACGTATTTCCGTAAGTGACGCGAGCGTGAAGGGCGTCCGCACGGGCACCGATGCCGGCGGGACGACCAGAGTCGTACTGGATCTGGAGCGGCCCAGCAAGTATGAGCTGGTTCCGGGGCCGGGCCAGAAGTTGATCCTGAAGATCGCCGATGACCCGAGAGTCGCCCACGCGACTGCGTCACCCGTGAAGGTGGCCGCTCCCGTCGCGGCAAATGCGACACCTGCTCCGGCAATGGAGCCAGTCGCGAAAGCGTCGGCCCAGGACCTGGTCATTGTCACACCCACGTATTCGGCGAAGAACGAAAACATCGAAGAGCCCACGGTGAAAGCAGCCGACGCGGCTTCGAAGTTTGTGGAACGCCCCGAAGGCAATTTGTTGCCCAGCGTCAGCGGTTCCATGCAGGCTCAGGCGGCACCGAGCGCGGGAACAGCTCCCGCAACGCCAGCGGCGGAGCCGGCGGTGAATTTTGCAGCCGAACAAAAGATGAAGCCCCATGTCGCCGCCTCCGGTCCGAAGTACACCGGAGAGCCGGTGTCGGTGAACCTGAAGGACGTTGACCTGAAAGATTTCTTTAGACTCATTCACGAAATCAGCGGTTTGAATGTCGTGCTGGATCCCGAGGTGAAGGGAACTCTGACGATCGTGCTCGATGACGTGCCGTGGGACCAGGCGCTTGACATCGTTTTGAAGAACAATGCTCTTTCCAGGCAGCTTGACGGAAACGTACTCCGAATCGCCGGTATCGACACACTGCGCAAAGAGGCGGAAGCGCGCCGCGCGCAAGCAGAAGCCGAGGCCGAAGCGGTTGACAGGATCACCGTTACTCGTTTCCTGAGCTACGCGCACTCAAAAGACGTGCTGACGACGCTGAAGAAATTCCTCAGCAAGCGCGGCCACATCGAGGCGGATGACCGTACCAACGCGATTATCATCAGCGATATTCCCTCGGTCATGCCCCCCATCGACCGCTTGCTCGGTCAGTTGGATCGCAAAACGCAGGAAGTGGAAATCGAGGCACGCGTCGTGGCGGCAACCCGCAGCTTTGCGCGTGACATCGGTACACAGCTGGGATTTGGCTGGGGCAATGGCCCCAGCGCAATCGGGGGGGCGCCAGCAGTTGGCCCGTCTCCGCTTGAGGTCGGGGGTTTGACGCCCAGCTACTTCACAGTGGGTGGTACGAAAATTCCCTTGTTTTCTAATCTTCCGGCAGTTGGGCCGACCAGCGGCTTGGTCTTTTCTAATGCCAGCAACAACATGCGGCTGGACGCAATCCTGACGTTGGCCGAATCTCGCGGCCTGTTGAAGATCCTCTCGCGTCCGCGGGTGGTCACGCAGAACAACATTCAAGCCGTGGTGAAACAGGGCGTCCGCATTCCGGTTGTCACGGAAGCCCAGTTGAATGGCCCGGCGACCACCACGTATATTGACGCCTTCCTAAGGCTGACCGTGACGCCACAGATCACCGTGGAAAGCACGATCTTCCTCAACGTGGACGTGGAAAACACCACTCCAGACTTTGGGCACACTGTCGGCGGCAACCCAACTCTCATCACCCAGCAGGCGACCACGCAGGTTCTGGTAACCGATGGTGGAACGGTTGTGATCGGTGGCGTGATCCAGACCAGCAATTCCGTCAGCATCCAACAGGTTCCGCTGCTCGGAAGCATTCCGTGGTTGGGTAACTTGTTTAAGCACCAGGCAGTGAGCAGTTCCAACCAGGAACTGATCTTCTTTATCACACCTCGGATCGTCGCGTCATAGTTCGCATCGCAAGTTAGCAGAAAGCAGCCGCCGGCCCCTGATCTTTCAGGCCGGCGGATTGTTTTTGGGTCTCGGTAGGCTGCGAGTGCCAGGCGCGCAAGCCCCTGTCTGGCGCGCACGATCGGCTGCGATAGACTTTGTGCATGTCTCCCAACAGCCGCCTGGGCAGCGTGCAAGCCCAGCTGGAACAGCATCGCCTCAATGCCATCCTGATCACCCACCTTCCGAACATTCGATACCTCTGCGGATTCAGCGGCAGTGCCGGTGTGTTGACTGTGACTCAGCGCCACGCAATCTTCTTTACTGACGGGCGCTATACCGAGCAGGCGCACGCAGAAGTTGGAGAGGTGAAGGTCATAATTCGAAGGGGTAAGTCCGGCATAGCTTCAGCAATCGAGTGGCTCGCCGGACGGACCTCCCTTCGCAGAATCGGGATCGAATCCACTCGCGTTTCGGTGGCCGAGAGGGACGTCGTTGCGCATTCCCTTGGGCGTACTCGCAGAATTGTCAGTGCCCCGCCGATCGTCGAGCAAATGAGAATGGTCAAGTCCTCCGACGAGATCACTAAGATTCGGACAGCTTGCGAACTGGGAGTGCGGTTATTCGACGGTTTGTTGCATCAAATTCGGCCCGGCATCCCGGAGACAGAAGCGGCTGGCAAACTCGAGTTTGCAGCACGCAAGGCGGGCGTGGATCAGATGGCGTTCCCCACGATCGTTGCCGGAGGAAAACGGTCGGCGCTGCCGCATGGGCGCGGCTCCCGGGCCCCCCTCCCGCGGCGAGGATTCGTGGTATGCGACTTCGGTGTTATACTCTCCGGCTACTGTTCTGATATGACCCGCACCCTGCACATAGGCCGTCCCACGGCAGAGGCGCGCAGGGCTTATGAAGCGGTTCGAGAGGCACAACAAGCAGGGCTGGAAGCGGTGAAACCCGGAAGGACCGTTGGCGAAGTCGATTCATCTGCTCGCAAGCTATTGTATAGTAAAGGTTTAGAGAGATTCTTTACTCACTCGACCGGCCACGGGCTTGGGCTCGAGATACACGAGGCGCCGCGCGTGGCGGCTGCTCAAAGGGAAAGGCTGCGACCTGGAATGGTCATCACGGTGGAACCCGGCGTTTACTTGCCGGGCAAATGGGGAGTGCGCATCGAAGACACGGTTGTAGTCACGGAAAGCGGATGCGACATTCTCACGAAGTGCCCGAAGGAACTGCTGTCCCTGTAAGCGCCGGGAGATTGCTAGCAGCCTAATGCCTGATGGGAAAAGCCAACGACGAACGACCAACGGCCAACGACAAGATTCTCGCAAATCATGAATCTCAAAGAAATTAAAGAACTCATAGAATTTCTCATCGAGAAGGATATCACCGAGTTTGAACTGGAACGCGGCGATGTGAAGGTCCGGATCAGGCGTGGAGCACCGGAAAGCGCTCCAGCAGAGCGAATCATCAGCGTGCATCCCGCACCGGCGCCAATTCCGGCGATGCCCGTGACTCAGTTCCCGGCGGGTGTACACCCTGCGCCCCCAGTCCAAGCTCCCCGAGCCGAAGATCTGTTCATGGTGAAGTCGCCGATGGTCGGCACTTATTACGAGTCGCCATCTCCCGGGTCGCCACCATTTGTGAAGCCAGGAGACATGGTCGAAGCCGGTCAAGTCTTATGCATCGTGGAAGCAATGAAGCTGATGAATGACATTGAAACCGATGTTGGCGGCGAGATCGTAAGCTGCCTGGTGAAGAATGGGCAACCGATCGAGTACGGACAGGAATTGTTCGCGATCAGACCGAAGAAGTAAAGCGGGATTAAGCACCCATCCTTGCTGTGAATCAGCAACTTAGCATTTGGCACTTGGCATCTGGCCCGTTAAGGGCTTGCTGGCGAAGTGCTAACTGCTAATTGCCAAGTGCGATTTTTCATGTTCAAGAAGATCCTGATTGCCAATCGAGGCGAAATCGCGCTGCGTGTGATTTGCGCGTGCAAAGAACTCGGTATCCGCACAGTCGCCATTTACAGCGAGGCCGATCGTAATTCTCTTCCGGTACGATTCGCCGATGAAGCCATTTGTGTCGGGCCGCCTCAGTTGGGGCAAAGCTATTTGAATATTCCCGCGGTGATCAGCGCTGCCGAGATCGCTAACGTGGACGCGATCCATCCCGGATACGGCCTGCTTTCCGAGAATGCCAACTTCGCCGAGGTCTGCGAGACCTGCAACATTAAGTTTATAGGCCCTTCGCCGGAAGTGATTCGTCTGATGGGCGAAAAGGAAAAGGCGCGCGCGGCGATGAAGCGAGCCGGAGTGCCGATCCTACCGGGATCAGATGGAGTGCTGGCGAGCGAGGGCGAGGCGCTGGAGTGGGCGCGCACCGTGGGTTTTCCGGTGATCATCAAGGCCTCGGCGGGTGGCGGCGGGCGCGGGATGAGGATTGTTCGCTCCGAGGCCGAGCTTCCGGCACTGTTCACCGCCGCGCAGGGAGAGGCGGCGGGAGCATTCGGCAACGGCGACCTCTACATGGAGAAGTACGTCGAGCACCCGCGCCACATTGAATTCCAGATCCTGGCCGACCAGTATGGAACGGTCACCAGCCTTGGCGAGCGCGAGTGCAGCATTCAGCGACGACACCAGAAGCTGCTCGAAGAATCGCCTTCAACGCAGGTGACACCTGAACTGCGCGAGGAAATCGGCCAGGTGTTGTGCAAGACTTTGTCGGACATCGGCTACGTGAATGCCGGAACCATCGAGTTCCTCATGGACCAAGACCGGCGGCTCTACTTCATCGAGATGAATACGCGGATTCAGGTGGAGCATCCCGTGACCGAAATGGTCACGGATGTGGACCTGGTAAAGAGCCAGATTCTGTTGGCGGCGGGAGAGCGGCTTGAGAACGTCCTGCACGGGCCCATTGTTCACCGCGGACACGCGATCGAGTGCCGCATCAACGCTGAGCATCCGGAAAAGTTCACGCCGTCGGCGGGAAAGATTACGACCTTTCACCCGCCGGGAGGCACCGGTGTGCGAATCGACACGGCGGCGTATGCGGAAGGCGTGATTCCCCAGTATTACGACTCGCTGATTGCCAAGCTGATAGTACGTGGCAAGGACCGTGACGAGGCGATCTCGCGCATGTCTCGCGCGCTGGAGATGTTCATTGTCGAAGGGGTCCACACCAC
>WNFZ01005137.1_pt1 | contig 12038 bp, 13 predicted proteins | sample 5400081 | NCBI WGS metagenome assembly WNFZ01 (sample SAMN13153365, study PRJNA577476) | soil metagenome | isolation source: 80 cm soil or saprolite under grassland replicate 1 | place: USA:California | collected 2016-06-15
CAAGCGTCGAAACGGAAAATGCTTTCGCTTGGACTCGGCTTTTTCGCACGGCCCACCACCAAGTCCGCTGCACGCATTGTTGGGTTGCTTACTTGGATTATAGGTCATTCAAATTCTTGCCAAATAGAAGATTATCAAGCGGTTGAGGTTCGGAAAAGACTTCACTAAGATCAGCCATTAGCTGAGAAGTTTTGTAGGGGTCTTTCCCATAAGACAAAAATGTATTTGATATAAGTACGATGCGGAACTCATTTTGATAACTATCTTTAGGAAATTTTGAAAAAGGCGAATATGCCCCAGAGTAACTGTCGCCCAAATAATTTACCCAATTGGCAATGTAATTAACCTCTTCATTTAGGCTACTCAGGTAAGTTTTCAGTCGAACCAGTAATGTCTCTATATCAACTATCGAATAGAACGCCCCGAATTCTTTGAGCTCATTATTAGGCGTCTCTAGAAAATTGCCGTCTGTGTCAACTTTAAGAGCGTAAAAACAAAGCAAACGATATGTATCGACGTTTTTATCTTCAACATACGCATTTTCATCTATGGAGGAATATCTTGAATCGTGTATATCTTTTCTTACTTTTTCGCCATCACCTTGATACTCGTTAAAGCAATGCGGTGACTGAAACCAAAGATTACCGGCTCGCATGTTGTTGATAACATTGGCAGATGAGATTTTAATTAGCTGCACATTGTGCGGATCACTTTCAACATATCTTTCAATGAAGCGGAATCTATCTTGGTGGCAAATGGGGCATTTACCATCTATAGGTAATGCTTCGAGTGGCTTCCCACACCACATACAATAATAAACATTGTACAGCTCTTTAATTTTATTCATTCTCTCCTTACGATGTCAAAAGGGCAACCCAACGGCTTGCGTTACCCGCTGGTGGGTGGGACGAGGTAACACCATTTTATCGGAATCAGCTTCAAGCCACGCAAACTGCCTGAAAACGCGCCGACTCCCACCAGTCGGGTGCACGCTGTGTTGGCACGCTCTTGACTTTAAGACTCACCCGCTAAACGAAGAATACGTTGTTTGACTTCAAGGGAAACCCACATGCCCGATTCACTTAAATTCATCACATACGGTTCAATCTTGTCAACCAAACCCGCTACTTGTGCAGTTCGGCGTGCAAGCATATCATCCAGCAAGACAATTCGATCTCTATTTTCCAATGCAAGAGCCATCGCAGCAATTTCACCAGCACCTAGGTCCAATGCAAGCCATTCAGAAGGCATGGATTTTGGATTGACAACATTCAGCCAGGGATAGTCGGCTGGATCTGGTACGTCATAGCCCTTGCTACGACCCTCCTGTAATTCGTTTTTGACGGCTTCAGGTGTCCAAACTTCATCGAATAATTTTGGAAGCCAGCCTATTGCTCCAATTCGATATAAGTAAAGTAGCGGCGATGTATTGCTAATGGCTTTAAGCATGCGTGTTTTCTAAATCGTCAAGTTCAGATGTAAATGGAAAAACCTTGTAGCGACTCAGACTGAGCAAAAACTCAACCCTGGACATTCCTGCAAGTTCAGATGCACGCCCAGAGGAAAGCCTGCCCATTTCGAATAACTTGACAGCCGCTAACATGCGGATTTCACGCCCAAAGGACTCGGCGTCTGTCTTTTCCGCGAGAAGCACCTTATCCGGAATTTCAATCGTAATTTGTTGCAGAGCCATTTTTACTCCTTTTTCCACCACTAATTTTACATCGCTTCAACTGAATTTCTTCCACAGATTCTTGTTTTGCAATGGGCGTGCCAACGGTTTGCGTTACCGGCGGCTGGGGAGAACTAACTCATGAAGCGGAAAACTGCCAAAGCTCAGAAACAACTCAAAAAAACGCGCCGAGTCCCAGCCGTCCGGTGCACGCTTTGTTGGGCGTTTTTGACCTAAACACATTGCTATTTTGCTGATATTTCTAAATCGTCAATGAGATAGTAAATGGATGGGTCAGGTTTTGTAATATTTTGTACTTCATACATAAAGGCAAATTGAATTACAGATTTACCTTTCACGTCGAAATCTAAAGATATTTCTTGCCATCCTTGCGATTCTTTTTTATTTTCACCGCACCATGATGTCTTATGTGTCCATGCGCCCGAATCAGTTTTATAGTAAATATTTAGAGAACTATCGCAATTGTGAACGCTTGCTACTCTAGGATTGGATGTAGTATTAATCCACATTTTGAAATTTACTGTTTCATATCCCGATGCGTTGAATATGGGATTGAGAATGGCAATTGTGACAGGGAGTATGTTCTTTGTCACAGGATTTCCATTTGGGATTGCATTAATCGCATATTCACCTGTGTGCGCTCTTGAATCCACAGCCCAAGAGGTGAATTTCCCATCTTTTGCCCAATCTTTCAACCCACTTTCCTGCCCTTGAAATAAAACTAAATCTAGCATTTGAGGGAATATGAACGGTGATATTTCTGTTGGTTTAGAAATCTCCAGATTTTCAAAGGATACAATGTAAGGAGTTTCTAGGCTAGTCGCCGATGCAGTTAAAGCAAAGGGGTCTCGAAGTTGCTCAACGATGAGTTTGAAAGGATGATTTTTGTGGGTCTTCCAATTTGTGTAGACACCGAAATTCCTAGTGAGTCAGAAAACAATCTCAAGTCTTCTGGCATATTATGGTTGAACTTAAACCCCTTATCATTCTGTATTGAAAGTTCTCTGCCGTCGCTAGAAATTGATATTTTGAAAGATTGTGCGGGTTCGGTAAGGTTTTCAAACGTTTGCCAGTAAGCAAAGTCATTGATAGGCGCATATCCTATTGACCAAAACCCATATTGATATACAAGTACAAAAGATGGGGTATTTCCGTTTTCAGTGTAACCACGTAGAATGACACCTGTACTGGCTTCGCCTGTGTATTCAGCAGGTTTGTCTACTTGAACGTCCAGTAGCCAGCGAGTATTGGTATTAAAAATAACAGTGCTATCAGGAATTTCTTCTTGATGATATATAAATTGAGACGCTATAGATTTAGAAAAGGAATATTCAAAAGACGAATTAATATTTATAGTTTCTGTCCAAACTGGAATAACTGCTGTTGGCGATGGTATTTGCGTTGCAGTGGGTTCAGGCGTAAATGTAGGTGGTACGGGGGATAATGTAATTGTGGGTTGAACAGGTGTAGAAGCAGAAACGCACCCACTTAACAAGACCGTTAGCAGAACAAGTGCAAGGGAAATAGCCCCGATAGATTTTTTCATTGCCTTTCTCCTTTTACTTGATTTCGCAAGGGAACGCCCAACGGTTGGCGTTACCCGCTGGTGGGTGGGACGAGACAACGCCATTTTGCCGGAACCAACTTCAAGCCACGCAAAGTGCCTGAAAACGCGCAGACTCCCACCAGTCGGGTGCACGCTGTGTTGGGCGGTTTGTTCTTATTATCTAGCCTTGCCAAATCTTATCCTCTCAATCCTTTCAAGAAGTAAAGACCAGAAAGTCGACTCTTTATGCCCTAAGCTGGCTAAACTTTCGTTACTAATCACGACGCAGATATTTCCATCTTCATGAAATGCTTTTCTAATCAAGCTATAAGCGGCTTTTTCTTGATCTTCATCACCTGTAATCCCACTCTTTGCGAATATTACACCAAAACGTGCATGCGTAAGTCGCATTCGAAAGAGAAAGTAGCCTATATCTCTTACACCAACAGAACTTTCCCAATTCTTGCATTCCGCTAGGAAATGTCGTCCGAACAGTTCGCTGATGACATTTGCACTCATAGTGAGATTTCGAATGACAATATCTGATTCAAAGGCAAGTGTTTCTTCAAGAAGATTTCGCCGCGGCGCTAGTCCGGGTATAAGTATAAATAGATAAGTTGCAAGCTCTTCAAGTCTATCCCCCTTTTCCTTGGTTGTTAAAGCATCGCTGTTAACCTTGTTGAGCAGTGACGCAAAATAAGTCGGATTAAGAGGAAATTCTAAGATGTCGGCGGGTAATGCAAAAAGATGTGCATATTCCGGTTTGTTATATGCGAACTTGGTAATAACGTCTTCTGCGTAAGCATAAGGTGTTGACCAATCATTGTTGCATTCAGTTTTGATTTTCTCCAAATTGTCTGAAGCTACTTGGCTCAATTCAGCTAAAGCTGCTTCGCTCATACCAAGTACAGTGTGAAGCAGTTGTTTACCTGCTCCGCCACCTGCAGCATGTTCTCCGAGTAAATCATCTGCTTGCGTTAATAAAGCCCATCTGAAAGATGCTCCTTTGTCTCCTAATTTTAGGTACGCTTTTGCTAAATACATGCTAATACCAGCTCGATAGATTCGTGTTTTTGTTTCCTCTTGAATAGAACTAAACTTGTTCCAAGCTGAAATCAGAATGCTTGTCGCTGCTGAAGAAAACCCACTTTGGAGAAAGAGACCTGAAACATACCCATAAGCATTACATGCTTCTTGAGCTTTTTCAATACCTCGTGGGTCTAACTGCTCACCATTTCCGCAATTTTGATCGAGTAATTCTGCGCATCGTTGAAGGCAAGATGATGGTTCGAAATTGTGCGGATCATAACTTTGGAATATAGTCAGAATATCGTCTCGTATTTCCATTCATGCCTTCCATATTTCTCTATGCTTGAAAACCGCCCAACGGCTTGCGTTACCCACTGGTGGGTGGGAGTAGATAACGCCGTTTTGCCGGAACCCACTCCAAGCCACGCGAACTGCCCGAAAACGCGCCGACTCCCACCAGTCGGGTGCACGCCGTGTTAGCCCACTTCACTGTTGGAGCAAAACAATCTGTTACATCATGGCTCAACAGTGGGAGATACGGAACTGCCACTAGGCAAGGATTTACGATATTGCATATCGAGCTCATTACAGTAATATGCCGACGATCCCTCCATATCGTATTTGCCAATGATTTCGGCTCCTCTCCAACAACGATCTATTGCATCCTTCAACTGACCTTGTTTTTCTAAAGCTAGCGCCTGCTGGTAAAAAGGTCTGCTAATAATCATACGCACTTCGAAATCCACAGTCATCCACAACGCCTGTACTGTCTCGCCTGATGCACCTAAATAACTGCCATTGTTCCAACTCTTCTCTGCCTTCATCCACGCATTACAGACAACGTCGACATTATCTCCTCTAACCCGAATAAAAAACCTAGGCATAAAGGGAAGGGAAACTAAGAATACTCCTAGACCTAACAAGATTACCAGAATCTTTTTGTTCATAATCGCTATGTTTCAATGATTTGTCGATTGTCCTTTTAGATGAGTGGGCTAACGGTCTGCGTTACCCGCTGGTGGGTGGGACAAGACAATGCCACTTTGACGGAACCCACTTCAAGCCACGCTAATTGCCTGAAAACGCGCAGACTCCCACCAGTCGGGTGCACGCTGTGTTAGGCTGCTAATTTTCATTCATATCGTCATTTCTAGGAGGCGTTTCGTCTTTTTGCCATGACTCAAGAACGCTTTTACCAGTTATTTCAATCTCTCCCAACAAATTTAATCCACGATCATAAGTCGTAAGCAGGATATCAAGAACATTTAGAATATCGCGTTTAGCGCGGTTGAATTGAGTGGTGATTCTCGGTAGCCCCGCAACAATTGACCGGAATTGTTCCATACTTTCCTTCGATGGAACCATTACATTTCTAAGGGTACTAGCGCTAGACAACGCCTCTTCCAATTGGGCGCGGTTCTCAGGGGTTGTACCAAATTCAGGTAACAGAACCATCGTACGCCCATATGCATCTAGTGATTTGGAAAGAGAATCTCCGAGAATTGGTATTTCTGGTTGCATACGCGCGACAAAGTCAGCCATATTCTCAGCTTGTCTATTCGCGATACGTTTATAGACCGCTAATTTCGCTTTGTCATCTCCTGTAATTGATTGCATATCGAGAGTGCTTTGATTAGTTCCTGCATTCAATTGCTCAAGTGCTTCCCTAATGTGCTCCATTACCTCTGTAGCTTTCTGCGATGCAGTCACTGTCGTCTCAATAAGATCAAGGAAACCTTCCTCCTCCGGAGCTTCATCAATGCTTTCTTCCAAGGATGGCGGTGTCGCTGTTGTTTTAACTGGCACGGCAAGAGGCATCCCTGCTGCATTGTTCTCCTTGAGGAAATCTTGAACTTGTTTGCTTAGGTGGATGCGAAGCAGCTGAGCGAATTCTTCTCCTCCTGTGAATGTGGAATAGAGAATACCCCGATCACTAAGGGATTTTCGAAACTCCTTTAACAGTCGCAATTGATCTGGATCAATATCGTCAGGTGAGATAGGTGTTGTCTTGAAGTAAACCATCAATCGAACTAGCTTCGGATCATTCCGCCATCTCTCATACGCATTTTCAAATTCTTCGAGAGTGCCGGATTGGGAGCGTGGCGTTGGAGTACCGATTCGGGACCATAGCATGACGAGCAGAATGTCGTAATCTTGAGGAAGCTGATGATTAATAACGTCTTGTGGATCAGTGCCGACACCTGGGAACGCGTGAGTTTCCCACATGACTAGCTCCAAAGAAACTCCGAGTTGCTGGGGCGATGTGAGATTCAATTCTTGAACTACTCCCTCAAGCAACTTTCGCTCTTCACCTAAATCAGACGGAGAAGCAACAAAAATTCGGAGCACAGTTATTGTTTTTGGCATATGTATCTCCCTTGTACTGTTGCGTAATGCAAAATTCTTTGCAGCAATTTGGCAGCCTAACGGTTGGCGTTACCGGCGGCTGGCGAGAACAAAGCTCGGAAACGGGAAACTGCCAAAGCTCAGAATAATCTCCAAAAAACGCGCCGAGTCCCAGCCGTCCGGTGCACGCTTTGTTAGCCTACGACTGATTGCGCAGACTCCTTTTCAGACATTGGAGCTTTCCTTATTTCGCTCAACATCGTGTGAAGTGCACTCAGTTCCAAACCGATACCTAGAAACAATACCATTAGCATTTCAAGATGTATTTTCGACAAATTAGCATTAAAGGTAATTGTACCGGAGTAAGGGTGCGATGGTAAGAATAATCCACAAGGTAAAGCAGGCATTACTCTTCCTGTCAAGGGACGCAAAACGTTATCGAAAAAGAAACAGAAGAATATTGTAATAAGTATAGTGAAGATAATAGGTTCATAAATTGGACGCTTATACAAAGTTGCGAAGCCCCAAACATAATAACCACTCACGAACAGAATCAGCCAAGCCGCGCCCCATATCCATGGGTAAACTTTCTCATAAAAGCCTAGCGAGATGCGTTCTAAGGTTTCATCAATCATTGATCGCTTTACAATAGGCTTCGAACCTACTGGACTACAAACATTGGTACCATTCCCCATGGGTGCATAAATTTGCCAAAGAAAATAAGAACCATTCTTTGAGAAATCACCCAATACAGATTCCCCCAAACGAGTTGTCCAAGGAGACGGCTTGACATGAAAATTAGGTGGAAGATCTGCAACTATTTCACTGATTTTCCAATCAAATAAGGGCATATCTCGAGCCAGACCAACTATGGTAATGCCAAGGCATACTAGTACAAAGGGAATAATACTGCGGAACATTGTTGTTTATTTATTCTTTTGCCTTCAAGATAGTAGGCTAACGGTTTGCGTTACCCGCTGGTGGGCGGGACGAGACAACGCCATTTTGACGGAACCAACTTCAAGCCACGAAAACCGCCTGAAAACGCGCAGACTCCCACCAGTCGGGTGCACGCTGTGTTAGGCTGCCGGTAACATTCTAAACCGTATCAATCGCCATAACGCGAGGTTAGCGGAATCTGGACGTTAGTGCTGGGCTCTAGAATCCAGATTTGGCTATACGGTTCCAAATTGGTTTCATAGGCAATATATTGCTCATCGGGTGACCAAGAAAGACCTTTGGGAGAAGACCGTTGAGGAGAAGAACCTTGAAGTGTAAGGTTATCTTTTTGGATTGTCACATCAGTGTCTGAAGAGACTATAGAACTCAAATTTACAATCTGAAGTGCATCCCAAAATCTAACCGCGATCTGGTTTCCGCTTGGAGACCAAGCGATTGTGGAGATACCAAATATTCCTCTGCCAAAAGTTACGTATCTTGTGCTGTGACCTGTCGTATTGGTCAGAGCAAGCTTATACCGACTCCACTCTGGGTCCGATGCTGCCCATGCTAATATCGAACTACCTGGCGACCATTGCAGAGGGACATCCAAATCAACCTCAAGATCACTCGTGAAGACTACTTGATCGTTTTGCAGAATCATGACGTGCCTGTGATAGCCGCTCGAGTCCTTGAGGAATACGCTTTTATAGGCCACATACTTTCCATCGGGGGACCAATTGAAGCATCGATCATCAAGGCTTCTGTGTAGTTGCAATGGATCAAGAAAGACTTTCTGCTTTACATCAAATACCACTCCATCTCCTTGCACAAAGATTTTTCGACCATCTTGAGACCATTGCAGTGGTCCATCCAAGCAATCGAACTGTCTTTCGAATTGGAAATATTGAGATTGGTTTGTTGACATGTCCCAAATTATGACAGTGTCATTTCCTGTGAGCCAGGCGAGCATTGTACCGTCAGGTGACCAAGCTGGATTCGACATACCGCGTTCTGTGGTTAGTCGTGTTACCTTGTAATTGTCTCTGTTGAAGATACATATGTCATTCTTGCCGAACCATGAATACTCATCGAGGTCGAGCAAATCGGATAGCTGGAAGAACATACATTCATATGCGATGTATTGTTGGTTGCTTGACCAAACCGGCGACCACTCATTTTCCGCGCTTCTGTTGCTCCATATGAACAACACCCCACACGTTACGAAGCAAAGAAACGCACTAATGACGACTGGTATGACAAAACCTTTTCGCATCTGTAGGACCCGAAAAATAATATCTCATAGGCAGCCCAACGGCTGGCGTTACCCGCTGGTGGGTGGGACGAGACAACGTCATTTTGACGGAATCCACTGCAAGCCACGCAAACTGTCTCAAAACGCGCCGACTCCCACCAGTCGGGTGCACGCTGTGTTAGGTGGCGGTGTTTGGGGATGGAAAATATCAAATGTCATTTTTTCTGTATCCAGAATCCTCTTGGATATATTCCCGTAGTATTCGGAATAAGTAAGTACCGTATAGGTTGTGTTGTTTTCAAATTCTCTGCTTCAAAGACAATCGAAACTTTTATCGGGAGATTACCTATTTTCTTCGACTGTACTGCGCTTGCATGATCGTAAGCGTATATTAATTCATTGTTCTCTACTTGATATGCTATCGGTAAATACCATGTATCGTGTGTATAAAAATTGATCTTCTCACAGCGTTTCTTCTTTCCCATTGCTAAAAAATAATTCTGCGCTGAATCTCTTGTCCAATAACCACACTTCACCTGTGCTATTTTCCGATTTGCTCGATCATAATATTCGAGCCTTGCGGAAACCTCAAAAGCCGTACTATTATCTGTTTGCCTATTTGGTCTATTCTTAATGGATGTTTGCCTATTTGGTCTATTCTTAATGGAAATCATGCCAATTGCGATTTTCTTTCCTTCATAATCTATTATTTGATTCCATTCGTTGTCTTGTACAAGATTGGGTTTATCACTTTCTAAAATGTCAGAACTCTGAGAAATTCTGCCCGCTACAGTCCATAGAGTTGCAAATACGCCAAACACCATAAATCCATAACCCAAGAAAGCAAGTATGGATCCAACCATTGGAACCAAACCTAAGAAATCCCAACTCCCAATGATAAAACGACCAGATAGAAGTAAAGGCGTTACCCAATATATTATTCGAAATAGACTCTTGATAATATCCCATGTTGCCCCTTGAGCAACACCTGACCAGAACTTCTTCCAATCATCCATAAGCCCATTTTACGCCCAAAGATATTAAACCGTAGAGTAGCCACCTAACGGTGTGCGTTACCTGCTGGTGGGCGGGACGAGACAATGCCGTTTTGCCGGAACCAACCTCAAGCCACGCAAACTGCTTGAAAACGCGCAGAGTCCCACCAGTCGGGTGCACGCTGTGTTAGGCGGGAATATGAAGAGAAAACCTCTTCCGCAGTAAACGAAATCACTGCTGACCAAGCCTATAAAGTCTGTAGCCTACAAAAAAGACCCACACTGTAGTGAGAATGGAAACAAGGATAATCATTGCGCTCAAAAAACCAAAAAAGGAGCCCGCTACCGCAATGATACCAAGAATGCCTGTGACCACACCCAAATAGGCTGTACCCTTGCTGAAGATTCCCTTCAACATGACAAAACCAGTCATGAGAATCCCGACGGCGAGGGTGAGCGAGTTGTATACAAACAAGAGGTTGGAATCCACCACAGAGGACGGGTAAGTTGCCGCCGTTACAAATACTGCCCTCTGAGCGTCGTTTGTGGCTGCCGCGTAGTTGCCGCTGAGAGCGATCAACGAAGCGTAGTTTGTCCAGGTAAGTGCCAGATCCAGGACAATGAACAATCCAACGAATGCGGTCGCTGCCAACATCGCGTTTTTGTTGATCCCTTTTAACGCGACGTAGAGTGATAACGCGATAGGTACAAGGAGGAAATCCGTTAGGACGGAGAGACCAAGGATAGCCCACCACGCGGTTGTATTCCCAGCCATGGACATGAGCCATGCCTCAGCGCCACTCGGCTTTCCAACGGGAACATATAACGCAATGATGACGATATATGCAATAACGAAAACGATTGCGGAGATGCCGCCTGCTCGATACAACCATTTTCCGTCTGGATTAACTTCATTAACTATTATTTCGTGCGCGCTCATTGACTCTTCTCCTTTTTAGCGACGTTGACGAGTTTCAGAGTTTGATCTCATATGCATATGGCTAAGTTCTCTCCCCGCCTAACGGTTGGCGTTACCCGCTGGTGGGCGGGACGAGACAACGCTATTTTATCGGAGCCAGCTTCAAGCCAAGAAAAGTGCTTGAAAACGCGCCGACTCCCACCAGTCGGGTGCACGCTATGTTGGGCTGATTTGGTTCCTTCACGACTTTATCCTAAAAGAAATTGCTCGCTCGTAAACCGCCTTTATGATTTTTTCGTTTGCAGAAAACAGCACAAAAATATTATAAGTTTCGTAAAACCTATGTTTGAAAATCAGGTCATTTTCTCTTGCATCAGTAAAATAGAATTGGTAAATTCCAAGCGGATAACTTCTTGGATATGCTGACCATCCGCCTATCCAATCGATTTTACTTTCCATCTCATCGACTTCTTGTGACGCGTCAGCATATTTCATAACTTCTTCGGGATTGGGTGGTTTTGGAAAATCAAAAGGAAGCGAATGTGGGCTCTGTACAATGGCTTTATCCCAATCAATCGACTTGTCAAAACTTTTAGTAGCATCCCAGACAAGCACTGCTGTTAGCTGCTTGATCCAACCGTCAATTCTTCCTTGAAGGTGAGCAACTTTGGGAAATTCATCTTTGAGACTTGATCCTTCAAACAAATCAACATTCTTTACGCGTTTTTTTGTATAGCGGAAAGACGATTTTGCCGTCTCAATGGCTTTCTGGACCTCAGGTGACAAAGTTGGGATTGAGCCATTCTTAGCGTGCATATTGTACAAGGATTGAATCATAGCACTGACAATAGATTGATCATCGCCGCTTTTGCGACTATTGTGGTCGTCGCAAGATGGTGCAGTAATGCTGTCACAGGAAAAATCTCGAAAAAACATTTCTGGCGGAGCATGCTCTGTCGAGGTGGATGGCTTTCCACAAAAATAACACAGTGATTTACGGTGTTTCGGCATGGTTACTTCTTTGTAAATTATCAGCCCAACGGCTTGCGTTACCCGCTGGTGGGCGGGACGAGGCAACACCACTTTGCCGGAACCAGCCTTGAGCCACACAAACCGCCTGAAAACGCGCAGACTCCCACCAGTCGGGTGCACGCTGTGTTAGCCACCGTGTGACTTGAATAACCTATTTAGAGCTTTGCGCTTCTGCCATCGCCGATGAGATAATTTCATCCTTGACACCCTTCTTTCGCAGACTCTTCATCAATGCGGAAACTTCGACATTGCTTTCGAGACGTTCCAAATCGGCTCGCAACCCT
>WNFZ01008363.1_pt1 | contig 12036 bp, 10 predicted proteins | sample 5400081 | NCBI WGS metagenome assembly WNFZ01 (sample SAMN13153365, study PRJNA577476) | soil metagenome | isolation source: 80 cm soil or saprolite under grassland replicate 1 | place: USA:California | collected 2016-06-15
CATTTGCCCACCAGAAATATCTGGCTGGCTGATCAATGTTTACTTTGCTATCTTCAAGACCAGTCAGGTAATAAGCCCATTGAAAGTAATAAATGATTGCGATGATCAAAATAATGAAGAGACCAAGTAATACATCCTTTTGTTGATCTGTTAAACTTTGGATCCACTTCCTGGGAAAAAGATTCTTCATTGATGGTCTCTGATCTAAATAAGATGCATGAATTATAGCATTGGCAATATAGATAACTCAGCTTGCACAAAACGTCCCGAAGGTTCCTTTGGAAAACACTGTTAAACCGTTCAAACCTTCGGGACAGTGCATAACATCAATGAGTAAAAACAGCCGTTCTTAGGACCGGCTGTTTTTACTGAAGTTCAGTGATGGAAAAAGTAACACCCGAATTTTTGAGCGTTTCTTTGATTCGCTACAGATTCCTGGTCTCAGAGTAATCTACAGTCCCTTCTTCTGTTGAAGTTTTTCCTTCTTCTAGCAGCGATTTGAGTCGCATCAAGTCATCATGCATTGCCTGGCGAGGGTCAACGCCGAAGAGCTGGGCAACTGCATGGCCTACGGCGCCCGCGGGCGGCACATAGTCCATCTGAACAGTTACACGAGTACTACCATCCCGATTCTCATCAAAGCGGACAAAGCCGGCAGAATGAACTTGAGAATCTGGCAGGGTCTCCCATGCAATCGAATCATTGGGGATATCTTGCGTGATGTAGGATTGAAACTCGAAAGATGAGCCAGCGGGCCCAGCCACTTTCCAAGTGGACACATCATTCTGGACCGAGATTTCTTTTACGTGGTCCATGAACCGAGGAAAGTTCTCGAAGTTGCGCCAAAAGCGATAGACCTCATCAATCGGAGCAAAAATATTGATCGACTTGTTGACTCTAATCCCATTTTCTCCCAGACCGAGGCCGAGAAGGCTACGAGTATCCAGGTTGGTCAAGCCACGAGTGGTCAGAACTAAGCCAGCCGTACTCAGGACTGGTTTTGCGACCCCTCTCCTCGTCAAGCCGTAGAGCGTCAACAGGCTTCCTCCTACACTACTCAATAAACGTGTAGCCGGGGACCAATTGCTCTGCTGCCAATCTGGAACAGGCTGCCGTCGGGAGGATGGCTCGCTTTGCAGCGAAGGAATACTTTCAGGGCTATCGAATATTTGCAACTGATTCTCGACGCCATGGACACCGCGTGTCCGCATGGCAGCTTTCACGATGGCATCTTCGTCTTCCCTTAAGACAGGTCCACTCAAGATAATGCGGCCTCCATCAGCCGTGACAGTCACCGCACGAGCGTGTTCTGCCATACGCCCTAAATTGCTCCGTACTCGTTCTTCGAGGATCCAATCTGGGGCACCCTCATCGCTCAATTTAGCGGTCATCTCGGATAAGACGCCTCTTGCTCTATTCCGAGCATCTCTGACTGCTATATCAATTGAATTATCAATGTCGTTTACAAATCGATTTGCCTTATCACGCACCATGGCGCGCCTGCGGTCTCCATGTTGCGGATCGAGGAAATACATTAATCCAGCCCCCAGTCCAATACTTGCGATCAACATCTTTAGCTTCATCTCTACCTCCAATGTCTCTAAATTATCGGTAAATCCTTATTCCTGCATGGAATCTGAGGAACAGCAATAATATGCATCTACGTTAATTTTGCACATTAGATATATGTACGGTATCCATTAATTCCCGTTCCCGCAAGTGGGAATTTCCCTAGTATGCGTATGAATCGCTCGGCATTGGTCTCCTGACCCTGCCGAGTATTGTCTGGCGGAGTTTCTCAGCCGCGAATTTCGCGAAGGCACGCGAATTTTTTAACCAATTCGCGAAATTCGTGTAAATTCGCGGCAAGAGAAGAGTCAACTCTCGTTCGATAGATGTTTCTACAAGCGGGAATATAATATCTGAATTGAAAAGAGCTGTAGGCTGGGAATAAGTTGTGGAGACCCTTCGACACTTCCTTCGGTCGCGTCTCGACTGGGCGCTTCGCAAAGACCCACGCCGAGCAAAGCGACTACACCAAAAAGGATAATGTTCAAGGGAGTAAATGTCACTGCTCAATCTCCTCTTTTCTTCCAGGTACTTTTTCAGAGAGCAGCCCCAACACTCCCATCACACCAGAAAAAATCAACGCAATTTGAATCCATACATCGAGCACGCGGTTTTGCCAAAGCGTACCAACCAAATCAACTGAACCGGTATCAATTTTTGTTTGGATTGCTGGGAAAGCCATCCACCCCAATATGATAGCTACCGCGGCAACGACTCCAAAAGCTAAAGGTTTCGGAATGACAGAAGCCGGATCGAGTGCGTCATCACCTACTACACTCAAAGCGTAAACTAGCAAAACGGTTACCAGCCCAGCGCCTACAGATAATTCCATCACTGCTACCTGAATGGCGCCCAACGAATAAATTGTCGCGGAGATCAGTGCACTGATACAAGCCAGATAGATTGTGGCTGAAAGGATGCGCTTGGCTATAATCGCGCGATACGCGCAAAAGACTGCTCCCAGCAAAAAAATAGCATATTGGATGCTTTGCATTTTCTAACAAACTCCTATTATTTTCTCTCAGAGCTTGGGTAAATACAGCTCGTAATCCTCCCACCCTCGTATGTTACTCCAATTTCGATTGTGAAATATACCACAAATAACAGAATCTTACCTAGCCAGTAGACTAGGATTCTTATACCAATTTTGCAAACCAGACTATGTGAAATCACCCATTGTTTAATATATGGCACACAAAGCAAATCATGGTTAAATTGTAGGATAAATTCCATATAACATTCAATGCTTATGAATGAGATGAAATCTGCATCTGCGCATAATCCAGAGAGTTTGCTCAACACCAAGTTCATGCCGCCGCGCCTGCCCTCAACGGTTATTCAACGCGATGAACTGCTTACGCGGCTGGATGTGGGACTAACCAAGAAATTGGGTCTTGTCACTGCACCCACAGGTTTTGGCAAGACGACTTTAGTTCGCATGTGGATCGCGAACCGTGACTTCCCATCTGCTTGGGTACATGTTGATGAGTCCCCAACCTCCCTCTTTTGAAACTCTGCTCACGCCACTCCTCAATGACTTGACCCGCTTGAAAAAATCATGTGTGCTTGTCTTGGATGATGTGCATGTAATTAATTCGACCGATATTAACGAAGGCATCTCATTCCTGATTCAACACCTCCCTGAGTTGCTTCATTTGGTTTTCATCACACGCAGTGACCCTGACTTGCCTCTGGCACTTTTGCGTGTACGCGATGAACTGGTTGAAATCAATGCATCAGATCTGCGCTTCGATCGAGAAGAAACAGAAGCATTCCTGCATGCAACAACGAAAACTGTCCTTCCATTTTCAGCGATTATGGAACTCTTGCAAAAGACAGAAGGCTGGCCTGCAGGCTTACGTCTGATGGCGCTGGCATTGCAAAATAAAGGCAGTATTGCCGATGTTGAGAAATTGATCGAATCCTTTTCGGGAAGCGACCGTTATGTTGCAGATTATTTGATCAAGGAAGTTTTTGAAAGTCAGCCTCAAACCATCCGATCCTTTTTACTGAAGACCTCCTTCTTCAGGCGTCTGACCGGTTCCTTATGCGATGCAATTTTGGAATCAAATAACAGCGCAGCCATACTTGAACAGCTTGAACGCGACAATTTGTTTATTGTGCAACTGGAACGCGGCGGTGATGGGATTTGGTATCGCTATAACCCTTTGTTTGCGGAGTCTCTTCAGTATCTTGCCAAACAGCGTCTCGATGAGGCAAACATCAAGTCATTGTTTGAAAAAGCTACTGATTGGTACGAGTATCATGGGCTATTCGATGAAGGAATTGAAACCGCGCTTGCCGAAAAACTTTTTGAGCGTGCGATGAAATTGATTGAAAGGTTCATCGAAATCCATGACATAAGTGAATTGCACACGCTGGGTCGCTGGTTAGTGAATATTCCCCAGCAGGAGATTTTGCTTCATCCTTCGATTTGTTTTACGTATGCGCAAATTATCCTGTACTCAACCGATCGGTTCGCGCCAGCCACTGCGACTCGCATCGAACCTTTCCTGCGTGCGGCGGAATCTGCTTGGCGAACTGAAGAAGATCATGAAAGACTCGGTCAGTTGCTTTCGTTTCGCGGAAATGTTCAGTGGTGGCAAGGCGATTTTCCAAAAGCCTTCCAGTATGCACATCAATCATTGGATGAACTTCCGGAACATAACGTGTTCTGGCGGGGCAATAGTCTACTTATGATTAGTTATGAAGCGCTGACCGCGGGGCAGATTCGGGATGCCCAGGATTATGTCCTTGAAGCGCGAGCGTTATTAGGCGCCGCGCAAAATATATTTGGTGTGCTGGCAGCCCTCCAAATGTTAAGTGAGATTTTTTACTGGCAGGGCGAACTGGAACAAGCTGAACAATTAAACCAACAGATTTTGAATGAGGCTGTTGGCGACGTATCCATGCTGGATGATCAGGGCATAGCCTCATTAAATCTCGCTCATATTGCTTACGAAAGAAATGATCTCGGGCAAGCGGAGCAATATGCAGAGCGCGCCTTGGATTTGGGTCAACAACGCGCAAACGAAATGCTTCAAGTGCAAGCGACCATTCGACTTGGGCACATCCATTTAGCCGAAGGTGATTTGTCACGTGCCCGTGAGCATCTCAAGGCGTTGGAGGCGAAAATCCAAGACCCAGCCTTGTTGCGAGAGATTCAAAACGCACAGGCATTGCTCTCTATTCGAGCAAATGATATTTCATCACTAGAGTGGTGGGCAAAAATTATTTCTGCTGAAAATCAAACTACCTTGCACTTACAAAAAGAGCACGAAGCGTTTACGTTGGCACGCCTTCGAATTGCAGAAAATAAAACAAATGAAGTGCTCAATATGTTGAAGCAATGGCACGAGGATGCTATCCAGAATGGACGCGTCCGTAGTCAGATTGAGGCATTGATCCTTGAAGCGTTGGCGAATCATGCGGATTCAAAATTATTGTCAGCTATGCACTCGTTGAGTGAGGCTCTTACGATTGGACAGGATAAAGGATTCCGCCGTGTGTTTTTAGATGAAGGGGCGCGTATGGCCGCTTTGCTTCAGACAATTCTTCCCACGCTTCCAAACCGAACCCTCAGTCTGTTTGCCTCAACCCTATTGCATTCTTTCCCCTCTGAGGTAGCCTCTCACTTAACGGCGACCAGTTCCACGGTCCAAATGGAGGCATTGAGTCAACAGGAACTGCGCGTCCTGCGCCTCCTCGTCGCAGGTCTATCCAATGCGAATATCGCTCAGGAGTTGGTCGTCTCCACAAATACGATTAAGACTCATGTCAAAAGCATTTATCGCAAGTTGAATATCAATTCGCGTGACGAAGCGAGAGAATTGGCGCGTGAGTTGAAATTGTTGTGAAATATGTCATTGCGAGCGCCGTACTTTGGCGCGAAGCAATCTCCTGCTAAAACGGCTGTTCTTCAGTTGCGAGGAGATTGCTTCGCTCGCTGGAGAACGCTCACTCGCAATGACATAGAACCATATCACCCTCGTAATCACCCGTGTTGGGTGAAGCGCACAGACATGACAAATACTACAATGCGGTCATTACACAACACAAGACCCTAAAAGTCTTCTTTGTAACTTGAACGATTAAATTGCCGGGCTCTTCCCAGGTGCCAAAGACTGTTTTACAGGGAGAGACCTTTAGGGTCTGTTTATAAAGAAGGATTTTCTTGAATGACGCAACGATCTATTCTTGCAGGTAAAAATCAAACGATTATTATCAAGGTGGGTGCCAGCGTCACTGTGAAAGGGCATGACAGTGATCTAGTTATGGCGGAGACCAAGGGCATGTGGGGGCTGACTTTGGAACGTCGCAGTGAATCACAAATTGGGCGCGCCCGCGCGGCGATTGGTGATCACGTGCTCTTTGATGTGCGCATAAAGTTGCCTAATCTCCCCTCTCCCTGTGGGAGAGGGGATGGGGAAGTGATTGAAGTTCAAATGGGTGGGAGTGGTGAAGTGCTCGTGCCATTTGAATCTAACCTAAAAGTGTATGCGGGGAAAGATATTGATGTTCAGGGTGTACAAGGTCAGGTAGATGCTTATTCCGGTCTGAACCTAAGCTTGCAGAATGTTTATCTTTTGGGCAATACCTCGGCAGGCGGGAAAATGAACATTGATTGCCAAACGATGATTGGCAAAGACGTCACCTTTGGCGCGGGCAGTGACTTGCGTTTTCATATCGCTGATTTGACCAGTGCACGTTTGCGTGTGAAGGATATCGGTGGATATTGGGAAGCGCGCATTGGTGGCGGAGAGAAATCGGTCTATCTCAAATGTGGTGGCGATGTCATACTCGTGACCGACCAGAAGGTGGAACCTTTGCCACCTAACTATATTCTGGGAAAGATCGAAAAACCCTCAACTACGTGAAGCAATACGACATCCGGACTCAAGAGCCCGGATGTCGTATTTTGCAATTTATTCAAAGACTTTTTTGTTTACTTAGCCTCGCCCGAGAATTACATTCAAAATACCTGTAGGCTTTTCGGGTGATTTTGTTCCATTACGGTGTCCGTTGAGATTGGATGATGATACTGAGGCACGTAACCCTGCCAAGTCTTCTTCGGGATCTCTGAATTGCATGGAATATAAGCGCGCATACAACCCGTTGAGTTTCATCAATTCTTCGTGTGTGCCCAATTCGATGATGCGACCTTCATCCAAAACCGCGATGCGATGCGCAACTTTGATGGTGCTCAAACGATGAGCCACGATCACAGTTGTTCGGCCTTGCATTAAGCGGTCGAGCGCTTCCTGGACCAATTCCTCTGATTCGTTGTCTAAAGAGCTGGTCGCTTCATCCAGTAACAAGATTGCGGGGTCTTTGAGGATCGCACGTGCAATTGCGATACGTTGACGTTGGCCACCACTCAAGTTCATGCCGCGCTCACCTACCACGGTCTCATATTGCTTGGGAAAAGCCACAATGAATTCATGAGCATTCGCAGCTTTGGCAGCTTCGATCATTTCCTCTTCGGTCGCGTCCAATCTTCCATAAAGAATGTTTTCGCGGATTGTGCCTCCAAATAAAATTATTTCCTGTGGGACGATTCCGATTTGCTCGCGTAAGCTGTGTTGAGTTACCGAGCGAAGATCATGTCCATCGAGATGGATGAGGCCATCAGTCGGGTCATAGAAGCGAGGAATCAGGTTGAAGATTGTGCTCTTGCCCGCGCCGCTGGGTCCAACTAACGCCAGGATTTCTCCAGCGCGGATATCCAAAGAAACGTTCTTCAATACAGGAGACTCGCCATCGTAAGTGAAGGAAACATTCTCGAAACTGATCTGCCCGCGCGCTGAGGGCATATCTACTGCATTTGGTTTATCCTGAATGCTTGGGCTGGTATCCATGATTTCAAAAACACGTTGGACTCCGCCGAGTGCCGCGCTGAGTTGAGCATAGAGTCCTCCCAGCCCGCCTAAGCTCGCGGCGATGGAAATCCCGTACATCAGGAAACCGGTGATCATTGCCAATGACAAATGCCCGGCGATAACCTCACGTCCGCCATACCACATGATCGCGGCAATCGAACTGAATCCCAAGAACATCATGACAGCTCCAAACAAGGAGTTGTAGACTGCCATTCGCAAAGACGCCTGAAAGGTTTTTCCCATTGCAGTATGGTAGCGTTCTGTTTCGTAGTTCTCTCGCCCAAAGCTTTTCACGATGCGGATGCCCTGCAATCCCTCTTCAGCGACGACGGTTGAATCAGCCAATTGATCTTGAACCTTCATACTGCCTTTATGAATGCGTTTGCCAAAGGTAAAAGCAATCAGAATGAGCACAGGCGCAAGCCCCAGAATGAACAAAGTAAATCTGGCATTCATGTTGAGTAGGATCACGATGGAGCCAATCAAAGTTAATACTTGACTGAGGAGCATCGTCAAATTGGTCGTCAACATGGTACGCATTTGGGTCACGTCGCTGGATAATCTTGAAACAATATCTCCAACGCGCCGCTTGGCATAAAAGTCGAGCGATAGTTTCTGCAAGTGACCATATAAAGAGGTACGTAGGTCATAAACAATATGTTCTCCAACATAAGCCAGCAAATATGACTGGAGAGCGGAGAAGGCCGCTTGAAGAAGGAAGATACCGACGAGCAACCCGGCTAGCATATTCAATGGACCAAAGTTTTGGGCTTTGGTGACCGCATCGAGCAAGCGCACAATCACGAGTGGGAATGCCAGACCAAATCCACCGGAAAGCAATAACGCCAGGATTGCAAGTCCCATCCGTCCCCAATACGGTTTCAAGTAACTGAACAGGCGGCGCCAGTTCACAGCTTTGAATGATATAGCTGGTTCATTTTGATTGAGTAAGGTTGAACGCTCTCGGCGTCCGTTTGAACGATTTTCCATTGGAAAGTTTCTCCTTTATGAGTTATCTACAGAGCATCATACAAGAGCTAAGTAAACTCAATATAAACATTACTCTTTGAAGATATTATTCTGCTCCATTCTCATAGCATGGCTATTATTTCTCAAACTTGGTCCGGAAAAGAATCGCTTCAATTCCGAGGCAACTAACTCGGGCGCGTCCTGGTCAGGCGCATTGTGATTCAGGCCGGGTAGCTCGATCTGTTGGGCATGTGGAATCGTCTTTGCCAAGACAGGCAGGATGTCTCGTAGATACGCCGGACTTTTCCTGCCATTGAGAAGAAGAGTATCTGCAGAAAGAGAGCGATATCTTTGATAAGTCGAGTCCAGCCTCTGGATTTCCTTGGCTTCCCAAACGACGGTTGGCAGCAGCGCGATCATTTTACGTCCTTCCTCATTACGCAACATAAGTCGCCTCAGCGGATGTAAAAACCAGAACAGCAATTCACTGATCCAATTCAGGTGTAGGCCTTTGAAGAAGATTGCAAATGCAGCAGCAGGATCATTCCGTGCGAAGGCTTTCTCCACGGGATCAATCCAGCCAAAATCCACCGAGCCATCAATCGAAACTGCTGGCTCATAAAGCGCCAACTTTTGGATAGGCAATTCAAGCGCGGCTTCAAGAGCGATAAAGCCACCGGCGCTGTGCCCAAATAACATTCGAGCATTTGTCTTTTTCAAGAGCGCACGCAAGTCTTCGATCTCTCGTCTGATCGAGTAATCTTCACCTTTCGGACCACTGAGTCCACGCCCGCGACGATCGGGAAGATAAACCGCATATGAATCCGAGAGCAATTCAGCCAGCCGCAAATAATGATGAGAGGCACGCGCGCCGCCGTGAACGACGATCAAACCCGGTCCATGTCCAATTTGACGATAACCAATGATTGTGCCATCTGCCAAAGTGACCTGGCCTGTACTGAACGGCGCGGAGGTCACGTTTGCTTTTCCAGCAGTTGTTTTCGTGTTCGTGATCGTAGTCATGTGTTATTTCCTTTGTCTGTAAACAATTTCTGATTACTCGCCAAGGATAAAGGAACTTTGTAAACTCAGTTTTAACAGACAAAAGAAAAACAGCCTCTCTACTCAGAGAGGCTGCATCAGGATATTTTCAAAAGAAAATTACGAGACGAGTTTAGACTCACGAACTCGCTGCTGCAACCGTCGCGCGAAGAACGCTAACAGGATTATCGTGATGATCCCAAAGATTCCTACACCCAGTTGGTCGAGGCGGTTTCCAGCCGTGACGAAAAAGGAGCCTGATATCATGACCATGATCAGCGGACCAAAAATGAGTGCCAAGCGATGGAGATCGTTCCAGGCTTCATAGCTCGACCACCGCTGGATCAGAGAAACGAGGCCAATCAGGAGAGCAATAACCAAGAGCATGGGAATTAACACCCAGGCACCTGCACGCAAAGGTTGAGGAAGATTCAGCAACCCGAACCAGAGAAGAGCCATCAAAAACGCGAGCAGGCTAACGATCCATGGGCTCGGGACTTTCCCGTCAGGTTTATTTGAACGATTCTCCAAAGTTCGCGCCGGCCAGGTCAGCGCGGCTACAACCAATAGAATCGCTACCAGAGCCGCAAAAAGATTTAGCAGCAAAGGCGGCTTGAAGTCAGGCGCGACCGCAAAACGATAAATAGCCGCGAGTGCCAGTAGGCCCAGTACGTATAACACGCCAGCAATGATCAGGCCGACACGTCCAAGCCATGGCTCGCGACGACGCGCGGGAAACAACAATTCCGCTAAAAGGATTGGAATCCCGATACTGTAAAAAATGTGATAACCAATCGTCCATAGGCTCCAGACCCAATTGACACCAAGCGCTCGTCCACCAAGCGAACCGGCATTGAACAGGTTCGGATTGAATATGGATTGGATCGCTAAGCCTTCCTCGATCAGTCCGTAAGCAGCACCTAATAGGAAAATCTGCCTCCAGCCGGGTCCGCGGCGACGTGCCAATTCACGAATCAAAATTGCGCCTCCCCCGTAAAGTGGAGCTACCACGAGCAAGGCACCGATGCGACTGAGTGGCGTCGCCCCGAAGAGCCCTCTGCCACCCATGGAGACAAAATAAAGAGCGTAAAAACGGGCAAGTAACGTCGCATACAAACTCCTCTCTATTGAGTCGGCAAGGAAACAGTAAAGGTCGTACCGGCACTGACTTTACTCTCCACCTCAATCGTCCCTTTGTGCAGGTTAACAATCTTTTTTACGATGGAAAGGCCCAGGCCGCTACTCCCGTCTGAATTCGTCCGTGATTTATCCACTTTATAAAAGCGCTCGAAGATACGAGTTTGATCTTCTTCTGAAATGCCAATGCCTGTATCGGAAATCCTGAATTGGACCTGATCGCCGCGGGGAGATAATGTCACTTTAATGGAACCAGCTTGGGGCGTGAATTTGATGCTATTGTGAATTAAATTGATCCATACCTGGCTCAGCAAATCCTCATCGCCAGTAATAGCTATTTCATCTAGCGAAACATCCATGTTGATGTTTTTGTCTCTCCATTGAGGCTCACAAACCAGAATGAGACTCCTGATCTGTTTATCCAACCGATATGATTTTGGCTCGAACTTAAGCTGTTCAGATTCGAGCGAAGCCAGCTTGAGCAAATCCTCCGTGATGCGCGAGAGACGTGTGCTTTCATTCTCTATAATGCTGAGATAGTGATGCCGCTCCTCGGCGGTAAGCCGGTCATTTGCCAATGCCTGTGTAAACCCATGGATGGACGTGAGCGGAGATTGGATCTCATGCGACACATTGGAAATAAACTCCTGGCGCATGTTCTCCATCTGATCTAATTCCAATGCCATCTTATTCACAGTACTTGCCAGTTGGCCGACAATTTGGTTATCCTGAAATTCGTTTTCCAAGCGGATGCTAAAATCGCCTTGCGCTATTTTCTCTAGCGCTTCAATAATTGGCCGAAATACATTCCTTTCCGGTATCCAGCCCCTTGACTGGGCAAACTTGCCGACTGTTCCAATCATTGTTCCTGTAAACAGCAAGCCTAGCAGTGTATTGATAATTTGAATGAGTAAGAGGGAGGGTTGCCAATTCATGATTTGATAGAGATAACCCGTCAGGAAAAAAGCGGTAGCGACCATGCCGCTTACAAAAATCAGCACGAAGATAAACCAGAGAAAGCCAATAAACCTTGGGCTAACTTTTCTGCTCATTGATTTATCTCCAAGCGATACCCCAGCCCACGGATGGTTGTGATTTTGAACGAATGCTTCTCTTCAGGAAAGCGCTCACGCAAACGGTTGATGTGCACATCCAGTGTGCGGTCGGTGCCGACGAAATCATAGCCCCAAATATCTTCGATCAGTTGCTCACGCGAAAACGTCCGTCCCGGATAGCCGGCTAATTTGAACAATAACTCAAATTCCTTTAAAGGCAAAGTCAAACTTTTGTCGTTCACTTTTACCTCAAAAGATTTTCGATCCATCATTAACTCCCCAATCTGAATCCTTTGGGATGTGGTAATGTGATAACGTTTCAAGAGTGCGTGGACTCTCGCTACCAGTTCGAGCGGCTCAAACGGTTTGACTAAATAATCATCCGT
>WNFZ01005540.1_pt1 | contig 12035 bp, 15 predicted proteins | sample 5400081 | NCBI WGS metagenome assembly WNFZ01 (sample SAMN13153365, study PRJNA577476) | soil metagenome | isolation source: 80 cm soil or saprolite under grassland replicate 1 | place: USA:California | collected 2016-06-15
GTTGCAAACCGCGTAGGCGAATACAGGAATAGGAGAGCTTAGCGCCCGTGGTCAGGGAGTAGTGGAGCTTTGGGCGTGGATCTGGGCGACATCATTTCTCGATCCAAGATTTCGCTGGACGACTTTGCAGGAAAGACTTTCGCGGTCGATGCCTACAATGCACTGTACCAGTTTCTCGCAATAATTCGAGGGCCCACCGGTGAGCCCTTGATGGACCGGCAGAGTAGAGTTACAAGCCACCTGAGCGGGCTCCTTTACCGAACGACTAACCTGGCGGAGAGAAGCATCCGGCTTGTCTATGTCTTCGATGGAAAGCCCCCAAGTCTTAAAGACACGGAGATTAAGCGAAGACAAGTCATCAAAGTCGAAGCCACGACGAGATACGAATCCGCACTCTCAACCGGCAAATTTGAGGAGGCAAAGCGGTACGCTCAGGCAACTTCCAGCCTTAAGGATTTGATGATTGATGATGCTCACAGACTTCTCCGGTTCCTTGGGGTCCCGATTGTCCAAGCTCCATCTGAAGGAGAAGCCCAGGCCGCCTACATGGCAGCTCGCGGGGATGTTTGGGCCGCAGTCAGCCAGGATTACGATTCTCTTCTTTTCGGGGCCCGGAGGCTCGTCCGGAATCTAGCAATAAGTGGAAAGAGAAAGCTACCTATGCGAGAGGCCTACGTGCAGGTAGAGCCGGAACTAGTGGACCTGGCATCAACATTGCAAGCTCTCCAGCTTTCACGAGATTCCGCCGCCCGAGTTGGACAGGATTAGGGAGATATTTCTGAAGCCCGCCGTCACCTCGAACTATACTTTGGAGTGGCGTGAGTCCGATGTTGAATCTCTTGTACGGTTCCTGTGCGGAGAGAGAGACTTCAACGAAGAGAGAGTCCGGACTGCCGTGGAAAGGGCGAGGACTGCAATGGCCAAAGAGAGTGGTAAGAAGACGCTTGAATCATTTTTCGGCAGCTAGTCGCTGAAGCCATACTTCCCGAGCAGAGGGACGAACGCGACTCCTCCGAGCGACTTCCGATCCGAGGTTCCATCAGGCTTCTTCCAAACCCGAACAAGTTCTTGGGGGAACATTTTTCCACCAACCGGAATGACAAGGACTCCGTCTGGCTTCAATTGTTCCAGCAAAGTGGGCGGGATCTTGGGGGCCGCAGCCGTGACGAGTATTCTGTCGTACGGGGCTCTCTCGACGTAACCTAATGATCCATCGCCTTGAACCAGCGTGACCCGGTTAGCGTATCCTGCGCGATCCAGGTTGCTCCTGGCGATCGCGACTAGTTTGTCGACGGATTCAATGGCGAAAACATGTCCTTGGTGGCCTATTATTTCGGCAATGGTGGCTGCATGGTATCCACTTCCAGCGCCCACCTCGAGCACTTTCATTCCCTGTACTGGTTCCAGGGCCTCATTCATTATGGCCACCATGTAACGCCCGGCTGATCAGCCGAGTGGCGCACTGATCGTCTGGCCATACTCCGTCGGCAATGGAGTATCATTGTACGCGTATTGTCGCATATGGGTAGACACGAACAGCTCTCTCGGAACCTTTCTCATAGCATCGATGACCTCGGGGGTTTTGAGAAGTCCTTCTGCAATTAGGGCCTGGACCAATCTTTCTCTTTCACTTGCGAAATCCACGGATCTTGGTCATCCCTCCGGCCAGTAACAGATAGCTGAGCATATTAGACTCCTCTGGTTGGCTGGTGTAAGTCTCGATGAATTTCAAGTTCTATGCACGCGGCCATCCGTCGGTCTCCTCAACGCACCCGACGACCTTGGAGCTCACAAAGGACACCGGCCTGGGCAAGAACGGAGATTGCATTATTGCGGTTGGCTGTTCCGTGGGATTGAGAGATTTGCCTGAACCTATGAAAAACGCTCTATCCAGCGGAGCATGTAGAGCCCGCTTGACTCTGAGGGTCGACGTCCATCAATTCGCGGTCGAGGGGCGTGGTGCCCATGGGTTAACGCTCTCCCATCCAACAGACATCGTGGTCAGAAAAAGTGGCTTCGTATCTGACAGGACCCTGATGGTGCTGGCAGATAGTGCGGCAGCGGATATTCCGAGGTCGTTCGTAGAATTGCTTCAAGACCCTAGGCGGAAGGTGTTGGTTGAGCTGGTTGCGGAGGCATAAGCTGGCGCAAGTTTCGCGTCTAGTGCAAGTTGCCATTTCATCGGAGCGACGCCTCTCACTTTACGTGTCGCCATTATTTTCTCAATTCTCCAACGTGAGTTATCTAGGGCACCTGTAAGTTCTTTCCTAGCTTTTGACTCGCTGTCTGCGCCTTCTGCGAACGTGTAGTAGTGTACGATTCCACCATCGCGCCCAAGCGCTTCACATGCGGGTTCGAGAAACTCCCTCGCTTGAGAGGGATGGTTCATTATTACTCGCACGGCTATCCCTCGGAGGTTCTTCCCGACGACGACTCGGGCATCGCCGGACCACACCTTTATCCTGTCTTGGACCTTGTTCATCCTCGCGTTTTCTACGATCAGCTTGGCAGCTTCGGGGTTGGCATCGATAGCGTGGACTTGAACGTCGTCCAATCTTTTCGCGATCAGTACCGAGAACGGTCCCACGCCAGCGAACATGTCTACCACGCACTCTCCCGGCCGGACCTGTTCGGCAACCCTCCAATGCTCCGACGATAGACGCGGGGAGAAGAAGGCCTTCGAAATGTCGACCTTGAAGCGACACCCCAGCTCCTTGTGAATCGTCTGGGTTCGATTCTCACCGAGGACGTGATGAATAGGCCTCAATCGCAGATTGTCGGTGATTGGTCCAGATTTTGAGTAGACTGTCTTGACGTTCTTGTGCACCTTCATCAGCGCTTCGGCGATGCTCTTTTCGAACGGTTCTGCTTTGAGAGAGAGTTCTATGATGGCGATATCGCCGATTACATCGAACGATTTCGAAACGAGTGGAATAATGCTCGAAGGTACTTGTCGCGCTAGAGCTTCCTCCAGCGAGCCAATGGTTTGTGATCTAGAAGGAAACTTTTCTTGTGATAGGCTCAGCTTGCCAAGGGCTCTGTCAAGCTGTCTTCGCTCTTGTGGCTGTGGGGCTCGAGATAGCGGCAAGTGAAGCTCATCGTCTATTTTTTGAGGTGCAAGATTTCTGTTCAGTAGCTTCAGCCTCGTTAGGAGTTGGATCGCTTTCTCTCCTTGTTTCTTACGTACGCTGACAGACACGCTTTCCACTAAGCGGTCTGGGTCTTTTTCGTTGCGACTCAACAGTGGTACTCGGCATTTATCGTCTGCTGGTTCGTGCCCTGAGGCGCGTTAGAAAATCCAGATCTGCCAACGCAACCTCGGCGGACAATCGTACGTCCTCATCCGGGTCTCGCAGTCTGTCGATCAGTCCTGAGCGAGCTGTCTCCTCCCCGATGGACCCGAGAGCTACAGCTGATTCGTGTCTTACGAGGACGCTTTCGTCGTTCGCCATGGCTTCTAGGAGGGCGGGAACTGCTGACTTGAACTCCAGTTGGCCAAGTGAAAATGCTGCCTCATGTCTGACCAGTGGGCTTGGATCTCGTTTCAGTGTCTCACAGAGTGCCGGGACTGCCCTTTCATCTTTCATATCCGCGAGCATGCAGACCGCGTGTATTCGGAGAAGCAAGCTTGGTCTGCCATCGAGGACTATTCTGAGGAAATCAATGTCTCCCTTCGAGAACGCCCATTCCATCTTTTCGAGGGTCTCAAAATCTTTCGAGTAATCCGGAGCGACTTTTGTCGTCTCGTTCTTTGTTATTGACTTCAATACAATCTCGCTATCTCTGGCTTTAGCAAGGGGCGACAGCTGGTCGATGCTCGATGAGACAGTTGTGCAATCCGCTAATCACTCCGCAGATAGATGAGTGGACACCTGGGATTATTTTAGCTCGATGCTGCAGTCTTTCTGGTAGCTCCGCCACTCATGGCGCGCTCATAGCATTCTGGGCAGTAGGGACCGTCGTACGGTCCGTGTTTGGAGCAAGAAGGTCGCCTTTGATCTCGCTCGACAGATTTGCGAGGTTTCAATCGATCAATCTGACCTCTGTGATATGACGCGCTGAACGGCTTGTGCACGCATTAGTTGAGATTATCGGTCTGACTATTCGTTGACGCCGTGGTCCCTTAGGAGTCGGGCAATTGTTTCTTGCTTCATTTCAATAGCGATCGACAGGGGGGTTTTTCCCTGGAAATTCTTCGCATTCAAGTCTGGGCTTGCGTTTTCTACCAGCCAGACGACCAAGTCGTAGTAGCCTCTTATAACTGCGTTTTGGAGCGCCGAAGAGGATCCAGTCGTTGCCCCGTTTCGGAACAGGTACTGAACCAGTTCAAGATCTCCACTCCAAGCAGCATGCGTCAAGATCGGAATACCATGCGCCCCCGTCGATTTGATACTGTCAGGATTGTCTCTGATTCCCCTCTCTACTTCTTGTTTGTTTCCGAGCATCGCTGCAGTGCAGATTTCGAGAGGCGCTCCCTTACCAAGAAGGTATTCCGCGATTGAAGCGCTGCCCACTTGAGCTGCAGCTTGGATCGCGGTCTCGTGGTCGTTCTCGGTCCAAGCGTTCGCTGCGTTGAGTAGATCCGGTCTTTCTGCAAGCATTTTCCGTACCTTCTCTAGGTTTCCATGGCCTGCGATTACAAACTCTCGGACTAGGTCGGTTGAGAGAGGCGTGTTCGTCGTTTGCACAGTGATCGATGTGTCTTCGCAGTCTATAACCGTTCGGAGAGGAGCCTTTGTGAGGGGTGCATGGTAATGCTGGGGGAAGCAGTGGACGATGCAATCGTGCCGTGGCGGGCCCGGAGGGATTTGAACCCTCGACCATTCCCCGGGCGAGTCGGATGGACTCGTCCTTCAGGTTAAGAGCTTCAGCCTTAGAGTCTGCTGCTCTACCTGGCTGAGCTGCCCGACTAGACCAGCATGCGTGTCCGGTTTACGGGCCCACGAACCCGCCGAATGCTCGGTCCCGGCCGAATTTCTAATAAGGGTTACCGTTTTTGAGAGGAAATTGGTTCCGAATTAGAGCAATAATGGATGGAGATTTCTTCACCTTGATCCTCGGGGGACTGATTGCGCACTAGGAACCGTATCCTGCTCATCTCAGACGCTTGGTTATGGTTGCTTGCTCTCTTGGCTTTTCAGGGGAAAGCACGTTTGTGTCCCTAGCCTGCTTCTGTTTCGGTAACACAAGCCTTCCCCGACACACGACACTGCCCCTTCGTGGATGATGCCGCAGGCGGCAGAGGCTGGGTAATGATGAGACCACGGGTAATCTTGATAGCGCTATTGCTGGCCTCGATCCTGACATTCGTAACCCAGGCACACGGTATCGCTCCTTACTCTCTGTCAATCAATCCATCGACGACGAGCTTGGGTAATAGCGTCACAATCACCTTGGCTGTCACCAATGGGGTGAGGAATACGTTCTATGGGGTCACCATCGGTGTGCAGAAGCCGAACGGTACTGGCTCTGCGATATCAAACCAGGTAATATCAACGGACAATCGAGGTTCGGGCAGCATATCTGTCCAATACAGCTCGAGTTCAACTTCCTGGACCGTGTTGAACGGCACTGTCGCAACCAACGTCGGAGGCGTCTACAATGTTGCTGTAAATCAAACATCGCCGACAAACATAGCGAACGTTGCGACCGGCCAGTTCACAGTAACTGCTATGATGAGCGTTGTGGTGTCTCAACCAACTTCGGGGACGATTGTCCAAAGGGGGCAGGCGTTGACAATCACGGCTGCAGTGGCGAACTCTTTGGGGGCTCTAAGTGGTGCGATAGTAACTGCTGACACTCCTTCGAACGGCCAACTTACGCTTCCCGAGGTCAGCTCTACGAATGGGGTCTACTCCGTTATTTATCAGGTCTTGATGAATGATCCACTTGGTTCCTGGACGATAATCGTCCACGCTAAAGACACGAGTGGGAACTCGGGGACGGGTCTTCCTGTTACTGTTACGATTGCGAAGAGCGACCTATTTGTTGACGCTATGATTACCTACAACTCCAAGGGCGTTCCAACCGCTAGCTTTTCGACAGGGGATACTGTCTACCCGTACTTTCGAATAAAATACTCAGGATCCACTGGGGCATTTCTCACAACCGGACAATACGTCGTTTCGGTCAAGAATCCTTCAGGAACTACCGTGGCAAACCTCACCGCGGTCTATGACACGAATCGTCTTGGTTTCTATACCCCTACAGGTTACTCCGTGTCTACTTTCGACCCGAGCGGCGCGTGGACGGTCGGGATCAACGCTAACAGTCTGAACGATGGTTTCGGGAATACTGGGCCGAACGTCGCAACCTCGGTTAGGCTGGACATTGTGACTTCTCCCTTAAGCTACCTTCCTTTCGTGGTTGGCGGGGTGGTCTCTCTTCTTGGGGGTATCTTTGTCCTGAAGCGGTACGATAGGTCGCTTGCGGGGTTTGAGCATCTCGAGCAGATGATGGGAGGGCCGATCCCTCGTGGGTCGAGCCTCTTACTCCTCGGGGATCCAGGTAGTGGAAAGACTGTTCTATCCTATGAGCTGTTGCATGAGGAGCTTGATGCAGGGAGACCATGTGCCCTCTTGTCATACGATGCCTTTCCGGAGGATGTTCAGGCTCGTATGGGAGAGTTTGGTTGGGACATTATCTCCCCCCTTCGTAAGGGGCGGTTGAGGATCATCGATTGTTATTCTGGGCTTGCGGGGCAGGGTGAAGGTGTTCTTAGGGACCCGTCGGATCTCACTGAGCTCAACATTCAGGTCACTTCGTTCATAACCAAGGCGAAGAATGCGCCTGTTACTCTCATTCTCGACTCGCTTACCCCGATCTTTAACGGAGTTGAAGGTAAGCAAGCGATCAACTTTTTGCAGACTGTCGGAGCGAAAGTGAAGAGGACTGGAGGTCTCTTTATTCTGACTGCCTCGAGAGGTGCTATACCGGATGATTCGATCGCGAAGATCAAGAGCATAGTGGACGGCGTTATCGAACTTACGATGATAAGGTCAGGGCGGAGGAGCCGTAGGTATCTGTCGGTTTTGAAAATGGAACGGAGACGAATCTCGTCTGACACGGTTTCGTTCGAGATAGCGAGAGGGCGAGGTTTAGTCTTTCGAGTCTCGCGCTTCGGAATCCTGCGGGCGAAGCTGCTGCAGCTGAAGCTCAAGCCTGGTCAGCCTGCTGGAAAACAAGCTCCAAGTGCAGTGACGCCGGCGAAGACGGAGGGGAAGCAAGTGGATGAGAAGGGCAAAGAGGGAAAGACCCCTGACGTCTCGTCCAAGGGCACTGGGACAAGACAGTCGTAGAGCTTTTGAAAACGAGCTTTTAGCAAACATTCCTTCTCTCTATCGTTATGAGTGTCGCCTTTATCGGGCTTGGCCTGAATGATGAGAGGGGTCTCACCATTGAAGGGCTGGAGGAGGCTCGACGTTCGAGCAGTGTTTTCGCGGAGTTCTACACAAACATCATGCCCGGTTTGGATCGGAGGAAACTTGAGCTTCTGATCGGAAAAAGGATTGCCGTGTTGAGTCGGATCCAGCTGGAGGATGAAGGAGGCAAGCGAATTGTCGAGGCGGCTGGGAGGGGGAAAGTTGCTTTCCTGGTGCCTGGAGACCCGATGATCGCTACGACTCACATTTCTATCAGGCTGGAACTGGCGAAGAAGGGCATACGGTCAAAGATAATCCACGGTCCGTCTATAACGTCTGCAGTCTGCGGAGCGACGGGCCTTCAAAGCTACAAGTTTGGAAAATCCGTTACTCTCCCGCAAGAGCCTGGCGTACCAGGCTCGTTGCTGGAAGCTGTTCGCGATAACAAGACGAGGGGACTTCACACCCTCATACTCCTCGATGTTAGACCGGAACTGTCGAACCAGCTGACGATAGGGGAGGCTGCGGCGAGGCTGGTGGTTGCTGATCCAGCACTCGAGAGAATGATGGGAATTGGTGTTGCACGGATTGGTTCCGACGACCAGTTCGTGCTTTCTCGAAGGCTTGAAACGCTTCAACACCAGGAGTTTGGGAAGGTCCCTCATTCCCTCGTAGTACCGGGAAGGCTACATTTCATGGAGGCCGAATCTTTGAAGGCATTTTGTGGAGCGAGCGATGAGGATCTGGAGGCGTTGAAGTGAGGGAGCGGGCAGGCGAGAGGGCCGCGAAGTACTTGGAGACCGCCTCTCGGTCCCTGCGAATATTGAAGAAAAAGAAGAGCGAAACACCTGTCCCGCCGTCTCTATCGGATCATGTGTTAGAGCTCGCCCGAGGCTATACACGAGACGCACAACACTACGTCGACAATCGAAAACCGGTCACTGCGCTCGCGTGTATCGCTTATGCTGAAGGTCTCCTTGACGCCTTGAAATTCCTCCAGCTCGCCGAGTTCTAGCAGGAACGGATCTGCCAGGGGTAACACTCGCCTGATATCGTTCTGGTTGCGCAATTATCCTTGAGGCTTATGGAGAACTGTGCGGGCTGTGGCAAGCCGATACACAGGGACGAGCCTGTCTCCGCCTCGTTCAACCAAGAGGGCGAGAGGCGGTTCTTCCACAAGACGTGTGAGGACAGAGCCGAGCACCTGACCAGGTGGAAGGAGGAGGCTGCTTGGGCCTTCAGGGCCACTCGACTAACAATGTCTGAGTGGGACGCGTGTAACCCTAGGAAGCATGTCGGGGTTTGGCAGTCAATATTCATTGCTCGAAGGGACGAGGACGTCTGGTGCCCAGACTGCGGTCTCAAGATAGCGAGACACGAGACAATCGCTTGTCCCACTTGTGGCGGTCGAGTTATCATAACCAACGCTGAGACCACGAAAATGGTCTTCACTCATCGAGAAGCTCTCTACAAACTCCAGCTCCACTGCACGGAGAGAGGCGATGACTCGTTCATCTATGCTATCATAAGCGGGTATACGCCTGTGACGATAACTTCGAAGAGAGGCGAAGCACCTGAGGCTTCATCGAAACAAGCGATGATGTTGAAGTACGAGCCGAAAGGGGATCCCAAGCGCGGCTTGACCGTTTAGCCTGAGTCACCAAGAAGGATTCTTATTCCTTCTACTAGCACGCTGTTTTCGTTCTGGTCTTGCCACCAATAAAGACAGTGTTGGCCACTGGCGTCTTCGATCTTCTCCATATAGGTCATCTTAGGTTCCTTGAAGAATCTAAGAAAAAGGGGGGTCCTGGTTCCAAGCTTGTGGTCGTGATCGCCCGCGATAAGACCGTCTTTCGAAGGAAGGGAAAGGGTCCCGTCGTCCCTGAGGATCAGAGGCGGGAGCTCGTTGCCGCTCTCAGGGTGGTTGATCGAGCGATTCTCGGAAGGGAGGAAATTGATCTCCTAGGCATCCTCGAGGAGGTCAAGCCTGACGTTGTCTGTGTTGGTTACGACCAGGATGAGATAAGAGTGGCTGTAATACGGCTTATCAGGAAAGAAGGGTTGGCGGTCCGGGTTGTTCGGATACGAAGGTTCGGGCCTGTTGGCTTCAACAGTAGCTCGAAGCTCAAAAGCAGGGTCGCGAAGGCGTTCTCGGCTTCTTAGGCACTTATTGGTACTCGGACGTGAACCTTGTCTCCATCAACGAGTTTGAACTGCTTCCTTAGCGAGAGAGGGGCGATCAGTTCCACAACGTCTTCACCGTAGTGGGCTCGGATGGGGAGGACGATTGCGCTCTTGACCTTGTCGTTGACAATCGCTCTGAAGCATTTTGCTGGACCGTAGGTTCGTTTTTCGTTAGCGAATCCTTCGATGTAGACGAACGGGTACGTGTCTAGGATTTTGCGATCGTTGAGGTCTTCTTTGATAACTCTAAGATTCAAAGTGCCAGGGAAGGGGTCGAATCCTAGTTTGGATATGAACTGTTTCCTGTAGCCGTCAAGGCTCATGTAGTACGAGCCCTCGGAGAGACCTGTGAATACAGTTCCTGTTATGGCGAGATCTTTCTTTGGTGCTTCGAAGACTCGTTTCAGGTTGAGATACATGTCGGACAGCTGTCGTAGTCCGTCTCCGGTTATTCTGACCTTCTGGTCTCGCCCATCTCGACTTCTCTCGATCAAGCCTAGCTTTTCCATCTCGATGAGATGGCGGGAGGCCGTTTGTTGAGAGCCTCCGATTCCTTTAGCTACATCTGAGGTGCTGCAAACGACTTCCTTTGTCGCTGCCCCCAGTTCGGAGAGCTTGTAGAGAATTAGGAGATGAGAGGGCTTCATTTCCAGATGCGTCTTCTTATGAAATGGGCGGGGACAGTTAGCGGTCCTCTATTTTCTTTCCGAGGCGGTCTAGAGCTTGTTCTAGTGAAAATCGTCTGACTTCAGTGACTACATCGCCTCTTGTAGTCTCGATGATTCGTCTTGCTGCGTCCATCTTGACTCTGAATGTAGGCACGATCGAGGTATGCTCTAGTGTCTGCAAGTCATCGTATACTCCTTCCATGGCGTCCAAGAGCTTCTCCGCCTTTCCGACGTCTCCTTTTCGGAGAGAGTTTAGTGCCATTCTTCGAAATTCTCCAACCGCGTCTAGGAGTCCGAGCACGTAGCTTCGGTGATCCGCGCCAGATTCGGCGATCGATACGATTCCTTCGCCCTGCGCAATCTTCCGCAGTGTGATTGCTTCAACGTATTCTTGGAACGCGACTATGACTCCGTTAGAGCTTCGAAGCTCTGGAGCATCAACGGCTAATTTTTCAATCTCTTGAAGGGTCGCCTCGGCCTTTTCAAGAGTCGAGGTGGCTCCTTTCAGGTCTCCTCTGTGAATCTCGAGGATTGAAGATGATGCCATTCTTGTAGCAGCTCTGGACAGGTCGAGGATTTTCTCCCGTGCGCGATCGAACTGGGAGAGATCCTTCTGGATTGTGGTCAGGTCTTTCTTTGTTAGCATCTTGTGAGCTTCTGCTCCGCTGGGCTCTGTGGTATTATAACAGGGTTCTCGTTATTCGGATTTTGTCTTAACCAAACTGTGGGATTCTTCTTTTATCCCACCTTCGGTTATGACGAGCAGATCGACTCCATCTCCGCTTGAGATGTCTCGAGCTAGAGCGGACCTTATTGCTCGAAGGATCAGCGGGCGGGCTTCGTCAACCGATAGTCCTTCGCTGTATTCTGATTCTAGGACTCCCATCGCGACTTCAGCGCCTGTTCCTACTGCGGCGAACTTGTCTTCGAGCACGGATCCGATTGGGTCCATGACGAATAGGCTTGGTGATCCGTTGTCGACGCCTGCGATTATGGTCTGGGCGAGGTATGGGAAGAGGCGTCTCGCGGATAGGAGGTTGGCCATCAGCTTGGCCGCGTTCTTGACTGTTCCAGCTCTTCCTCGTTCGTATTCGTAGATGTTCATGTAGGCTAGTGCTTCGCGGGAGAGGACTTGCATGTCTCCGATTATTCCGGCGCAGCCGATTCCGATGTTGTCTGTTATCTTGAAGACTTTCTTGGCTACTTTGCTCATGACGAATGTTCCGTACGCGTATCTTCGTTCGGAGCCTAGAATAGCTCCTTCTTTGCATACGAGTCCGACCGTGGTCGCTCCCGGCATGTAGATGTCTTCGCCCATAATCGCGTCAGCGTTCGACCCTTTGCCGTTTTGCTATAAAGCTAGCGCTTGACAGGGACCAGGGTCGGAATATTCCGCGAAATTCACACTAGCGGGTTTCGACTGGGACGTGGTCGCGGATTGGCGTTGCGCGGTGTCCGAGCCAGGCTGGAACGTAGGGCTTACTCCAGTCGATGGGACCGGAAGCGAATCTCTGTTGCATTCTCGCGAGATCGAGGTCCCATGCGTGGTCGAAGAACTCGTATGCTTCGTCCCATTCTTCGCCCCATTGCCAGCCTGAATGCTCGATGCGGACCTTGGTTAGAGCTTCAACTCTTTCAAAGTAAATATCAACCCGTGTTTTTTGTCTTCGGACGTTTGGGAACTGGGGTGGAGCCTTCCACTCTACAGATAGCGTCTTCATCTGTCCGAGTGCGAGTATCTTGCAGCCTTCTGTTCCTCTGAAGCCTAGTGGTGCTTCGGGGTCGAAGATTATCTCGTAGGGTCCATTGTCTTCGAGCTTGA
>WNFZ01007051.1_pt1 | contig 12032 bp, 14 predicted proteins | sample 5400081 | NCBI WGS metagenome assembly WNFZ01 (sample SAMN13153365, study PRJNA577476) | soil metagenome | isolation source: 80 cm soil or saprolite under grassland replicate 1 | place: USA:California | collected 2016-06-15
TGGCAATTTAAAAGCCGGAACATATCTTATCTCGCCTGATCAAAATATTCCCCAAGTGGCTTATATTATCAGCCAGGGATTATCAGTATCAAATGATATTACGGTGGTTATTCCCGAAGGCTACAATATTTGGGAAATTGACCAACGCTTACAAGATGTTGGCCTGAATAGCAACCATGAATTTGCCAGAAAATATTATCTGCATGATGGTTATTTCTTCCCCGATACCTATCGGTTTAAGAAAGGGACATCTTTAGAAGAAATTGCCCAGAAAATGGAGAGTAATTTTGTAGCCAAATATGGAATTCCCAGCAGCCAAATTAGGATTATGGCTTCCATGCTTGAGAAAGAAGCTAGAACCAAAGAAGACTCCGAACTTATTGCCGGCATTATCCTAAGGCGCATTCATTTAGGCATGACTCTCCAGATAGATGCTACGGTGGCATACGGCTGGTGTGTTGACCGTTTTGTTCAGAAAAATTTTTCTATTTCCTGTGATGTGACTCAAGCGCCAATTGCGTTTGAAATAAAAAAGGATGGCGTGTTTAATACTTATATTAGAACCGGCTTTCCGCCTCGCCCGATTTCTAACCCTGGGAAAGTAGCGCTTGATGCGGCCAAGCATCCCAAGGTAAGCGACTATCTCTATTATTTGTCTACGCGTGATGGCAAAATTATTTATGCCAAAACAGCGTCAGAACAAGAAGCAAATCGGAGAAAATACCTGGGACTTTGATCAGGTTGACTTTTCCCCATAGTTTTATAGAATATTAACCATAACCGTAGACAGGGCATTAATCGCCCCGAGGTACATCTCTAGAAAGGTCGATTGTACTGGTTTGCTGCGGTGAAAACGCAGTTTTATTTTATGAATCCCGAACGAAGTAGCCCTAGCCTGCCTGCCGGCAGGCAAGCGGGTTAAACGCACGGGATATTGTATATAAATAACAGTAGTTTCTACGCTTGTAACTTTAGGTATAATACTGCGCAGCAGCTACTTCGTTCGGGATGAAATCAAAGACAAAGAAGAGAGAAGAGCTTCAGAAGTTGGAACAAAAATTGCCAAAATCGGAAATAGTCATTTTTACGACTTTTTCCCGGGCGGGAGAGAAAGGTCTAAGCGTAGCTCAAATGCAGGAGCTTAAGCGAACCTTGCGAGCAATGAAGACTGATTATGTGATTACCAAGAAAAATTTGGTAAATATTGCTGTTAAAGATCTTAAATATGATGGGGTGGATGTGCATGGAATGAATGGTTCTATTGGTATTGCTCTGAGTCCACCAGCCGGCGGAGAAGATGGTTACGTCGTAGCCAAAAAAATATATGAATTTGCCAAGAAAAACCCGGCGTTGCAATTCTTTGGCGCTTGGTTCGATGGTAAATTTATGCCGGTAGAAGCATTTCGAGAAATGGCTCTTATGCCTTCTCGTGAAGAATTACTGGCCCGCTTAGCCGGTATGCTTCGCTATCCCTTAACTGGTTTGGCAATTGTATTAAAATTAGTTGGTGAAAAAAGATAATTAATCTATGCCCATTTGCGACCCTTGCCATATCGATCTATAAATTAATGTGGCCCAACCTGAGGCGATCCTATGAGCGGCTAAAGCACGCTCACATGAACCTCGCCTGGAAACCCGAGTGTCGCAAATGTACATAGATTAAATAGTTATGCTTAATAAAGATCAATTTTTGCAGGAATTAGAAACAATGACCGTAGCCGAATTGAATGATTTGGTAAAGGCATTGGAAGAAAAGTTTGGTGTCTCAGCCGCCTCATTTGCTGCCGCCGCTCCGGTCGCTGGCGCAACTGAAGAAGCGGCAGAAGAGAAAGATGCTTATGCGGTAGTGTTGAAAGATGCCGGTGCGGCCAAAATCCAGGTAATCAAGGTGCTGAAAGAAATTACCGGCTTAGGTTTGAAAGAAGTTAAGGATATGACCGATAAAGTTCCGGTCACGGTCAAAGAAGGACTTAAAAAGGCTGATGCCGATGAGATAAAGAAGAAATTGGAAGGAGCCGGCGCGGCAGTGGAACTCAAATAAATCAAAAACCGCCTGTCAGGCGGTTTTTGATTTATAAACTATTGAGAAACCCGCCAGATTTTATTGTCTTTGGTGAGGATATAGATTGTGCCGTTAGGTGCGACAGCTACATCAATGATTGTTTTGTTATTTCCTACCTTTAAAGTTCGGGTGATATTGCCGCTTTTCTTATTAATAAGGTAAATTCGTCCTGTAACTTTATCGGCAAGGTAAAGTGACTCACCGTCAGCTGTGGTGAGAAAGATATTATCTGGAGCAGGAGAGAGAGAGGTACTAAATTCGGCTGTCTTGTCGCCCCGGAAATAAGTGGTAATGTAGCCTGATTTTCCAAGCACGTACACATTGCCATCAACCGCGATAAACAGAGAATCGGAAGGAAGGGCAGTGTCCTTAAGCCAGGCGGTAACTTTGGTGTTATCTTTGGTGGCATCTATTATTTTTTGAATGTCATTTGCGGTTAAAGTATATAGGTTGTCTTCATATAACGCTGAATGCAGAATTTGGGTGAAATCAAGAGCAGCAGTTTTTACTTCTTCAGCTCTAATTCTGGCTATCTTACCTTGTTCAGCATCTATTAATAGGAGAGCTTGTTTGCCGGTCAGCAGCCGGCTTGGTTTCATATTTTTAATTTCGGCCGCACTCTCAATTGATGATGAACTGATTCTCACCACAAATTCCTTATCAGCAGTTGAGGAAAAAAAGGCGAGACCACTTGCTCTAGCTGTAAGCAATGTTGCCTGGCCCATGTCAGAAGGCACATCTAAGATCAGTGATAACTGGGCATCTTTTGCCTGATCAAGCTCATCTAAAGCTTGTAAAAGCTGGTTTTGAATTTCCGTTGCCTTACCGGATTGAGTTTTATTGGCTAAACTGCTGATGGATGAGAGAAGCAGTGCCCTGGCTCCAGTAATATCGTTTTGAGTTACTTTTGTCCGGGCTAATTTCAGGGCATTTGTCGCTTCTTCAACAGCGGCATCAGCTTGTTGAACCTGGGGATTTCTGGAGAAAATGTTACGAACTGTCCAAACTCCGGAAACGACCAGAGCTATAACCACCAGGGAAATAACGGCCGTTTTTCTTGGAGTAAAATTAGATAATCTAATATTGCCTTTTATTTTTGAAAATAGAGTGTTCTTTCTCCCCATTGAAAATTCGGTCGGAATAATTCTGGGAGTTTCTTGAAATTCTTCCCTTGCTTCTGGGGTAGGGATGCGAGCTAACTTACTGTGAGCATTTGTCTGGGAAGATTTAACTGCAGTTTGCTCTTGCTCTAGGGCGCTGGCTACATCACCAACTGACCTTCGGCTTTTTTTAGTACTTGCTAATGAGGCTTTTTTTAGTTCTTGCGGTTGGATTTGAGGTGCAGCAGCGATTTCTTTCACGTTGTTAAGGTCAATATATAATGCGGTGCAGGCAAAATTATTTTTCCCCTTGCCATTTTTTAAGCTTTTGAGTTTATCAATGAAATCATCGCGATTAAGTTTTAAGAAATCGGACTTTAATTTTTTTTCTCGGGTAACAACTGTTTTAGCTGGATAAAATGCGAAGATGCGGTCAGTATCTTTAATCTGGCCGGAGATAATGCTTGAAAATTGAATTTCTTGGGACGGTTCTTTGCTGAAGAATTGGATATTGTTAAATACATCAATATTTTTGTTATCCCGGCCTAAAATAATTTTAAACTTTCCGAGTTTAGAAATAAGAAGCTGTTCATTGGCAATGGCAAAGATGCCGATATTTAGGGCGATGCCTTTTTTTTCAAAAAATTCTTCTACTACTTCATTTATTTTTTTAAGGGTTGTGGCAAAGGCTTCTTTGGCTGTAACTTCTGCAGAATTATAGTATTCTCTCTTAGTAAGCGCAGCGATTAAGTTAATGGCATAAGCAAGATCATCAGTTGTATGTTGAACGTGGCCGATTATAAAAATACTGCCCAGTTTGCGGGCGAGCTCGTCGTTTTCGGCCTCATAGGAAAAGATATCCGTGTGCTCATCCGGCGATGAGCTTTTGAGTAAAATTTCTTGGAATGTTGGTTTGAGAAATATCTTTTCCACGGTGGAGTGGAGATCCCCGGTTCGCCCGTGAGGGTTCCTATCAATTTGCCCGTTCAAGCTCTTGAGAAGGAGATCAAATTGATGGGATACACGCTGGCGAACAGCAAGGGAAACTCTGTTGGAAATTACCCGGTTTACTTTTAGAGGTCTTTTGTATAAACTCTGAAGTGATTTCTGAGTGGTTTTTCTACGAACTCTGTCATTATTTTAATGTAATTCAATGGGCTATGTCAAAGCTAGCACTGGATAATTTATTTGGATCAAAAACCCGGGTAAAAGTATTAAAATTTTTATTTCGTAATTATCCCAATCCATTTACGCTAAATGAACTGAGCCAGCGGACTCAAGAATCTTTCGAACTTATAAAAAGGGAGATTGACATATTTGAAAGCATTGGCTTGATAAAAAAATATTTTGCCAAGAATTGATTATTATAAAAGATGATCAGAAAAAAACAGAAGAAGGTAAAAAAATATTCTCGCCAACATAGAAAAGCCAAACAGAAACTAACCGGAATCGGCTATAAGGGGCAAATAAAAATAGCTAAGACTGAATTAAATTTTCGAGAAGCTCTTACCGACTTAGTTAAAAATAAGGAGCACTATATTCTCAATTCTGATTTTGAATTCTTTGATGAACTTCGTACTCTTGTCCTAAAATCATCACCAGCAGAAAAAAGTAGTTTAGCGCGTAGAATTTCCCGTTTAGGAGCAGTGAAACTTGTAATAATTTCAGGCATACTTCTAAACTCTCAATCTGCGGATGCTTCTACTTCTTTGACCGATTTATTTATCGTAGCTGATGGCGTTGATAAACAGCGTTTCAATCGCTTTTTGAAATCGCTTGAGGCGGAAGTGGGAACAGAAATAAAATTTGGTATTATGGACAAACAGGAATTTGATTACCGCTATGGAATGTTTGACCGGTTTGTGAGGGTATTACTTGAAAGTCCTCACGAAAAATTAATTAATAAAATTGGCATGTGATATGGCATGGGTTTATATTCTTCAAAGTACTAAGGGGAAGTTCTATATTGGAAGTACAATTAATCTTAAAAAACGGTTAAAACATCATCAAGGAGGATTTACACCTAGTACAAGAAGAATGGGAAAAATGAAACTGGTTTTTTCACAACGGTATCAAACTATAAGAGAAGCAAGATTAATAGAGGTCAAGTTAAAATATTTTAAAAGAAAAGATTTTATTGAAAGAATTATAAAGGATAAGATTATTAAGTTGCGCGCATAGCTCAGTGGTAGAGCGTTGCATTCACATTGCAAAGGTCGTAGGTTCGATACCTACTGCGCGCACTGTTTAGGGCCGACGTTTTAGTCGGCCTCCCGACAGAATCGTCGGGACTCAGCGGTAGAGCACTGCATTCACATTGCAGGGGTCACAGGTTCAAATCCTGTACCGCCCACAAGACCTAGCCTGAATTCCTCCGGAATCCAGGCCTTTTTAGTTAGATAAGGATTTTATCCACTTTTTAGTTGTTGCTAAGTGGAAAGTCAGGGTTTATAATGCTTGCAGAGTGTATAATTGTGGATAAAAGTGTTAATAAGTTCTTCATTCTGTGGATAAATAATTAGAGGGAATATGGGAAACTGCCATTTCTATGCTTATTGGAGAATATCAACATAATCTGGATCTTAAGAAGCGTCTGGCAATTCCCTCAAAATTCCGCAAGGAATTAGGTGAAGGCGCTGTTTTAACAAGAGGTTTAGATAACTGTTTATTCGTATTTCCACTTAAACAATGGGAACAGTTGGCAGATAAATTGAGCAACTTACCCATGAGCCAGCAGAAAACACGAGCCTTTGGACGGTTGTTGTTATCGGGCGCAGTAGAGGTGGAATTTGATGGCTTAGGAAGAATTTTAATACCTGAATATCTAAAAAATTATGCCGGCTTAAAAAAGGAGGCAGTGATTACCGGCGTACATAACCGATTGGAAATCTGGGATTCAAAGAAATGGGAAACTTACAAAGCAAATATTGAGAAGAATTCTGATGAAATTGCTGAAAAATTGGGAGAGCTCGGAATGATTTAATCGATGAAAACTGTAATAGGCGAAAAGCAGTGGAAAGAGTTTCATGATCCAGTTCTTTTACATGAGGTGATCAAATATCTGAATCTTGCACCGGGCAAACGGATTATTGATGCGACACTCGACGGCGGCGGACATGCCAAGGGTATTCTTCAGCAATATCCTTACGTATCTATATTGGGGATTGAATGGGATCCATTAGAACTTGAGGAATTTAGGAAGAAAAATCCTGAATGGGAAAAACGGATTGTCATTGTAGGTAATAGTTACATCAACCTGGAGAAAATTGTCGAGGCATATGAATTTATTCCCGATGGGATTCTGTTTGATCTAGGATTATCATCTTGGCACTACGAGCACAGCGGCAGAGGATTTTCATTTCAAAGGTCAGAACCCTTGGACATGCGGTTCAATCCTAATAGCGGACAACGGACTGCTGCCGATATTGTGAACACCGAACCGGAAGCAGAGTTGGAACGAATTTTGAGTGAATATGGAGAAGAGCAATTTGCCGAATCAATTGCCCGGGCAATTGTACAAGCCAGAAAAGAGAAACCCATTGTCACAACAGATGCCTTGACTAATATCATTTTCGGGTCAGTACCAAAGTGGTATACCAGACGTAAAATTCACCCGGCTACCAAGATATTTCAAGCCTTACGCATTGTGGTAAATGACGAATTAAATAATGTACGAAAGGGTATCGAGGCAGCTATTAAGGTAATGGCTCCTGGTGGACGTTTACTAGTAATATCGTTTCAAGGTTTGGAAGATAAGATAGTGAGAGAAATTTTTAAAGAGAAAGTGCAGGAAAAAGTAGTTCAATGGGTAATCCGGGATACAATCCGTCCCAGCTGGGAAGAAATCAAAAAAAATCCTCGCGCGAGAAGTGCAAAAATGAAGGTTATTGAAAAATTATAAGAAGCCAGAGCACTTAAAAATTTAAGTGCTCGGTCGAGCACATTATCGATGTGCTCTGACGCCAAAATGAAAATTGTAGAAAAAATTTGAATAATTGGGTCAGGAATGCCCCAATCTCTAGTGTGAATAGCCATACCTACGTTTACAAAACGAATGCAAAGTCCATACCTTATATACGGGCAACCGGATTCTTTATGCGGTCAGCCGTAACTCCTTTATTTTGGATTAATATCTTGCTGGTCATGCTCGTAATATATCTAATTGCATATTATGTTATGGGTGCCAACTCAATTGCCACTCGAAGATATCAAATTAAAGCTCTTAATGAAGAATCAGCTGCGTTAACCGAAAAAAATACTGCTCTTGCTTCACAACGTTTCGAGATAAAAAACCTTTCAACCTTGGCCGAGTTTGCGCTTAACCGCAATATGATTATTGCCAATGACGTTACCTATATCTTTGAGGCAAGTAATGTGGCCTTAAAAAAATAATTTCAAAACTCAAAAATCAAAAATACAATTCAAAGGTCAAAAGTTTTGAATTTTAATTTGCAATTTTGATTTTTGAGTTTTGTTATGGGCAGCACTCATTTTAATTCTCGGATCAGTTATTTCTTGTTAGTAATAGGCCTATTTTTTGCGTTGATTGGCTATAGACTTTTTATTATAGGATATTTAAAGCATCCTTATTATTCTAGAACTGCTCAAGCCCAGACAGAACAGAGTGCGAACGTTTTAAACCGTGGGAATATATATTTTTCTGATAAAAATTTCAACCGTCCGATCGCGGCCACTAATCAGAAGTTTTCAGTTGCTTACGTTATTCCATCTCATATTGAATCATCTCAAAAGGAGAGCATAACAGCTCTCCTTTCTGAAATTACCGGACTTGTTCCAGAAACGGTAGGCAAGATTGTTCATGCTCAGAGTGATTATGCTCGTTTGTTACCTTCTAAACTTACACCTCAACAGGTTGAGTTGTTGAAAAGCAAAAAATTTAAAGATATTGGCGTATCTTATATTACAGATAGGTTTTATCCCAATGATGGCTTGGCTGCGGATGTTATTGGGTTTTTGGGATATGATGGCACCAGTCGAGGCGGCCAATATGGTGTGGAATCGTATTACAACGAGGAACTTTTTGGCCATGAGTCAAATGGCCGGGAATTTTTAGCTTCCGGATTACCAGGCTTGCTGGCAAAATTTTGGCCCGGTAAAAGCACAGTTGAAGCAAAGCGGGATATTACTTTGGATCGGCCGCAGGATATTGTATTGACCATTGATAAAACTATCCAAAGTTATGCCGAACAAAAATTGGACGAACTAATTAAGAAATGGAATGCTCAATCGGGCAGTATTATTATTCAAGAGCCAGCCACGGGAAAAATTTTGGCTATGGTTGATCGGCCAACGTTTAATCCAAATGAATATAGCAACTCTAAGCCGGAAACATTTCTCAATTCGAGCATCCAGCAAATTTTTGAACCGGGCTCTTCATTTAAGCCAGTGACTATGACAGCAGGTTTGGATTCCGGAAAGATTACTCCCCAAACTTCATATGAGGACAAGGGTTTTGTAGAAATTGACCAGTATAAAATTAAGAATTTTAGTGAACGAGTTTTTGGCCGCGAGACTATGGCTCAAGTTTTGGAAAAATCGATTAATACTGGGACGATGTTTGTTGAGGGTCTTATTGGAGACGATACCTTCTTGAATTATGTTCTCAATATGGGCTTTGGTCAGAAAACAAATATTGATTTACCAGGAGAAGTAAACGGCGATATCACCAATCTTTATACCGGAAGGAAAATTAATTATTTGACGTCGTCGTTTGGACAAGGGATTGCGGTTACGCCTATCCAGCTAATTAATGCTTATTCGGCTATTGCCAATGGCGGCAAGCTGATGCGCCCATATGTGGTTGACCGAATTATTGGCGATGTCAATAAAGAGATTATAACTAAGTCTGAAATTTTAGGCATCCCGATGTCGGAAAAAACATCAGCCAAGCTTCGCTCTATGCTAGTGGGAGTGGTTGATAACGGATTTGATAAGGCCCGCATCAAAGGCTATGAGATTGCCGGAAAAACTGGCACGGCCCAAATCCCGGATTCCAAAGGCGGATATCTTTCGGATCAATTTATCCATACTTTTCTTGGCTTTGCCCCGGCTTCCAATCCGCGCTTTACGATTCTCATAAAAATTGATAAACCGCAGGGTATCACCTTCGCATCCGACAGCTTATCGCCGGGATTTCGAGATATAACGGCCTTTTTGCTGAACTATTTCAATATTCCACCTACCCGATAATATGCGAGCCCTGCTACAATCGATTTTAACTGCTCTTGCCAGGGTATATTTGGCGCGTTACCGGCCCATGATTATTGCTGTGACAGGCAATGTAGGAAAAACTTCTACCAAGGAAATTATTGCCGCTATTGTATCTAAACAAAAGCATACTCGCATGAGCGGAGGAAATTTGAATAGTGAAATTGGCGTACCGATGACAATTATTGGCGATTGGTCAGAGCGCTATTATAATGAAGGTTCCAATTGGGGATTCTGGCTGGAAGTGATTTTTGGCGGGATTGTTTTCCTTATAATTCCGCAAAAATATCCAGAAGTATTGGTACTTGAGTATGGAGCTGATCGCCCGGGAGATATTGACAGACTGGCCCGCCAATTTAAACCCCATATCGGTATAGTGACAGCGGTGGGAGAATTGCCGGTTCATGTTGAATATTTTGCCAGCGCCAACCAATTGGCTGGAGAAAAAAGTAAGCTGGTTCAAGCCCTGGGGAGCGATGATTTTGCCGTGCTCAACTATGATGATCAGACTGTTCTGGATATGAAAGAAAAAACAAAGGGGAAAATAGTGACATTTGGAATGGCTGATGGAGCAGATGTTAAAGCTTCTAATGTCGACATCTTAATTGATCAAGACCATAAACCCGAAGGTATTTCTTTTAAAATTCAAAGTAACGGGAATACGATGCCGTTTAAAATTTATGGTTCCCTTGGAGACGATATTGCTCCTCCTGGCCGCCTGCACATCTTAAAAGGCATAAAAGATACAATTATTTTAGATGATACCTATAATGCTGCGCCAGCGGCAATGCATTTGGCTTTAGAAACACTTAGAGATGTTCCAGCCCTGCGGCGGGTTGCAATTCTGGGAGACATGCTTGAGTTGGGCGTCCACTCCATTCCGGCTCATCAGGGCATAGGTAATTTAGCAGCTAATATTGTTGATTTGCTTGTTTGTGTGGGCGAGAAAGCCAAATTCATTGCTGATTCAGCTGGTAATCAATTGAATAGCAATCAGATTTTAACTTTCAATACCTCGCAAGACGTGAAGTACACAATTCAAAAAATTATTCAAGAAGGGGACGTGATTTTAGTAAAAGGATCTCAAGGTATGCGGATGGAAAAAATTGTCGAAGAAATTATGGCTGAACCGGAGCGAAAAGAAGAGCTTCTTGTCAGGCAATCAAAAAAGTGGCAAAATATTTAGCCATTGGCCCTGTCGTCTAGTCCGGTCCAGGACACATGGTTCTCATCCATGAAACACGGGTTCGAATCCCGTCGGGGCTACTTAAATACCCAGCATAATTGACGTTTTTGGCCTAATTTGATATTATCTTGACCTATGACGTTTGCTATTATCCGCACTGGCGGCAAACAATACAAAGTTTCTGAAGGTGATACCCTTAAGATTGAGAAATTAGCTCATAAGGAAGGAGATATTACCTTTGACGAAGTTCTCCTCGTTGCTAATGACCAGGACGTGAAAATTGGTGCTCCTTTTGTCTCAGGAGCCAAAGTTTCAGCTAAAGTTCTCAATGAAGGCAAAGCCGAAAAAAAGATGGTTTTCCGGTATAAATCAAAAACCCGCCAGCATAAAAAGAAAGGCCATCGTCAGCCCTATACGGAAGTTCAAGTAACAAAAATTAGCCTTCAATAGTTTAGAGGCTAAAGGAGGTTTTATGTTGTGTTGTTCCTGTGGTGGTAACGTGGGTTCCAATGGTCTCTGCAGTGTCTGCGGGAAGAAGATGTGTCCCAACTGCGGAATTGACCTGAAAGAAGCGCCGGACTGCATTGTCTGCGGCTGGAAGCCGGGCCAGTTACCTCAACATGCCGACTAGAGCAGTCCAGTTCTTTTAGGCCGTTGCCAATGCAGCGGCCTATTTCCTATAATCTAAAGCATTTTTGAGGGTAATTTCATCGGCATATTCCAGATGTGAGCCGGAAGCCAGTCCTCGGGCTAGACGAGTAATTGAAATCTCTTTTTTGTTTTGGAACATATCTTTGATATATAAAGAAGTTGTTTCTCCTTCAGTTGATGGGTTAGTGGCGATAATTAATTCGATATTTTTAGTTTCTTTAATTAATCGGGTTACCCGCTTGGCAAGCTCATCCAGTTTAAGTTGTTCTGGATTCATTTGTTCAACTGGATTAATGGCGCCCCCAAGGACATGATACAAACCTCGATACAACCCCGTTTTCTCAATAGAATCCAAATCGGTAACTTTCTCTACTACCAGAATCTTTGAACGATCTCGTTTTTTGTTAGAACAGACGATACATAAATCAGAATCAGCTACATTGAAACATTCACTGCAAAAATGAATAGCTTGTTTCATACCAGCAATGGCCGTACCAATTTCTTTAAGTTCTGCTTCGCTCCGACCTAGTAGGGCTAGGACAAAGCGGGCTCCTTGACGGGGGCCTACACCAGGCAGTTTCTGAAAAAGTTTTACGAGATATTTAAATTTTGGATTCATCTTTGAAAATTAAAAACTGATAAATTCTCCAGAATTTGGTTCATGGGAACGGTCTACTTCGAGAAACTTTAAGCTTTCCGGGTCAATATGAAATTCAATTTCTCCTGTTGGTCCATTTCGATGCTTGGCTATAATCAGCTGGGCAACATTGGTTTTGCCTTGTTCTCGAGCACGCTGATAATCAGT
>WNFZ01018371.1_pt1 | contig 12029 bp, 5 predicted proteins | sample 5400081 | NCBI WGS metagenome assembly WNFZ01 (sample SAMN13153365, study PRJNA577476) | soil metagenome | isolation source: 80 cm soil or saprolite under grassland replicate 1 | place: USA:California | collected 2016-06-15
GGCAATCAGGAATTCGTTAGCCTGACTGTTGAATGCGGTTGCGGTCGTATCAGTACCATTGATGCCCGATGGACTCAGGAGCAGGATCGGGCCACGGAGTACCGCACACTGATCGCCCGGAAGGTGCGGCGCATCGCTCAGAGAGCTATCGATTACTCCGGAGCTGGGTTTAAGGTTCTGCCCTTGGGCACCATTCCCAGTTTGCTTCGTCGGGTTTGCTCGAACCAGCACGCCCGAGAACGCGCCGAAGCCAAGCAGCAGTAGAAAGACACCGGCAAAAGCCGCCAGGCGCAATGAAACACCCAGATCAAAAAACGCCGATCGGCAAGAGGATTTTTTTTTCACGGATCGAATGGAGTCAAGGCTAGTGAAACCGCATTCTTAATCGAAACAGCGAGGATTTGGCTACAAGGCCACCGCTATCCGCCACCAAACCTTACCGTGACCTGGTTAGAGCAGTTCTGAGTGCCTGCTTCGCAGACTCTATAGATGTAGGTGCCCTTGCCACGCGCCCCGATTTGATCGGTGTAGAACCCGGGGATGTTCGGCACAGTGGCGATCAACACGCCGTTACGGTAAACGTCGATGTTGTTCGAGCTCGCTCCGGTCCAGGAGAGGTCCACGGCCTGCCGCCCTTGCACCTTGTAGCCGCGCGCACTGAGCGTGATCTGCCCTGGTGTCGGAGTAGGCGTGGGTGTTGGCGTCGCAATAGGTGTCGCTGTGGGGGTAGGCGTAGGCGTGGGAGAAGGTGTCGGTGTCGGTGTAGGTGTAGGCGTCGGTGTTGGTGTCGGTGTCGGTGTCGGTGTCGGTGTCGGGCCACCGCCAGGCGCCTGGATTTGAACCGACATGGGCGCGCCGGTCTTAAAGTAACCTACTGTTGCGTTGACACTTTGCGGGGGCTGGTTCGCATCAAACCGGAAATTATACAATGTGCCCCAGCGAATCGCATTGGCGTTCTGATTCTGCGCAAACGTTTCGCTGTTCCATGTTATCGAGTCACTGGCCTGAGTAACAGCCCATGGTTGGCTGCTATAACCTTGGTTGTTAAACGTCCCGTCATTTGCCCAACCCGGCTCCTGAGGCGGCGCATGAAAGCCGATGTTACTGATGTTAGCTCCAGGGCCTAGCGGCACACTGAATGATTGTATTGCCCGGTCGAGGTTCTGGTTATACAGAACGTACTCATAGTGCCAGACTCCAGGATTTGGATTAGTTACCTTGTAGCCCATGAACCAGATGCCGTCGTTACCCGGGTCAGGCTCGATCTGGCCGACAACTGCCCCTGTGTTAGCCCAAGCGTCGATGGCGGGCCGTGTTCGCGCCGTCGAGCCGACACCCGAAAATGTGAAGTTGCTCGGGCCGCCGCTGACCAAGAACTGGCGATAGGAAACGTTGTTGTACATGTTGCATTGGCCAGGATGCGCCTGGCACCATGAGTATTCGTGCGGAGTGACATACTGGCTTTCGGCAAAATAGGTCGCGTTTTGATTTTGGCTTGGGTCCAGGTCGCTCGTCGCCACCGTGACCCGGTGCGACGTGCCGGTGTGACTGTGCCCGGTATGGTTGTTTGCGCCCGATGGGAAGGCGCCGCTAAATGGGTTCACCCAGGCGCGCGAACCCAGCCCGTTTTGACCCGCATTTAAACTGGAACTGTAAGGATCGGAGCATCCGGGGCATAACTGTGAGCCACTGCAACCGGGGGTGCAACCAAAGTTGCAAGCGTTTCCCTGTAGTGCCGCAAAGGCGTGTTTGAGCCAGGACTGGCCGACTTGTTCAAAGCGGTCGTTGTTACTGGCGCCGCCGCTCATTCGAAAGAAGTTCTGCGGAATGACCGGGTGATCAGTATTTGGCAGTGAAAACCAGTCCAGCGGCTGATCGCCGTTATTACAAGAGGTCGTTCCAATTCCCAGCCCGACGAAGTTTCCATTACTTCCGTACTGCGCCATTTCCGGCAGATCGCCAACGATCACATCGGGCCCCGGGACCAGCGCTGGCGTTGCCGGGCCGGCTGCGCCTCGCAACGGCGGCATGACCACCGATTTGGTTTCACCGTTGACGAGCGTCTGAACTTCGATCGGTTGCATCGCGGCGCCGATCGAGATTTTTCCAACTGTCGCACCGGCGTCTGCTGGCCGGCCCAGCACGTTGGCAAACTCTTTTGAAATAAGAAGTCTCCCCCCAGTGATGGAAAGCGACTGCGCGTTGGCATCGTAATCGTACTGGTGTCCTTCGACATTGAAAAAGACGAACCCGCTCTCGCTGTCGCGCACGACGAGATCAACCGGTGCGTCCAAGTCCGTTTTTTCAACGGCGAGCTGACCGAGGGACGCGCGAAGCGCCGCGGGGAGAATACTGTACCCGGGCTCGTTGACCCCGGCCCGCGCACGGTTTTGCGGGATGAGGCTCATGGAACCAGTTTCGGCTGCGCGCAACAGATCGTTAAGAACCAGAATAGGAAGGAAGGAATTGGCCGCCGCGGCGAAGTGCAATGTGACGGGTCTTGCCACCAAGGAACTGCTTCCATTCAGCCCGTTCAGATCGAGATCCAACGTGACGCTTCCGCTCTCAACGATCATCTTTTGAAGTGTGCCGGTTGTCGCATCTGACATTTTTTGGCTGGGTTGGGCTGCGTAATTTTCCCAGCCATTTCCGAGAAGCGAAAGGAAAGAGAGCGTGAAAGCGGTCAGTGTTTTCCTTAGCATTTTTTGATCCTCCGATTTTGCGTTGTTAGTAAGCTTATGAGTTAAAGTTGGAATCTTTCGTAGATTGAACCTGCTTGCTACGGGGAGTTATCCACCGCCAAACCTCACCGTGACTTGGTTAGAGCAGTTCCCAGTGCCCGCTTCGCACACCCTATACGTATAGGTTCCCCTACCACTGCGGTTGATGTGATCGGTATAGAAACCACCGGCGTTCGGCACTGTGGCAATCAACACGCCGTTGCGATAGATGTCGATGAAACCCGAGGTCGGCCCACTCCAGAAGAGGTCCACCGTCTGCAGGCCGTGCACTTTGTAACCAGGCGTAGGAGTTGCAGTCGGCGTCGGCGTCGGGGTAGGTGTAGGTGTAGGCGTGGGAGTAGGCGTGGGTGTCGGCGTTGGCGTTGGTGTGGGAGTTCCAGTCTGGCATGGACCGGTCGATTCCACCGTGGTCGTGGCACCGCCGCCGGGACCGCCGCCGGCCACGAACCCGCGTGTGTCGAACAGGCTAGTGGCCGAGCCACCCTCGTGGTTTGCGCTGTACTGCGACCCGGCCCGCCACACATTGGTGCCCGGGTTGTAGATCCACACCTGTTGGTTGATCGGCAGACCCAAGCAGCCGACTATCCAGACTTCACCGCCACGTAGATCTCACCGTTGAGCAGCACCCCGGGCATGTTGCCCTGGCCTGCGGGCATCGGCGCCCCGTTGGTATAGCTGTTGGACACCGGATCGTAGATAAAGACCTCATTGTGGCCTGTGCCTACCGGATTGTACCCACCGATCACGTACACCAGGTTGTTAAAAGCAACCGCCGGCCCACCGGAGCGCGCCGCGGGCAAATTCATGCCATTACTCCAAGTGTTGGTGGTGGTGTTATAGATCTGCATCACGTCCAGCGGGCCACCGAACTGGATGCTGTTGAACCCACCCGGGACGTAGATGATGTCGCCGATGGATGTGGCACGGGACTGGGAGTGCGGGACTGGGATGGGCGCTCCCGTAGCCCACACGCTGCCGTTGAAGAAGTTGGTTGCGGTTACGTATGGGTCGATGCCGTTGAAGCCGGTGAGCACGTAGAAGGCGTTGTTGGCTAGTGCGCCTGATGCGAAGGCCCTGGCATTCAGCATGGACGGCTCAATCCGCCATCCTGGTGTGCACGTGGGCGTCGGCGTGGGCGTCCCGGATGGCGTGGGCGTCGGAGTGGCCTGGCAATTAGCCAGCCACCTGCCGGCGTTCACTATCAGCCGGCCCCATTCACCTGAGAACTGGTTGAGGTAGCCCAGGTAAGCGTTGATGCCTACCGCCGTCGTGCCGTTGTTGGTCTTGTACGCGACCGCCGGCGGGCCGTCCGTCCAGTCCGCTACTGACGACCCTCCCGCGAGCGTTAGCCCGTTGCGGTAGAAGGCGCTCAGGCTGCTTACTCCTTGCATCAGCGGGTGGCCCGGCTGGGTGATGTTCGCCGTGTTAAAGGAGAAGTTGGTTGTGCTCGATGAACTGAATGGGCTATACCCGCCAGTCACCCATCTGCCCCCCAGGAGCCACGGACCGCGATTGTCCCAAGCGAAGGTGCCTACTACCACTACGCCGCCCCCGTCCTGGTAGTCCGCCAGCACGTTCCCCATGGCGAAGGCGTCGTTCCAGCCGTTGTTGGAGAAGGCGTACACGATGTTGTACTGCTGTAGCTGCTGTAAGGTGGGCGTGCCACTGAAGGCATCGAACAGATCCACTCCGATCACGTCCGGTTCGGCCGCGATCTCGTTCTGGATCATGGTCGGCAACCCGCCTATGTCAGCATAGGCGATCAGCACCCGGAACTGACATCCTCCCGGGGTAGCCGTAGGAGTAGGGGTTGGCGATACGCACGGCGTCAGGGTGTAGCTTTGTCCACCGCTCGCCGGGTCGCCCAAGCCGTTGCAGAAGTATTGAGTAAAGTTGGGGGCGATGTCTCTCTGCACTCCCGCCGTGGCGGTGGTGTTGCCGTTCGCTACCGTGCCATAGATCACATCGAAACGGGTCTGCCCCTCATACAACCTCAGCTCGTGGTTGGCCTGCAGGGTGGTGTCAGCGAAATAGACGGCGCGCCATTCGATGTTGAAAATACGATTCGGCGGACTGCCGGTCACGGAGGTGTAAATTCCGCAGGTGCCACCGGGGTATCCCGCGCAGCCAGCCCAGCCTAGATTGTCGGTGCGCTGGTCGTCCCAGTAGGGGAGGATCGTGTAGTTATGGCTGGCCCACGGCAGGCAGACGTTGGTAAACGCCGTATCGGTGGTCGTGAACTGCGCATTGCCGTTGGACGACACATTGATGCTGTTGAAGGTCTGATCGTACAAGGTGTAACTGAAGGGGAGCGCAACGGCCGTTACCGTATCGTCCCCGTGATTGCCGGTGTCCGTATCGCCCGGGACGATACTACCGCCGATTTGATCTATAACGTATTGGCAAGGGCCGGTTGGCGCAGCGCCGCTGAGAACTACTCCGCTGGCACCGTCCGGTAAGGTCACGGGGCCTGTCGCGCGTTGCGGATCCTCCTTATTCGCGGGAACGTTTGGGTTGGCCACGCTTGGCTTCGCAGCGTTCCGTTGTGCCAGCGCGAATGGGATCGCGCAGACCGCCACAAGCAGAAGGAGATAAAACGCGCTTCGAAGAAGATGCGCTTTGATGGTAGGGTTAATTTGCTTTTTCATTTTACTGGTGTCCTTGTGATTTGCCGAGATGCATCATGATAGGAAGATGGTTTATAGTTAGGCCCGCTAGCCGCCCCCAAACCTCACCGTGACTTCGTTAGAGCAGTTTTGAGTGCCCGCGTCGCAAACCCTATAGGTGTACGTGCCCTTGCCACGCGCCCCGATGTGATCAGTGTAGAAACCGGGGATGTTCGACACCGTGGCAATCAGCACGCCGTTGCGATAAACGTCGATGTTGTTCGAGGTAGCTCCATTCCAGGAGAGGTCCACCGTTTGCCGCCCCTGCACCTTGTAGCCGCGCGCACTGAGCGTGATCTGCCCCGGTGTCGGAGTAGGCGTAGGCGTTGGCGTCGCAGTGGGTGTAGGTGTAGGCGTTGCCGTGGGTGTAGCAGTCGGTGTTGGTGTTGGTGTGGGTGTGGGTGTGGGCGTCGGGGTGGGCGTTCCTGTAGGGGATACGCGGACGTAATAAACGTCTTCCTCGTGCTGGCTCCTGTTCGGGTTCAAGTTGAACGTGGCAGCATATGCTACATTGCCGCCGGTAGGGTCTGAGACAATGGTGATGTAATCGCCGATCTTGTTCTGGTTCGGATAGCCTTCGAAAGGATTAAACGGATTGCTCACCGCGACATTTGGCGCCCAGGTCACGCCGCCGTCGGTGCTGTAAGAGTAGAATAACTGCGAATCGGTGTTGTTAGCAGCGTTCCGCGTGTCGTACCAGACAGCATCCAGCCGCCCATTTGGCGCCACAGAAAATGTGCCAAACCAATGCCACTTGCTAGGGTTAACCGGGTCGTCATTGATCTTGTGCGGTGCGCTGAAGGTCAATCCACCGTCTGTGCTGCGGGCAAACATCACGTCGGTTGTGCTTCGCCCGGGTGGCACCACGCTGGCCAGCATGTAAATGTTATTGTTAGTCGGGCCACCGGAGCGGTCCACAGCAAGGAACAACTGCCCTGTCAGTCCTGCTGGATTAATTCCCCCGCCACCGAGCTGGCCACCCAGGTTGACGGCGGTGCTTCGGTCAAAAGTCGGTGTCTGGCCCCCGATCTGCGCATTGCTCGAACGCTCGCAAAAGAACCCCACGTTTCCTTCGCCGCCGACAAAAAGGTTACCATTAGTGTCCACGTCGAGCGTTCCGTATATAGGCGAGTTAGGAATACCAATCGGCGCCTGCCAGGTGACCCCGCCGTCGGTGGAACGTTGAAATTGCACGCCGCCGCCGCTACAGTTAATGCCGTCGTCTGCCTGGTATTGGAAGCCGTGTCCTGGGCCGGCGGTCTTATCGATGGTGAACCACTCCTTGTCGCCGCCGCCTGCGCCTCTGTCAGGTGAGCGCTCCACCCAAGTTTGGCCGCCGTTGGTCGAGCGCCACAGATCGTCACAAAAAAACGACAGGTTTTGGTCCGACTGGAGACTGAGATAAAAGAAGTTGCCCACTTCATCGGAGTTTGTCACCGGATCGCTGCGAAAGACATTGTTTTGAAGAACGCCGGGAAACGTCCACGTCGTGCCGCCATCGGTGGTATAACCCCAGCCGCCCTGCCGGAAGTTGGATAGTACGCTGTTGAACTGTCTCCAGGCGATTACCATCTTATTGCCGTCTGTAGGATCAACGGAAATCGGGCACTCGTTCGCAGCGTCGCCGATGATATTGTTCCCGTTGGCATCGACGTTCACCTGAAAACTCGTGAACGGGCCGAATTGCGAGATCATTCGCGGTGAAGTCTCTATTGTCCGAGGGGGAGCAGGCGGATTATCGTATTTTTCCAGCGGCTCGTTTCGGGGCACCCTTCGCGTCGGTGCCAGCTGGGCTGAAGCGCTGGCCAGCGCAATCAGTAGCATCAGACAAATCAAAAAGCTGGTCGCTGAAATACCAAAGGACCTCAGGCCGAATAATGCGCGGTTATTTCTGGTTTGGTTCATCATCGGATCGGTGCCGGGTGGATTGAACCTGCTTGCTCGCTACCGGGAGTTATCCACCGCCTCCAAACCTCACCGTGACCTGGTTAGAGCAGTTCCCAGTGCCCGCTTGGCACACCCTATACGTATAGCTTCCCCTGCCAGTGCGGTTGATGTTATCGGTATAGAAACCACCTTGGGCCGGCACGGTGGCAATCAACACGCCGTTGCGATAGATGTCGATGAAACCCGTGCTCAGCCCACTCCAGAAGAGGTCTACCTTTTGCAGGCCGTGTATTTTGTAACCACGCGCCTGCAGCGTGATCTGCACCGGTGTCGCTGTCGGTGTTGCAGTCGGCGTAGGCGTAGGTGTTGGCGTAGGGGTAGGTGTAGGGGTAGGGGTAGGTGTAGGGGTAGGCGTCGGCGTCGGTGTGGGTGTCGCGCACGGACTCACCGGGCAGTTGAAGATTTCCATCGTGTCTGTCGCGGCAGCGGGAGCGTAACCGCCTGCCAGCCAGATGTGGTTGGTTCCGTCGGTATCGGCTGGGAAGTTGCGCCGCGCGATTACGAACGGCAAATCCGTTGACCAACTGTTAGTAGCCGGGTCATAGACGTTCACCTGATTCGAGGGATTGGGTGTGACTCTGCCGCCGCCCAGGACATACATCTTGTTGCAGAAGGTCAGCGCCCGGGTCTCCCCTGTGGCCCTTGGTATGGCTGCTATCGAGCCGATGGTGTTGCCAACCGGGTCGAAGCTGAAGGAGTTAGTGGTATCGATCACCAGGCCTCCCTGGTAATCCGTTGCCCCTGCCAGGTAGATGATATTGCCTATCGTGCATGTGGGCGCGTACATCACTCCCATAGGCGTGTTCGTTCTCTGCAGCCACTTGGCGCCTACGGCCGCAGTGGGGTCAAACTGCCATATCTGGTTGGTGGAGGCTATATTGATTTGAAATCCGCCAAGTATGTACAGCTTGTTGTTATACACCGCAAACCCACCAGGCAGGATATTGCCTGCGGCATCGCCAGGCCAGTTGTCTCCACTGTCGAGAACCTGAATGGTATCCGTGACAGGGTTGTAGCGGAAGACCCTGGCGGTGGCCGTCGTAAAGGTAGCGGCCGAGCCGCCTACGCAATAGATGTAAGGGGTTCCACTCTCGGTAAGCACGCCGCAAGCCATGTTGTTCACCTGCCGGGGGCTCTCGTTATAAGTGGCCGCCTTGATCGTCCACGCATTGGTGTTGGGATCATACTCGAACGGATGCATGAAATCGCTGTCGGCCAAATCGGAGGCGCGACCGCCCATGGCATAAAACTTCCCGTTGGCTGGGAAATAAACGCCAACGTGGCGAACTCCGACGCTCGGGAGGCTCGCCGCGGCTGACCAACTGCAACTACTGGGCGTTGGCGTCGGAGTCGGCGTTGGCGTCGGCCCGGGCCCTTGGACAGCGGCAAGGATATCGACCCGTGCCGCAACTCCGGATGGGCCGACCATAGCAGCGCCATCGCGCCAGAGATGTGGGGAGTGGCCATGGACGTGCCGCTGGCAATCGCATAGGCAGCATCGCCGCTGTTGCTGGCCGAGCGCGTGCTTGTGCCCGGAGCGGCGATATCAGGCTTTGTACGACCGCTTCCATCGATAGTAACCGGTCCGCGGCTGCTAAAGGAGGCGATGATATCGCTTCCAGTGTTCAATGCCCCCGCAGTATAAGATGCCGCATAGAACGACGGCGGATCTACCACAGTGGAACAAGCCGAGCCGGAGTTACCAGCCGCCACGACCATCATGATACCGGCGGCTGCCTGAGCTTCCACAGCAGCTTGCAACGTGTCAACCGAACAACCTTCCGAAGGCGGACAACCCCAGGAATTGATGGTAATGTCAGGCGCCTTGGTCGGGTCGCAGTTACCGCCGCCTATCTGGCAAGGCGCAAGGAACCACTGCATGCACTCGATGTATCTGGCGGGAGTACCGTTGCCCACGTCCATATTACGGCAACCAATCCACTTTGCGCCTGGGGCCATCCCAATCTGGTTACCCATGCCGTCGTCGCCGATCGCTGTGCCGGTGGTGTGAGAGCCGTGGAAGAAATCATCACAAGGGAATGGCGAATCGTTCCCGCAGGGATTGCCGACGCTGTTATGAATGGAGTCGTGCCAGTTGTAATCGTGATCGGCAACCACTCCATCCCAGCCACGGTAGTGCGGTTTAAGGGCGTTATGCGTCCAGCGTACGCCCGTGTCTGCGCTGGCAACGACAATCTGCTGCCCGGTGAAACCCAGCGCCCAGACATCCGGCGCGTGCGTGTATGTGATCCCCGGTTCGACCGTCACAGGGACCTGAGGTTGGAGAGGCTCTTCAACCGCTTCAGGAAGGGGATTGTGAATGACCGGGTTGCCTTCTACCCGCGCCACATCCGGCCGGCTGGCCAATGCCTCGGCGATCTCCCGGCTGCCCTTCACTAAAATTCCGTTAACAATGTAGAAGGATTGATACTCCACGCTGCGTTCGCGCAGCCATTGCAGGATCGGCCCCTGCGTGGTCTGGGCCTTGTTCCGCAGCGCGTCAAGGACGAAACGGCCCTTTTCAGCTTTTGTCGGTAAAGCTGCAGCAGGGCTCAGGTCTGCCTGATCAGCCAGCACAACGAAAAATTCCGCCTGCTGCCCGTTAGCCGTGTGTTCCGTCACCCAGGGCGCGATCTTTTGCCCAGCGACCGACTGGTTAGGTGAGCCGCCTTGACCAGTGGTGCGAGAAGAAGCGACGGCGCCTATTGTAGCGGCGGCTGCTGCAACGAAAAACAACGAACAAAAAATCCGCCGCAACTGCGACGGATTGAATGTGGGGCGTGGGCGTGAATTGTTAGTCATAGGATTAGGATTGTTTTACGCGGCGCCGCTTGCGCGGCGCCGCGTAGATTGGATTTAGTGCTTGTTACTGTTACTTACGGTTATCCACCGCCAAACCTTACCGTGACCTGGTTAGAACAGTTTCCGGTACCCGCTTCACATACTCTGTAGGTATAGGTTCCCCTGCCAGTGCGGTTGATGTGATCAGTGTAGAAACCACCGTCGTTCAGCACGGTAGCAATCAACACGCCGTTGCGATAGATGTCGACGTTAGCCGAGGTCACCCCGTTCCAGAAGAGGTCCACCGTTTGCAGGCCGTGAATTTTGTAACCACGCGCGTGCAGCACAATCTGCCCCGGTGTGGGTGTAGGTGTAGGCGTTGCAGTCGGCGTTGCCGTCGGGGTCGCAGTAGGAGTAGCTGTTGGCGTTGCCGTAGGTGTTGCTGTAGGCGTAGCTGTAGCTGTAGGCGTAGCTGTAGCTGTAGGCGTTGCCGTAGCTGTAGGCGTTGGAGTTGGAGTTCCGCAGCTCTGCAGGATGTAGCTTTGCCCGCCAGTAGCCGCACCACCTGAACCGTTGCAGAAGTACTGGTCAAAGGCGGTGTTGTTCTTCTGCACTCCGGCAGTGGCGCTGCTGTTGCCCAGATCCACGGTGCCGTAGATCACATCGAAGCGGGTCTGCCCCTCGTACAACCTCAGCTCGTGGTTGGCGTGCCCGGCGGTGTTGGCGAAGTAAACGCCGCGCCATTCGATGTTGAAGATACGGTTGGGCGCACTGCCGGTAATCGAGGTGAAGACGCCGCACAGTCCGTTGGGATAAGCCGCGCAGCCAGCCCAACCCAGATTATCCGTCCGCAGATCGTCCCAGTACGGGAAGATGGTGTAGTCGTGCGTGAGCCACGGCAGCGGGCAGACGTTGGTAAAGGCGTTGTCCGTGGTCGTAAACTGCGCATTGCCGTTGGACGACAGATTAATGCTGTTGAAGCTCTGGTCGTAAGTTGTGTAGGTAAATGGCAGTGCGATCGTAGTCACCGTGTCATCCCCGTGATTGCCGGTGTCCGTCGTGCCTGGCACGATGCTGCCGCCTATTTGCGCTATGCCGTAATGGTCTTGAGGAGGGCAACCTTCGACCGTGTAATCCCCCGAGAAGGCCGCAACACCATTGCAGGTGTGAGCAGTGATCGCCCCGGCCCCAATGCTCGCCGTCACGCTGCCTCCGAAATTGAAATGCACCGTGAACCGGGCAGTCATGTTGCCGTTGACCAGCTGGACAGCGGTCACGCTGCCACCAGCGTTGCCGGTCAGGGTCAGATCGCTCGTCTGGACTGAGGCTGCATCAACAGCCATGTTGAAGTTCACGTCATATGGATAGTCGCCTGGTGCCGGCGGTGAGAACGTGCCCCCAACAGGCGGGACAGTCGTAGTCACCTGTAGCTGCGCTGTGTCGTAACAGAACGTGCAGTTGAACGCGAAGTTCCCCTGGCCGTCTGACTGACGGTTAAATGCGTTTGCCGGAATATCCATCGTCTGCGGACCCGGTGTCGTCACCGGCGAGCTGGTGAAGTGGAAGGTGATCGTCGCGTTGCCATTGCTGAAGGTAGGCGGCAGGTTCGACGGAGTTCCGTTCACCGTGAAATCGCCTGCTGCGACGGTTGCCGTATTCACCGGGTCGCTCAGGTTGATAATAAAGTCCACAGGCTGCGTATTAATGAGGCTGTTGCAGGCCGGGGTGGTGGTTGTCACGGCAAAGCCCACCAGCTCTCTATCGGTAAAGGCATCCTGCTGGGATGCACCGAGGATAGGGTTGCGCCCGTCCACCCAGGAGGTGACGTGCTTGGTGAGTATCGACGAGCCGTAGTCGTAATCCCCCGCATAGAGCGGTTGGATGCCCGGATCCC
>WNFZ01005539.1_pt1 | contig 12026 bp, 16 predicted proteins | sample 5400081 | NCBI WGS metagenome assembly WNFZ01 (sample SAMN13153365, study PRJNA577476) | soil metagenome | isolation source: 80 cm soil or saprolite under grassland replicate 1 | place: USA:California | collected 2016-06-15
GCTCCGTCACGCCGGCGAATTGGCGGCACTTCAACAACCGCCGCCAGTGGTTGGCGGCATGATGCGCTGCTGGGACTGTGGCCTGCCGCGGCACCGGTTCATGGGCGACGGCTTCACCTCGTGTGACTGCCCGCGCTGCCGGGGCTGCGGTGAGGGTCTGGACGACTGCGTGTGCGCGGACTACGAGGATCCCGGGGACCCGTGGGCGCACTGGGCGGACGAGGACCCCGCGCCCGCCCTGTTCGCCGCCCAGCGGGTCTGCGACGAGGACTGCATGGACATCTACCCGCGGCCCCGTCCGGTAGTCACGGTGGACGTCCTGGGGGCGCTGTGATCACGGCCCGCCCAGTGTTCACTACCCCCCAGGGGGATCCAGCCGAGTGGTATGCCAGAAGGATCTTCTGCGAAGCGGCCCGGCTCGACCCGCGGCTTCGAGGCGTATCGCATTGGGTCATCGACACCAGAACGTGGCAGATCGTGCGAGATATCCACGCTAGCGCTGGCTGGCCGCTGGCGATCCCGGTTTTTGACCCGGACGCGTTTCCTGAGGTTGGCCGACGGGTGAAATGGATCCTGATCGGATTCCCCGTGCTGCTCGACGACGACCACGGGGAGAGCCTTCGCTTGGTGTGCAACGGCGGCGTTCGTTCGGCCCGGCACCCGCATCGCTGTCCGAGTTGCGGTGGGACCCATGGTTGATCATCCCGGGAGTCGCGCCATGACCGCACCAGTGACCCTGACCCCCGGCACCTGGACTTGCGCGCTGCACAAGGACCACGGCAGTGCCCGGCCGATCCGGGGCGCGGTGCACCACGTCTGGCCGGTAGGTGCCGGCGGCCCGGACACCGCCGCCAACCGGGTGACGATCTGCTCGAACGGCCACGACGCGGTCCACGCCACCATGTGGGAGCTGGTCAACGGTCGCCCACCGCCGCGCTGCGCCCGTTCCGAGCTGGCGCTCGCCCGCCAGGGCGTGGCCGCATGGCTGGCGGCCGGCAAACCGGGGAGTATCCGTGCCTTCATGGGGTGAGCAATGAACCGCCACCGCGACCCGTACCACATTGGCCAGGCCAACCGGCTCGCCGGGGATCGGTTCGTGTGCGGCGACTGCGGCTACCTGTGGCCAACCCTGACGCTCGGTACACCGTTCGAATCCGACCGGTGCCGAGAATGTGCCGGCCGGATGACGGCCGTGTGGAACGTCCACCCGGACGGAGACGGAGGCAAGCGATGAGTGCTGATTGGCGGCCGCCCGGCTATCGCGACCGGGAGGAATGGCTGGAAGACCGCTATCAGGCGGCCATGGACAGGGCGACCTGGCTGGATCGGCTAGCCCGCTGGTGGTGGATCAACCGGCCGGCAGTGGCGACCATGGCGGTGCTGGCCGCCGTCCTCGCCGTCCTCGTCGCCTGGGCGGTGACATGGTGACCGGTCCACAGCCCGCGCAGAGGCTGGACATTCAACTGGTGGTGGCGACCGAGGCCGTTCCTGGCCCGGACGGGCAGCCGTGGGTGGTGCTGACGCTGCGGCTGGGCCTGTCCGTGCACCAGATGGTGATGCCGGAGTCGCTGGCCGAGCAGGCCGGCCCGCTCCTGGCGCAGAAGCTGGCCGAGGGTGCGGCGGCGGCCCGGCGGGCCCGGATCGGCATCATCCTGCCCAGTCAGCAGCCCCAACCGCCGCCTAACGGCGGGCCGGTGCGGCTGTCCCGACTGCCAGAGCTACTGGGCTGAACCGAGGTGGGACACGCGCCGTGGGACCGTTATCCCGACACCCGTACCGCACCATCGGGAGGCCACCGTGGCCACCACCGGCGACATGTACCACTACCAGGATCCCATCGGGCTGGCGACCCTACATGCCCAGTTGACCTCGGCCGGACGGGCGGCGGTGGCGTTGCGCGCTGACCTGGCCCGGCTGGGTCTGCGCGGGGACACGGTGGTGACCGATCTCGGGGATGAGATGGTGGGCCGGCATCAGGTCAAGCTGATCGGCTGGACGGACGGCGACGGGCTGCCGCAGGTGACCTCACTTTGCCTGAGACTGTTCGTGGAGAATTTCCGGAGGGTGGTACGGGCGTGACGGAGGTTGGCCGATGAGGGCGGGCGCTGGATTCGGCAGCGACCTTGAGGCCCGGGTCCTGCGCCAACCCCGATCCCGACGGGTGGTGTCGGTGCGGATCCCGGGCCTCGGTCGGGTGATGTTCACCCGGGATCCGGGGGAGAGCCGGCTGCTGGCACGGGAGGTGTTCCTGTCGCACCTGATGGCGGTGCACCGGGACCGTTGGGGCCGAGTGGTGGATCGTTGTGACCTGGGCTCTGGCCTAGTCACCGATGTTGGCGTCCTGGCGCTAGCCAACGACTACCTGTGGCCGGCACCGTCAGCGGCGGCGATCAACACGCTGCGGTTGGCGAACCAGCACGCCACCGGCACCGGGGTCACCGCCGCGGCGGTGACCGACATCAAACTGCAGACACCATCAGGCTTCGGCGGGCAGACCACGGTAGCCGGTGTTCAGTCGATGATCGCTGCGGCGACGGCGGGCACCGGTACGACTGGGACGCAGAAGTACCAAACCGTGGCAACAATCAACTACACCGGCACTGAGGCCGTAACCGAGTGGGGGCTGTTCGGCAACCTCGGTGCGATCGGTGGTTCGGCGCTGTCGTCGGCTACCGGATCGCCGTTCACGGCGGGTTCGGCGACCTCGGGCACGGTCACCGCCACGCCACTGACCGCCTCGACGACCTCAGTGCAGGGTCAGGCGAACACTCTGGTGGAGAACACGAACGCGACGCGCGTCTCGTGGGGTTTGGTGACGGCGAACACGACCAGCGTGCTGACCGTACCGGCCTGGTACAAGACCGCCGACGGCAGTGCCGGTACCGCGCCGGTCAACGCCGACACCTTCGTCTTCCGGCCGATGATGTGGGACCACAAGGTGTTCGCGGCCATCAACGTCAACAACGGTGACAGCATTCAGTTCACCTACAGCTTAGTTCCGAATCAGGGAGGGTGAGTGATATGCTTTCCCCGTGTCGGTCAACCGCAGTAGAGCTGCCGCCCCTCGCGTCTGTGAGAAGTGCGGCAAGGAGTACCAGCCCTGGAAAGCGAGCAAGCCGAGCAAATACTGCTCGCGTGAGTGCGCCCCGCACGGACGTCCGCCCATTCACCCCGAGCACATCTGCGAGCTCTGCGGTAAGCCGTTCCGGTCCAAGTCGACGCTCAATGCGGCTCGGTTCTGTTCGCGGGCCTGCTACCGGGCCAACGGACTCAAGCCGACGATCAAGCAGGGGTACCGGTACATCTACATGCCGGACGCGCCTGGCGCGCACCCGAACGGGCAGATCCCGGAACATCGCTACGTCATGCAGCAGATCCTGGGACGGCCTCTACACCCATCCGAGACGGTGCACCACATCAACGGCATCCGGTCCGACAACCGCCCGGAGAATCTCCAGCTCCGGCAGGGCCGGCACGGCAACGGCGTGCGCCACGTCTGCGGTGACTGTGGCTCTGGCAATATCGTCACGGTCAAGCTGGGCTGACCTGCTCGTTCCTAACCAGGGCGGGTGACCGCTACATGGACTTCCCGAAACTGCTGGACTGCCTCGAACCGATTCATAACACGGTTCGAGTGTCGAACACGTTCACCACCAAAAAGAATGTGTCTCAGCTTCCGTTGCCGGTGGTTCCGGCGGGTCGGATGAAGCTAAACACTTTCCTGTACATCATGGCGGCGGGTGATTACTCCAGCCTGACCGGCGCGGCATTGACCTTGGGCTTTTGGTTCGGGACCCGCGCCGAGGCCATCACTGGTGACATCGCTCTGTCATCCGTCATCACGACAGGTACGACACCGGCCGCGTGGCCCTGGGAAATGCAATGGATGGGCTGGCTGAACACCGACCCGGGTACGACGGCGACACTGATCGGCCAGGGCAACCTGATCTACGGATCGTCGCTGACGGCGTACAACGCGGCGGTGCCCATTCCGATTACTGCGGCGCTGCGTACGACGGGCGCTTTCGACACCACCATTGATCGGGCAATCGGGGTTTCCGCAACGTGGGGTGCGTCGTCGGCATCCAACCAGATCACGGTGAACTACACGCGGGCGGTGTGTTTCAACTAAGAGGGGCCCGTCGTGCCGGTGGTGTTCAGCGACGACTTTACAGGCACCGACGGTGCCGTCTGGGATGCAGCGAAGTGGACCCTCGACGTCGGCACCTCCGCCGTGGCGGACATCTCCACCAACCGCGGTCGGCTGCACTTCGACGACGTGGCCGGTGCCAGGGCTCGCGCCGACGCCCGTCAGTCCGCCGTCCTCACCGACCAAGAGGTGCTGCTGTCGTACCAATGGGGTGACAACACCACGCTGGGCCGCCTTGACGTGTTCCTGCGCAGCTCGGGGGACTGGGGCACCCAAGCCGTCCCGACGAACTGCTATTTCATCGAGCTTGCCAATAACAGCACCGCCGGCGACCTGAAGAAATGCGTCGCAAACGTGGTGTCTACTTTGCAGACCGTCGCGGTGACGCAGACCGCGAGCACTGTCAAGCAGTGGCTGCGGCTGCGGATCGTCAGCAACCGGTTGACCGCGCGGATCTGGGACGACGGTTCCGCTGAGCCGGGTGGCTGGGAGTTTGATCAGACAGACACGGATCTATCCTCCGGCATTCTGCAGATTCGCTGGGTGCGTTCATCCACGAACGTTGGCGCGAAAGACGTCTATATCGACGACCTCGCACTTGACGACATGGCCGAACACTCCGCCTACCAAGCGGCCATCCCACCGCCACTGCTCTACTACCTGCTCACCCGCGCGAGCGCGCCTCCGCCCAGCGTCGCCGCGCAGCAGTACACGCAACCGCTGACCGCGACGCTCGGATTCACGCCTGGTGGCCAGCAGGTGACGTCGAATCATCAGCTCGCTCAGCTCCCATCCACCGCATCGCTTGCCTCGCAGGTGGTACATCACTTCACGCAGGCACTGTCGGCGACCATCAGCTTCACCGCCGCACTGGCACGCGGCGGTCGGACGTCGCTCACCGCATCGCTGAGCTTCACCGGCGCGCTACCGCGGCTGACGCGCGACTATAAGACCGCGACAGTCGGTTTCACGAGTGCGTTACCGCGCACGGTGTCCACCCATCTCCTCGTGGCCACGCTTTCTCTTATCGGCGCACTGGCACGGCGGACCACGCGCGTCCTGGCGGCGGCCATCTCGTTCGTCGGGGCGCTGTCGACGCAGGCCGTGCACGTCTTCACGCAGGCCCTGTCGGCGACGGTCGGGCTCACCGGTGCGCTGGGTAGGCGCATCGCCCGGGCGATGCCCGCGACGCTCGGCACCGTCGGCACGCTGGCCCGGCGCGCCCGGTCCACCGTGACAGCCGTGCTCGGCCTGTCGGGTGCCCAGGTGCGGCGTACCGCCAGCCGGCAGGCCGCGACATTAGACCTCGCCGGTACCGTGACCCGCCGGCTGGCCCGGCTGCTGTCTGCTGCGGTGTCCGCCACCGGGTCGTTGGCTGTCCAGGCGGGCCACCTGTTCGTGAAGGCGTTGACGGCGTCGGTGGGCTTCGCGGCATCGGTGGCCGGGGTCCAGCCGCCATCATGGACGGCTGGGATCTTCGACAGCGGGTCGGCAGTAGCCGGCGAGCGTGAGGGTGTGAGTTCGACGGGCATGTTCGACGCGGGTACGACCGTGGTTGGGGAGCGCGAGCCGGGGTCCAGCTCGGCCTACGGCACCGACCAGGGCCCTGGTGGGATCGGCGGGACAGGCTGAATGCCACCGCCCCGCAAGCCGCACGCCTCGGGCCGATCCGGTACCGGCGGTTCACGATACCGGCGCAACCGCGCGATCCTGCTGGCCCGCAACCGGACCTGCTGGCTGTGCGGGCACGACGGGGCGTCCACAGCGGACCACGTCATCTCGGCGAAGCTGTGGCCCCGCGACTTCGCCGGACGTAAGTTGCCCGGCTTCGACGAGCTGCCGAACCTCGCCCCCGCGCACGGGACGATGGGCAACACCGGCCTGGTGAACCGCTGTGCGACCTGCGGCAGGGCTTGCAACCAGGTCCGCGGTGCCCGGGTAGCCACCTCCCGCCCACAATCCCGGGTCTGGTGAACGACCCTAGGCAAAGGATTGCGGACGTGGAGTTCTGGGACGACACCCGCTACGTACGACACATCCGGCGCGGCCCCGGCGTACCGGGCAGGACGATAGTGGCGACGCTGCTCGCCGCAGGGGCTGTTGCCGCCGGGTTCGCGGCGCTGGCCACGTCGTCGTCGCCGCCATCCGCCGCCGCGCCATCCGCAATGGGCGGGGTTCCGGAGCTGCCGGGGTCGGCGCCTACGCCGGGCCCGGCTCCATGGCCGTCGGCGGCCACCAGGCGCCCACCTACCCCCGGTTGGGATCCACACGCGCCTACTCCGGGGCCGTCCGTGGCGAGCGCCAGTGTGCCGCAGGCGGCGGCCCAGGTGGTCCCTGGTGCCCCGAACGCGCCAGCGCTGGTACCGATTGCCATCCAGCCATCGGGCTCGGCCACGCCGAGCCCCGGTCCGTCGGTGAGCCCTGGTCCCACAGCCTGCCCGTCGGCGAGCTCCAGTTCGGGGCCGCACCTGCTGCGAGGGCGAAGACTGAGAAAACCGGCGTGAGCATTCCTGATCCTGATGGGGTAGTACTACAAGCAGGTGGCGGACGACTTTCACCTGCCGGTCGTTCAGAGCCCTTCCTCGGCCAGCCAGACCCGGGCCGCGGCGGCCGCGCGGGCGTTGCCGCCGATGTGCCGCCGAGCCACCCAGGGTCGCAGTACCGCCGCAAACGCTGCATCCGCGCCGTCGGGTGCCGGATCCGGTGGGACCGGTGCCGGAGCGGGCGCGGTCGCCGGGACGAAGGCGGTCACGTCGCCCTGCTGGGCGAGTAGCGTGCCCCAGTCCTCGGCCGCCAGGTAAAACCGCCCAGCCAGTCCCCAGCCCGAACCCCACGAGTTGGTGAAGCCGACCCACCCGCGGACGGCGTCGTACTCATCGACGACGATCTCATGCCCGCCGGCCAGAGCCCCGAAGACCTTGAGCAGGCCCTCGCTGCTCGGCGTGAACATCGAGTTGTACCAGGGGATGCCGGTGATTAGCGGCGCGGCGGACAGCGCCTTCAACGCGTCGTCGAGGCTGAACGCCCACGTGTACCCGGAGATGTCTCCGGCCGCCTTGAGTACCTTGGCGATGCTCAGCCCGTCGGAGCCGGTGTCGTCGGGCGGGTACTGGCCAGGGTATGGGTCGATCTGGGTGGCGTCGCTGTACAGCTTGACCGCGCCCTGCTGGCTCAGCGCGTACCCGCCGACGACGGGCAGCGTGTCGTAGTTGGGGTCCGTGCCCAGCGCGCCGATGCCCGCGTTGCCGGTGCAGGAGCCCAGGTTGCCCTGGTCGAGGACGGCGATCCGGCGAAGGTGCCGCACGGACGCGATGGTCAGCCCGGCGGTGTCGACGGGGTAGCGGCGGGACTCGCTGTCGTGGTTGACGTGCCGTCCGAGACGTGGGTCGCGGGGCTGGTACCGCGTGCGGTAGATCGTTCTGGTCACCCCGGAAACGCTACGGCTGGGTGCCGGCACCCCTTGCACATCACAGCGCGACGCTGTATGCTTGGGGTATGACGAAGACCAGCACTGCTCAGCGGAACGCCAGCAAGATTGCAGAGCTACTGGAGTCCGACCGACGGTCGTGCGCCGATCTGTATCGCACTATCGAGGCTGGCCCATCTGGCCAGAGAGCCGACCTGCTCGTTGGTCGCATTTGGTACCACCCGGACGGTCCGGACGAGTTCTCGGTTCACGATCCGCGTAACGGGGAGACCGTCGGATACGCCAGGCTCGAGCTTGGTACTTGGTCCATCACCGCCTACAACGAGTACGACGGATATGCCTGGGTCGGTTACGCATCTAGCCTGTCCGTCGGTGTGGACGTCCTGGTTAATGGCGAGCACGCTGCGCTTGGCCGACACGACTCTCGCCGGATCTCATCCGGCTCGCTGCGCAGGGCTGCCTGATGGCGCCGCGCCGCAAGCGCCTGACCGCGAAGCAGGCGGCCGAGCGGCTGGGCATGCCGCTCGGCACCTTCACCGCCTACGTCTCCCGTCACCAGGCCCCGCAGCCGGACGGGGTAGCCGACCCATGTGGCTGTCGCTGGTGGTACGAGTCGACGATCGACGGCTGGGTCCGGCCAGGTCGAGGCGCACGGACCGACCTGGCCCCAAAAACCTGACCAGATCCCACCCTTTCCCTCTTGCACCTAGCAGCGCGGCGCTGTATACTTAAGGTAGAAAAAGAAAACAGAGAAGGAACCAACAGAGGAGAAACCGGGACCCGCGAGGGCAGCAGGAGCCAGATGAGAAGAGAAGAAAGATCATGTATTCACATGTACAGCCGGTGCTCCCTCACCGAACCCGCAAGGGGGAAGGGATCCCGGAACCGTGGCAAGGCAAAGCGTGAGGGTGCCCCGATAGTCACGGATCCGGCTAGGCCAGCCATTGCGGCGACCGCCTACGCCAGTCACGACAAAAGCACCGGCTGTGCTTGCGGACACATGATCCAGACGGGAGACGGAAATGACGAAGATCGAAACCAGCCAGAGGTTCCCCTTCGACACCGCGAGCGACCGGGTACTGGAGATGGCTGCCGAGCTCGACCCAGCCGACCACAGCCAGCGCGCCGAGTACCTGCGGGAGGTTGCCGGCAGCGTCCGCGACCACCGCCGGACGCGGTGACCGATCTGCCCACGACCCCCCCGGCCAGCCAGGTCGGGGGACGCTTGGCGTTTCCGGCAAGGTCAACTTCGCGGGACGACAACGGCCGCTACCTTGGCGACGAACGGGCCGGGCGGTGCGTCAACACCGTGATCCCGGCCCTCACCCCCGACGTGGCGGAGGGCTGTGGATGAGCGTATGCGTGACCGAGGATTGCACCAATCCGGTCCACATCGAGAGGTCGTCAAATCCGGATCTCAGCGGACGGTGCCGAACCTGTTACATGCGTCTTTACATGCGCGGGTATGAGGATCCCCGGAGGGGGTAGGCAGCATCCATCCGCCAAGCGTGACGGTGACGGCGCGTGACATGAACCGTTCCCGGGTATGCAAGCCGCTGACCAGGCATTATACAGAGCGGATATCGAAAAGTTTCGCTTGAGAGAGGAAAGTCGCCGATCCGCGGCGCGCATTGGGCCATGATCCGCTCTAAAAACGGTGACCGCCGTCGATGTCCGCTTTTTTGCCCACGGTCTGACCTGCACTGATGCACCCCCGCCTTGCGCTTGCAGCCTGCCACGTCGCCGTTGCCCCTGGGCGTTATCGGGCCCCCCCTCACGCTGCGTGACCCCCCATCCGCTCGACTGGATGGCCATGCACTTGTCTGTGCCTTGCTCACCTGTCGCACTATCGGGACTGTCGGCACCCTGTGCCATCCTTCGCCTACGCCGCCCCCCCCATCTGGAGGCCCACCCTTGTCCACACCAACCGACACCCGCGGTCAGCGGCTCGCCTACGGCGCGTTGATCGCGCTCACCGTGGCGGTGGGTGTGGTCACCTTCGTGTTGTCGTTCTACGGCCTGCGGGACTACGGGATCCGCGTCGAACACCTGAGCCCGTCGCTGGCGTCGTTGGTGCCGCTGGGTGTGGACATCCTGTCGCTGTGCGGGGTGGCCGGCACGTACCTGCTCCGCAACGCCGCCGCCCGGGTGCGCGCCTACGCGTGGCTGGTGTTCGGGGTGGCGGTGTCTGCGTCGGTGGCCGGCAACATCACGCACGCCGTGGCGCAGGGCCTGTCCCCGGCGGGCATGGTGGGCGCGGCGGCGTGGCCGGTGCTGTTGGCGCTGGCCGCGCACTTCGTGATCGTCGCCCGGCGGGCGCTGGAGCGCGGTACGCAGGCCGCGCAGTCACCGGAGCGACCGCCTGCGCGAGAAGTGGAAGACCTTGCGCAGGCGGTCCCAACATCAACCCTGCGGGTACGCGAAGCCTCGGGGCGCAGGGCGCTGGCTCGCCGCCCGGACGGAACGCCGCCGCTTATGGCCCAACGCGAGCAGGTACGCAAGGCGTACGCCTCCGGCGAGGGCATCGGTGCGATCGCTAAGTGGCTCAACGGCACCGGTCCGTCGCGCAGGACCTTGGAGAACTGGACCACCGACCTGCGCGAGGTCCATGGCCAGGCGAAGGCGACCGCGCAGGCCGAACTGGTGACGCTGACGGGTGGCGATGATGGCTGACCCACGGACGAATAGCTGGCGCACGGTCATTGATCGCAGCGCCTGCGCAACCTGTGGTGCGCAGGTCGGCGAGAATTGCCATCGTCGGTCCGGGCGACCGGCTACGGTGCCGCACCTCCTGCGCCGGCAAGCGGCGAGCAAGGCGGTGGATGCGGCGGGATTGCCGTGGTTCGACAGCAAACACCCGAGCCAGCGCCAATGTCCGGGCTGCGGTGGAGACGCCACCCGCACGGCGCTAGTCGATCTCGCCTACACGTTCGAGACCTGCGACTGCGTCCGGGCATCATATGTGCATCTCGTGGAGACGCTGTGGCACCGCACGTGCATCACCAGGAGCGGCGGCTGAGCGATGGCCCGCCGCACCCATGACGACACCGAGCACCGCACCGGCGGGCCCCGGTCCCTGAAGGGCCGCGCATACCCGTTCGTCTGGCACTGGATCATGGCCCTGGCCATCGTGCCCGGTGTCGCCGGTACGCTCTGGTTGGTCGGCCGGCCCGATCCGGGCCTGCGCGCGCTGATCGCCTTCGCCGACGCCTTCGCCACCTGCGCGTTGAGCTACTTCGCCATGAGGCTGGCCGAACACGCCCGTCGTAGGCCGATCATCGCCTGGCACACGTCCGGCACCGTGTTCGGCATCGGCTTCACCTGGGGCTGGACGACGGTGGCCGGCTGGACGCCCACCTGGGCGGTAGTCTACGCGGCGGCTGCGGTAGTCGGCGCGTCTAGCTGGAATCTGCACCGCGTGGACGCGCTGCGCAGCCGGGCCGACGGGAAGGGTGACGACAAGGGGCTGGCCGAGATCCTGGGGGTGCCCAACGCCCGCTTCGGCCGACCGAGGGTGACCGATGACACGATCACCGCCCGGGTGGTGGCCGAGCCGGGCGGCACCATCGCCGACGTCCAGTCGGCGTTGCCGAAGATCGAGGCGGCCGCGAAGGGTGCCATCCCGGGCCGGGGCCGGGTGGTGCAGGATCCCGGCGACGCGGCCGCCGGCGATCTGGTCATTTCGCGCCGCGACGCGCTGCGTACCTGGCGGCCGTGGCCGGGCCCGTCCGCGGCGGGCGGGTCGATTGCGCAGCCCATCATCACCGGGTACTACGAAGACGGCGCAACGAAGCGGTACTGGCTGTGCGCGGGCCGCGACGACGAGGGCGCGCCACGGGTGGGTACGCACATCGGCCGGATGGGCATGGCCGGCTCGGGCAAGTCGGGCGACGCGAAGCTGGAGCTGGCGGAGCTGATGACCCGCCGCGACGTGGTGGTGCTCTACGCGGACGCGACGAAGGGCCAGCAGTCCGCGAAGCCGCTGATGTCCGGTATCCGCACCTGCGCATGCCCGCGCTGGTGGTCTTCGTCGACGAGGCCGACGAGCTGATCTCCGATCCGGCGTTCACGTGGCTGGCGACGAAGGCGCGTAGCACCGGCGTGTTCCTGTCGGTGACCTTGCCGCGTGCCGATCACGTGTCGATGCCGCCGACGGCCCGGTTCTCGATCGGCATCTGGGAGTGCTTCGGGGTGGGCGACGACTATTCGGCCGACTTCGCATTGACCGACGACACGCAGAAGGCGGGCGCGCATCCGGAGACCTGGCGCAACACGCGGCCCGGGTACCACTACCTGGACACCGCGCCGGGGGTGGACCCGCGGCTGTTCCCGGTGCCGTGCCGGTCGTTTCTGCACAGCGACGAGCAGGTGGGGGCCGTGGTGGTACAGGCCGCGCAGGTGCGCGCCGGCCTACCTCCGGAGGACATCGCCTCCCTGGGCGACGCGTGG
>WNFZ01011539.1_pt1 | contig 12022 bp, 10 predicted proteins | sample 5400081 | NCBI WGS metagenome assembly WNFZ01 (sample SAMN13153365, study PRJNA577476) | soil metagenome | isolation source: 80 cm soil or saprolite under grassland replicate 1 | place: USA:California | collected 2016-06-15
AAGATGTGAAGAATGCTATATCAGGCGTGTTAGTTGTTGATAAGCCAGTTGGGATGACGTCGCATGATGTAGTGCAGGCAATTCGTAATGGTACAAACTTGCGTCGCGCAGGACATACCGGTACATTGGATCCACGTGCTTCTGGCGTACTTGTAAGTTTAGTCGGGCCAGCAGTTCGATCTAGTGAATATGTTTCTGCTTCTGATAAACGTTATCAGGCAATCATCCGATTGGGTGGAAGAACTGACACATTCGATGCTGAGGGCAAGGTTACGCCAGCCAGTCAACCCGTGAATGTAACTGAACAGCAATTTGAAGAGGTGCTAAAAACCTTCATCGGGGAGATCGAGCAAACTCCACCACCGTATTCTGCCGTTAAGGTGCAGGGACGCAAAGCCTATGAAATGGCACGTAAAGGTGAGGAAGTGGATCTCGAACCGCGCAAGATCACTGTCCATCATCTGGAAGTTCTCGAATGGGCACCGCCTGAAGTGGTGATTGATGTCCATTGTTCGTCGGGAACCTATGTCCGTTCGCTGGCGAATGACCTAGGTGAAAAGCTCGGATGTGGCGCGTATCTTGTGGGTCTGCGTCGAACAAAAAGTGGACGATTCTCCTTACGGGATGCGGTGCCACTACGCAAATTGCAAGAGGCGTTCCACGCTGGCAACTGGTACCAATACCTGATTCCCGCTGCCGAAGCGCTGGGTGATTGGCCTGCTCTCGAACTCAGCCCCGATGATGTCGAAGGTGTCCGACATGGACATCGCGTCAAAGCCGCGGAGGATACCGCTCTTGGAAGCCGTGTACGTGGTGTTAGCACACAGGGTGAATTGGTTGCCCTGATGGAAGCCGTCGAAGGCGAAGATGGCAAGCCCGCCTGGCAGCCGAAGAAAGTATTTTTCACTTCAGAGTAATTTTGCCTGAGTTAATTTAAGATAACGGCAAAAACAAAGTACATAGTAGCAGCCTCAGTCGCTTATAATGGCTGGACTCACCTGCATGAATTGCTTAGCAATTCAAATCACGCACGCTGCAAGTGTACGACTACTATGCAACATTACCATTCACTCGAACTAGTATCCCTGCAAAATTCCTGGTTGACTGTTGGCGTCTTTGATGGCGTCCATCGCGGTCACCAGCAAATCATTAAAAGACTCACAGCAGGTGCACATGAACAAGGCGTGCCTGCTGTTGTTTTAACATTTGAGCCGCATCCAGCAAAACTATTTGGTCGTAGTGACATCAAACTGCTGACAATGCCCGACGAGCGCGCCGACCTGTTAGCATCCTTTGGCGTGGACGTGGTAATTACACATCCATTCGATCAGAATGTGGCAAATACTACTGCGTTCGACTTTGTGCAGCAACTTCGGAGTCAACTTGGCGTGAGTCACATGGTGCTGGGATATGACTCTACAGTGGGGAAGAACCGCGAAGGCAACATAACGCGCTTAACGGAAATTGGCTTGGAAATAGGATATACCGTTGAAGTGGTAGCAGCATTGAGCGATGAAAGCGGCGTAATCTCGTCCACGGAAATCCGCAAGTTGATCGAGATTGGAAATGTCGCTGAGGCGACGCGCTTGATGGGACATCTATATAGCCTGCATGGACCTGTAATTCATGGTGATGCGCGTGGCAGGACTATCAATGTGCCGACCGCCAACATCGGCTATTCACACGAGGATAAGATGATTCCCGCAAATGGGATTTATGCGTGCTGGGCATATTTGAATGGACAAAAACATCGCACCGCGACCAATATTGGCATCAACCCAACGTTCACGCCCGATAAACAAATTCCAAATGTAGAAGCGCACTTGCTTGATTTCAGGCGTGAAATCTATGGCGAGGATGTGAAGCTTGAATTTGTGGCACGCTTGCGGAATGAATTGAAATTTGATTCAGTGGATAAATTACTTGAACAGATTTGGAAAGATATCGAAGATACTAAACGGATATTAAATAGCGGCTGAATGCCGCTATTGTTTTATAATCTGCCAGACTTTTTTCACAAAGTACCCTGCGAAGATTTCGAATGTTCGCAAGGTAGAGGAGATTCCTATGTCTGAACGTGACATTTACCTACTTTCCCCGCGGGCTCTTAGCCCTGAAACGATCGCGGTTGCTTTTGCGAAAACATCTCGCTCACCCGAATCATTTCGCGCGATTGCCGCGGAATTGAGCGATGAAAAATCCGCACAGTTTCATGAGAAGTGGGTGGTGGGATACGGTCACGCATCGGTAGCGGAACATGCAGTACTGCACATCGCATTTGAGAATGTTTCACGTCTTGCGATTGAGAGCATTGAAGGCAATCGACTCGCCTCCTATACGGAGAAGTCTACCCGTTATCAAAAGTGGGGGACGGATGACTTTTTCGTTCCTTCTGAATTGGATGGACATCCGCTGCGTGATGAATATGTGGATACCATCCGACTCCTTTTCAGGACCTATGCCGACTCGCTAAACCCGGTCAGGACTCTTGTATTAGAGAATTTCCCGCGTCGCGAGAACGAGAAAGAGGAAGCTTGGGATCGCCGCATCCGCTCGAAGTATGTGGACGTGTGCCGCTTCCTTTTGCCCGCCGCGTCGCTTGCCAATGTGGGAATGACAGCCAATGCACGCGTGTTGGAAAGCATGCTACGCAAAATGTTATCGCACGAGTTGACGGAAGTGCGCGAGATTGGCGAAAAGGCCAAGGAAGTGGCCTTGGGTGAAACTCCAACGCTGGTGAAATATGCGAATGCAGTTCCCTATCTCGTCGAAACAATCAAGGAGTTCGATAGTAGAGATACAAAAGATTGTATCTCTACAGAAAATGATTGGTGCAGCTTGATTGATTACGATCGAGATGGCGAGAACAAAGTTCTTGCCGCAGTCTTGTATCGTTTCGGAGAAATGGCTTATGCAGATGCGCTGGCTTACGTAAATAATCTACAGGGGGACAGGTTAGAATCGTTAGCTAAATCTTTGCTTGGACGCTTGGATAAATATGATGTGCCTTTGCGCGAAGTGGAATATTCAACCTATACGTTTGATCTCGTCATGGATCAAGGTGCTTATGCCGAATTCAAACGTCACCGCATGATGACGCAGACTCCGCAGCGGCTGACCACGCGGCTCGGATACGCGACTCCGCGTTTGATAACGGAAGCAGGCTTCAGGCCCCAGTATGAGGCGGCGATGGAATCCGCAGAGAAAATGTTCGAGAAGCTATATACAGTTAATCCAAATCTCGCCCAGTATGTTGTCCCCAATGGATTCAATCGTCGGGTGCTGGCAGAATTCAATTTGCGGGAGGCATTTGCGTTCTGTCAATTGCGCGCGGCGTCAAATGCGCATTTCTCCATCCGACGCGTTGCGCAGCGGATGTACGAAGAGATCTGTCATATCCATCCGTTGTTGACAAAATACATGAAGTTGAATGACGAAACGTGGAAGGGCGTGGAAGAGAATTATTTTACAGAAGTGTGACCGAACGGGATCAAAAGCGCAGTCCCATGCGATGAAGGCCAAATCTCTTTTCGCATCCCATCTCTTCCGCACATTGGATCAGGGCAGATTCCCAATCGTCAAAACTGAGTTCTATACGACGTCCCGGACTGACCCGTTGAATTATTGAAAAAACATATCGCAGAATGAATTCTGCTAGGTCTGGATGATTAGGATCAATACTGAGTCTGGCAAAGTTGGTACCACCTGCTCGGGTGCGATAAGAATACTGACCGATCGCAACAACTTCCTCATCGGGTGCGTAAATTGCAAATCGTTCACTGTGAGAGCCACCAGCAGTCTCAAATAGTTTTCCGAAAAATGGCATGATCATAGGAGTTCGAAAACGCTCTTCTGTTACAGGTTCGTATCTTGTGATATGTGCTGGCGTCACACGCTTTGCAAGATTGAAACGAGTTTGCCAATCGAAGGGGCTTAAGGATTTTAGCTGATATCCTTCAGGCAAAGATGCTGAAGTAACCGGTGTATCTTTTTGAAGATGGTACTCAGAGGATTTTGTAAAGGGATCAAATCCCATTTCCTTGTATAAGTTGAAAGCAGGATCATTACCGACAACTACGTCTAGAAATGCGATCTTAGCTTTTCGATTACGAAGCTCCTCTAATGTCGCTTCCACCAACCTGCGTGCAATTCCACGACGGCGGTAGGCAGGCAGAACTGTGACATTGGCAATATACCATTCAGGCACATTGCGTTGACGCATGTAATTGATCAAACCAACAGGCTTATTGTCCTCTTCTTCAATAAATCCACAGAGGACATCGCGAAATAATGGCACAAAAGCACGCATGACACGCAAAAGAGGCCATAGACGTTTTGCGCCGTTGATACGGTCGACCATGCTTTGTACTTCATCTTCTTGCACGCTCCATTCAGGGTTTTCGGGATATTGAAACCCTTCTATGACGAGGGAATTCATGAGATCAATATCTTGGGGAAGTTGAAAAGGTCGAACGCTCATGGCTTTATTGTAATGCCATTGATTCAAAAATGGCCATCCTAAAAAAGGATGGCCATTTCATCATTGATGGTCGGTAGATATTCTTAGATAAATTTTTCTAGTTAATCCTTTATCGTTTTATCAATATGATTTCTCTTTGTGGTTCAGTGAAATATTCTGCGCCGTTTTCTGTGATGACGACATCTTCCTCCAATCCCAGATAACCGTAAGTGGGAACTGCCAGGCCAGGTTCGATTGTAAAGACTTGCCCCACTTCAAGTTTTTGATTTGGTGAATCGCCATACTTCTCCCATAACGGACCAAGCAGAGCGCCACCATCGTGGGCAACGCGTCCAAGCTGATGACCTAATGCATAAGGATATTCTGGATAACCCGAATCAGTGACAATCTCGCGCGAGATCACGTCAATGGAATTGCCGGTTACACCTGTTTGCATGGCGTCACGTGATTTCTCGATTGCAGTGCGAATCGTAATAAATCCGCGCTGAACTTCAGTAGGTGCCTCTATTTCTCCTTCTCGTAAAACATAAGCCACGCGCTGAATGTCAGAGCAATATTCTTCATATCTCACACCCAAGTCAAAATGGAGGAGATGCCCAGGTTCGACCTGGATATCTGTTGGTCCATTATGTCCAACAGGAGAATCAGGTCCACTATTTACGGCAGGACAATTCTCAGCAGGCCAGGCGAGTCCCACGCCATATTCATTAGCTAGTTTCTGCATGTATTGACCAATCTCGATCTCGGTCATGCCGACTTTGATGAAATCAAATGTCTTCCTGTAGATCTCATCCGTAATCTCAATGGCTTTGCGAATGCGCGCCTGTTCTGCCGGAGTCTTTCGTCCGCGCAGAGCAGAGATGACTGGTTCAGCGCTGACAAGTCTTTCTGCGTAAGGAGTGTCTGCAAGATACTCGCACAGGATCTCATGCATGGCGTGAGTCAACCCATCAGCATGAACATTGTTCTTCGAAGTGTTGACGGCGATTCGGTCCGGGCGGAGGCGGGTGATGGTCTCGCCCAGGAGTGGACGTACCGATTTGTCATATCCTAGAATTTCGTCGAAGACATCCAATCGTTGAACAGCATCCTTTTCAAGATTGCCGATGATCGCAATCTTTTCGCCTTTGCGGGTAAGAATCAATGCCGATTGCCAGGTCAAGTCGTTCGCGCCAATCAACAGATCGAGGGCCGGGTCGCGTACCCCGCTCGTTTCACGAACGAATGTGAGCCACATATCCGTTTCTTGTTCTTTGAGAATTTCAATGGCTTGAGTTACTTTTTCCTGAATGAGGGTCATACGGTCTCCTTTAGAGGGCTAGCGCTTAACTGTGCTTTACGCGGTTCCTTGACTAGAAAAATCAGGATTGACATCATGACGATGGATAACATACAGGAAAATGCAAATGTGATCACAAAGCCTTGCGTGTCTGCGATCCAGCCGCCGATGAGCGGGGCGATAATCGTAGCGGGCGCAGTGAGCGTTTGCGCAAGACCAATATAAAATGGACGCTCCGCTTCGCCGCTGAAATCCACAGTCATCGTCATACCGTTTGTCCAGATCGAGACGTTAGTAAAACCAGTTAGGATGAAGATTGGAAAGAACCATGCGAGCGAGGGAGCAAACCATGCCAGCAAGGAACTCAGCATTGCAGAAGCCGCGCCAATGATGAGCATCAGACGATGACCGACGCGGTCGCCAAGCCAGCCCATACCCGCATTGGCAACAGTTTGCGCGATCGTGAGTGTTGCAGTCAAATAGCCTGCTGTGACTGTATCTAAGTGGAAGCGACGTAATGCGTACACAATATAAAACGAAAACCCCATGGTTGCAAATTGCGAGAGGATACGCGCGGAAAGAAACCAATCGAAATTTTTGTCGCGCTTAAGAATTTGACTCGCACCATGCCAGAAAGGAGGTGGATTAGCCTCGATCACTTTATCGTAATCGGCTGGTTCGCGGGTGAGAGCAAGGGCAATCCATGAAACTGTAAAAAAAATCATAGCAATCAAAAAGCAGTACATAAAATTAATTGGCGCGTCAAATGAGTTTAATAAATACCCTGCGCCGACTGCCGCGCCGCTGATGAACAAGTTTGCGACAGCAGCTTGTGTGCCAAAGAAAGTGCCGCGCGATTCTGGTGGCATGATCTTAGAGATCATACTCGTCCAAGAATTTGCAGTGAAACCACCGCCAAGCCCCTGCCAGGTGAGGAAAATGAATGTAATGATCAGTCCTGCCTGGACTCCAATTGCTGGTAGCAAAAACGCAACCAGTGCCAGCCCCAGAAATGGGATTCGCTCATGAATGGTCATGAGCAGCACTGTCCGCTTATAGCGACGCAACCGTGCTGTGTGGCTAGCCGTGAATAATTGGGGGAGAAGCCAGCCTGTCGCATGAATGGCAGGCACAAGTCCGATCAATGTTGCAGAGTTGGTCATGGAAGCAACGAAGAGAGGCAGGATCGTGCTAAAGGATACGAATCCTATCCCCAGTCCAAAAAATCCGCCATCCAATAAATTGACGATAACGTTGTGTCGCAAGTGTTTGCGGGTGAATTGTTCAACTTTTGTAAGAGGGAGCATTGCCCGATTCTACACTAGCATCCGATGCTGCGCATCATTCACTAGAATCTGATTACTTTCCCTCTTGACAGTTTCCAGGATTTGCATAAAATAAAAACGAACGTTCGTTCATTTTGGAGAAAACTATGCCAGCAAAAGAAACCGTCAAAAAAGGGGAAGCTACCCGTCTCGCGATCGAAGATGCAGCCATCCAGTTGTTTTTGGAACAAGGCTATCATGCAACATCCATGCGCCAGATCGCGGAACATGCAGAGCTGGCGCTCGGGGGCATCTACAATCACTTTTCGAGCAAGGATGAAATCTTTGAAGCAATCATTCTTGACCAACACCCGTATAAGAAGATTCTTCCTCTAATTCTGGCTGTCGAGGGCGAAACTGCGGAGGAGTTTTTTGGGAATGCATTTCGAATCGTGATTAGGGAACTCGGCAAGGAGCCAGAATTTCTTATCTCCAATTCAGTCCTTAGCAAGTTGCTGCCCAAAAATACAGACGATGCTTATATAGATATTTTCCTACACGGCATTCTAAAGGAGTCATCATGAACTCGCGATTGATATCCATTATTCGTAAGGAATTCATTCAAATCTTTCGTGACCCACGTACGCTGGCCTTGATTCTCGTGATGCCAATCATTCAGTTGTTTTTACTAGGCTACGCAGCAACGACTGACATACGAAATGTCCCCATCGCGGTCTGGGATCAAAGCCATTCGCCCCAATCGCGTGCCTTGTTGGCTACCTTCAACGCGGCAGATTATTTTACCTTTGCTTATGAAGTGCAATCCGAACAAGAAATCCAAACTCTTATCGAGCAAGGTGATATTCGTGGCGCATTAGTCATCCCACCTGATTATGCTAACAAATTATTGGAAGGCGATGCACAGGTTGCGATGATTCTCGATGGTTCAGATGCCACCGTCGGCGCCACCGCGCTTTCGACCGCAAAATTAATTGGTCAGTCGCATTCCATCAATGTGCTTGCCGAGCAAGCCGCCCGTCAGGGACGCTCTGCCTCGGTTCAACCACCTCTCGATGTCCGTACCCAGGTTTGGTATAACCCGGACTTGCGTTCTGCATATTTCATGATCCCCGGTGTGATTGGTATGGTCTTGTATGCCATCATGGCGATGCTCACAGCCACCGCGGTTGTGCGGGAACGCGAACGCGGCACCATTGAGCAACTCATCGTCACACCGATTCGTTCGTGGGAACTTATTGTTGGCAAGGTCACACCGTATGTCATCCTGGGTTTTTTCGATTTAGCCGAAGTGCTGATCATCGGTCACTATTGGTTCGACGTCCCCGTGCGGAGCAATCTCTTTCTGGTTGTTGCCACAGCTGGCTTGCTTTTGCTTTCAAGCCTTGGTATCGGTTTGTTTGCCTCCACCATCGCCAACACGCAACAGGAGGCGTTGCTTACTGTGTTCGTTACGATCCTGCCCGGAGTGTTCATCTCTGGTTTTCTATTTCCTCTGGAAGCCATGCCAAAGTTTTTACAAATCGTTTCGTATGCGATTCCGCTTCGGTACTATCTCGTTATTGTTCGTTCGCTATTGCTTAAAGGTGTCGGCTTTGCCGCGCTTCGAGGTGAAATTATTTCTTTGGCGCTTTTTGGTGTCATTATCATGGGCGCCGCTTCATTGCGCTTCCGCAAGCGCTTAGATTAATAAATTCTTTCCATAAGGAGTAACCATGCATAACAGACGTCCCCCTCTTCCCGCAATCATTCTCGTATTGGCACTGGTAGCCGTAGGTATTTATTACGGGATTCGCACATTGAATAGCAAGGACAACGGACAACTCACAGCTTCTGGAACGATTGAATCGGTGGTTGTGAATGTTTCGCCTGAGATGGCCGGCAAAGAGGATGTCTTTGTCGATGAAGGACAGTCTATCAAAGCAGGTGATCCGCTTCTTTCCTTGGATGATAGCCTGCTCGCTGCCCAACGGAACGTTGCCCAAAGCGGAGTGGATTCCGCCCGCAGTGCGTTGCTCACTGTGCAAAGCGCGTATGACATGGCGCATGCCCAATACGATGCTGCACTGACGGTTGCCCGCGCGCAACAAGGTTCCCAACGCCTAACGGACTGGGTAGGCAGGGAACCGAGTCAGTTCGATCAACCACTCTGGTATTTCAGCCGCCCAGAACAAATTACTGCTACGCAAGCTGACGTAGATGCATCCCAGCAAGCCTTACAAAAGGCGCAATCTGATTTCGATACCATCGTCAAAGATCTCAATAACGCCGATTTTGTTGCAGCAGAAAACCGTCTCTCCGAGGCGCGTATTAGTTATCTAATTGCTAAGACAGTTCGCGATCATGCACGATTGACAGGTGGCAAAGTAAGCCCAGAAGATATTGAAATTCATCTGCCCCCTTGGATTCCTACTTACAAAACCAAAATTGCCATCGCCAAAGACCTTAGCGGAGATAGTGATGTTTTGAATGCCTCCGAGGATGCTCTCGATGCAGCCGAATCTGAACTGGATGACGCTCAAAATGCATATAACGCTTTGCTGAACACTGCTGCAGCAGAGCGTGTCCTGGAAGCTCGTGCAACGCTTTCCGTTGCCCAGGAACGCTATCAAGTTTCACTGGATACATTAAGTAGTTTGCAAACTGGCGAATACTCTCCGCAAGTGAAGATTGCCTCGACGGCTCGCGAACAGGCGAAAACTGGGCTACAGCACGCAGAAACTGCTGTCCAACAGGCGGAAGCGAATCTGGCTTTGCTGGATACACAAATCACCAAACTAACTGTGTATGCTCCTATGAACGGAGATATCCTGACTCGCAATGTAGAACCCGGCGAATTTGTCCAGCCTGGAGCCACAGCATTTGCCATGGCAGATTTAAGTAACATTACTATTACTGTCTATGTTCCCGAAGATCGCTATGGACAAATCAAATTAGGACAACAAGCCTCTGTGACGGTTGACTCCTTCCCGGGCGAGACCTTTACTGCTGAAGTAATCCATATCGCGGATCAGGCGGAATTCACGCCACGCAACGTTCAAACTGTGGAAGGACGCAGTGCAACCGTCTATGCCATCAAATTAAAAGTCAGCGACAACGAAGGTAAATTGAAGATCGGCATGCCGGCAGATGTAACGTTCTCACGTTAAAACGTTTACATGTTTTAACGTTGGCGTACGAAGGAGAATTATGTCTACGATTACGCGGTTTGAAGATATTGAAGCGTGGAGAACTGCCCGAGAATTGACGCGGATGGTTTACTCTCTTACAGAGCAAGGTAACTCCCCAAAAGATTTTGGGTTGAGAAACCAGATTCAGCGAGCGTCTGTTTCAGTCATGAGCAATATTGCTGAAGGTTTCGAAAGTCGGACACAGGCGCAATTTCTTGAATATCTTGGTCATTCGAAGGCCTCTGCTGGGGAGGTACCTTGCCAGCTTTACATTACTGTAGATTTGAAGTATCTGACGGACGAACAATTCAAACAGGTTTTTGATCTGGCTGATAAATCTTCGCGCCAAATTGCTCGTTTTATGGATTACCTGGAAACTCATCCTCAATCTCGTCGTGTCCGCCAGGAAGGTTCAGAATATGAATTCTAATGTTTCGACGTTGGAGCGTTCTAACGTTTCAACGTTAGTTCACGCAACAAACCTCAAAAAATCCTTCGGTGAGACTCGCGCTGTAGATGATGTCTCCTTACAGATCAAAACGGGCGAGATCTATGGACTCGTCGGTGCGGATGGGGCAGGCAAGACCACAACGATACGCTTGCTCGTTGGTGCGCTGTTGCCTGATGAAGGGCAAGTGACCATTTGTGGATACGATGTGATTCGAAAAACGGAAGACGCCCGTTCACAACTCGGTTATCTTTCGCAGCGCTTCTCCATGTATGAAGATTTAACGGTTCTTGAAAACATCCGCTTCTTTGCAGAAGTGCGGGGATTGAAATCCAATGAATGGCTGCCGCGCTGTTTGGAGATCCTCGAATTTGTGGGGCTGGAAAAATTCAAAGATCGCCGCGCGGGGCAGCTTTCTGGTGGCATGAAACAAAAGCTTGGACTAGCCTCTGCGCTTGTCACGCGTCCGCGTGTGTTGTTGCTCGATGAACCCACCACAGGTGTCGATCCGGTCACGCGCCAGGATTTTTGGCAGCTGGTGATCAAGTTAGTTTCTGCTCCCCCAACTCCTGATACTTCTATCTCGGAAGGAGTTTGTGTCCTCATCTCCACTCCCTACATGGATGAAGCCTCACGCTGTCATCGTGTGGGATTCATGAAAGATGGAAAGCTCATCGCGGAGGATACACCATCCAATTTGCGGGCGCGCCTTAACAATCGCGTTCTTGAATTGCGTGGCTCACCGATCAACATTCTTCGTCATGTCGCGCGCAAGGATCAGGATGTGGAAGACGTTCAGGCGTTTGGCGATCGACTGCATATCCGCGTCGGGGAGAACAAGGCTCAAGATGTTCTCGGCAGATTGAAGTTCCAAATAGGAAACGAGGGTGGTCAGGTGGAGACGCTGCGTAGTGTTGCACCCACCCTCGAAGATGTGTTCATCGAATTATCGGAGTCATCCAATGAGTGAAGCAGTCATCCAGGTTGAGAATCTCACGCGTCGGTTCGGCGATTTCGTTGCTGTCGATCACGTCAACTTTGAAGTGAATGCTGGGGAAGTGGTTGGGTATCTCGGTCCGAATGGCTCCGGCAAGACGACAACGATCCGCATGTTGCTTGGATTGCTCGAGCCAAGCGATGGTAAAGCGACCGTGCTGGGATTTGACGCGTTCAAGCAAAGTGAAGAGGTACGGGCGCGGGCGGGATATATGTCGCAGAAGTTTGCGATTTATGACGACTTGACCGTGCTGGAAAATTTGACGTTTTATGGTGGCGCGTATGGGATTACTGAAAAAGCCCGCATCGCGCGGACCTTGCAATTGGTCGGCTTGACTGGGCATGACTCCACGCTGACGCATTCGC
>WNFZ01009161.1_pt1 | contig 12016 bp, 9 predicted proteins | sample 5400081 | NCBI WGS metagenome assembly WNFZ01 (sample SAMN13153365, study PRJNA577476) | soil metagenome | isolation source: 80 cm soil or saprolite under grassland replicate 1 | place: USA:California | collected 2016-06-15
TTGGGGTTTGTTCTTATGATGTTTTGAAGCGGTTTAACCGAACAAAGATAGGTGAATTTGATACTAGCACTAGATCTATCTCCGAAACGGTCAAGGATATAATAGAAGCTGTAAAGAGCAAGTCAAGAAGAAATTTCGGAATAATAGATTGGCTTTCTAAGATAGAGAATGAACGTGAAATACTAGATCTGATCTTAATTTGATTATAATCAAGCAATCGCTTCTATATAATATCAAGTATATTAGTTGCAAAATGTAAAAAGATTTGAAACGGAACAGTTGATTATGTCTTATTGGAACTAGTGAAAAGTTAATAGCATTTAAATAATTTGATACCTCCTAGAAAATATTTACATGGTTTTCATTAATGACTAAAAGAATAAGGATAGGAATTGATGTAGGAGGTACATTTACTAAGGCTATTGCAATAAATATGAAAGATGGCGGCATATTAGGGAAAATCACCGTTCCTACCTCTCACTCTTCTCTTGGAGGAGTATCAGAAGGAATTTTATTAGCTTTAACTTCTCTAATAAGAAATCAAAGTATAAAAAATTCTGAAATTGAGCTTATTTCTCATAGTACAACACAGGCAGTCAATGCATTGTTAGAGGGTGATACATCAAAAGTAGGAATAATTGGTATGGGGGTAGGGCTAGAAAAAAACAATATAATTAAACGTACGGCTGTTAAGGACGTAGAATTAGCTCCAAATAAATTTCTTAGAACTTGTTACAAGTTTCTCGATACGTCTAAATTTTTAGAAGAAAATGTGGTGCTTACTGCAATTGAGGAACTAAAAAGTGAAGGTGCTAATGTTTTAGTTGTAAGTGAGGCATATGGGGTTGATGATCCCAGCAATGAATTGTTTGTGATGAAAAAATCAAGTATTCCTGCTACAGGAGGACATGAATTAACAGGCATCTATGGTTTAGAGATACGAACATTGACTGCTGCCATAAATGCCGGGATTTTGTTAAAATCTATAACTACGGCAAAGTTCGTCGAATCGGCGTTGGAGCAACAGGACATTTTAGCTCCTTTGGTAATCATGAAGGGTGATGGGGGTATAACAGATATGAAAACTTTTAGGTCTAAACCAATTTTGACACTTCTTTCAGGACCCGCCGCAAGTGTAGCTGGAGCACTACTTTTTCTTAGAATTCTTAATGGAATTTTCATAGAAGTTGGAGGAACATCAACAAATGTATGCATAATAAAAAATGGGAAACCTGAAGTGAAGTATGTAACAATTATGACTCATCCGACGTGCATTAAATCACTCGATGTCAGAGTAGTTGGTGTAGCTGGTGGTTCTTTAGTAAGGTGGTCTGGTAAAAAAATAGTAGACGTGGGCCCTAGATCTGCACACATAAGTGGATTAACTTATTCGTGTTATGCGGATCCCCAAGATATTGAAGGTGGTCAAATTATTACATTTATGCCTAAAGAAGGTGATCCTATCGATTATATTGCAATAGAAAGTGCAGGAGGAAAAAGATTTGCTATTACTAATACATGTGCTGCAAATGCGCTAGGTATAATTCCTGAAGATGACTACGCAAAAGGGAATCAAGAATCTGCAAAGCTTGCATTATCGATATTAGCTCAAAGAATAGGTATGGATATGGAAGAAGTTGCAAGAACCATTCTGGATTTGTCTGCGAGTAAGGTCTTGGATGTTATAAATAATCTAATTAATGATTACAAGATGAAGAGTGATAGTATTGCCTTAGTAGGTGGTGGAGGTGCTGCTTCTGTTTTGGTTCCTCATATTGCAAAAAGGATGAACAAAATGCACAAGATCCCTGAGCATGCGGAAGTTATTTCGTCTATCGGAGTAGCGGCTGCAATGATACGTGAAGAATATGAAAAGACAATCAACAATCCGACGTCTGAAGAATTGTCTGCTATCGTAAAGGAGGTAGAAAATAGGGCTATTTCTAAAGGAGCTGTTGCTGAATCTATTACAATTCAGTCAGAGTACATTAGTGAAAGATCAATTCTTCGTGTTATTGCTTATGGTAATGTAAGTTTAGATATAGGTACAATTAATGGAAAAGAAATTGATGACGACGAAGCAAGAGTTCTTGCATGCGAGCTTTTTGGGATCAATACTGGTATACATCGTGTATTCGATATGAAAAACTATTATGTTTTTGCATGTGAAATCAATAAAAAGAAATTATTTTTAAGATCTCATAGACAGGCAGTTCTTGTCCTTGACAGGTATGGGAAGGTGAGATTATCAATAGAGAACGGACTGATTTATAATGGAAGTCCAGAGGAAGTGGGCAAGAATTTTTTTAGCTATCTGAAAAAATACTCGGATGGTACAAAATCTCATGACCTTGCGCCTCAAGTTCATATATTGGATGGAACAAGGATCATAGACTATTCTGGTCTTACTTCTCCGGAGCAGCTCATTAAGGCTATAAGAGATGAATTACTAAAAGCAGCTAATAGTGAGATAACCATCATAGTTAAAATTTGAACCAACACTTACAACAAATATCAAAAAAGGTTTTATGTAAGAAACCTACTAATATGATCACTTAGCATTGTACTTAGATCAACCTTCGCAAAAATATTTGGGATAGAGTTAGTAGCTATAATATCGTTGATTCCAGCAGTTAGTAATCTTTCTGCCGCATTTTCAAGTAATAATGCGTGAGTACATAAAACAAAGAGTCTTTCTGCTTCAAGTTCTTTCAATATTTTTGCAGCATTTATAATGCTATTACCGGTACTTATCATATCATCAATTATAATTATGTCCCTATGAGAAATAGAGGTAGTTCCTTCGTATTTTGACTTAATTTGTCCTGTGTGTCTATCTCGTACTTTGGTTAACCATGACATTTCAATATTTAGAATGTTTGCAAGTTGTTTTGCCCTATTTATTCCACCATTATCTGGAGAAATTATTAGAGGGTCATTCAAGCGTATATGGCTTCTTGCATATTCTGCTAATAATGGAATTGCACTAATGTTATAGGTCTTAAATGTGAACTTGGATAAGACGTTTGGATTATGAATATCGACTGTTACTAATTCTTTGCTTCCAGTACATTCTAGAATTTTACCGATTACATATATACTAATGACTTCGCCATTTATGAATTCTTTATCCTGTCTCGAATAAGCCATATATGGACTTACAATACAAATATCTTTTGCGTGATCATTAGTGCATTTATGTATCATCATGAATAGTTGCATCAAATGTTGATCTACAGGTGGATGGGTGGAATGAATTATGATACATCTATTATTTGATACTGGGCTCATTTGGATCTTACTTTCACCATCCGAAAATCTTTGCAAATGAGCTTGCACAAGTTGAATGTCTAGTTGATTTGCAACTTCCTTTGCAAGTTCTAGATTATCTATAGTACTTATAATAATAAAATCATTTCGCAAAGTTAAAGCACTTGTCATACTAATTTTATGACTTAAAAGTGTTAATTTTATGAATAGGTAGCGATATTGTATGAATATACTATACTGTATTGCAAGACAAGAATATTATAGAGTATAAGGTACACTAATTACCTTAAGATCTTCTGCTAACTCTACATTTTTATAAATTGTTCTCGCTTCATTTAGTAAAACGTACAGATCTTTGTATCTTGAACTAAAATGAGTGAGAAATAATCTGTTACTTTTTGATGCTTTGGCTAACGAGGCAGCCTCCATTGCGGTTGAATGGAATGTATTTACTGCATTTTGGTATTTATCTTGTGTATAAGTTGCTTCAAATATTAATACATCAGAATTGGCAAAAAATCTTTCTAACTCTAGAGAAGGTCTTGTATCACCAGATATGCCAATTTTTCTTCCTCGTCTTTTTGGTCCAACTACTTCTACTGATTTAATAATAATGCCATTGAATATTATGTCCTCGCCATACTGTAATTTATGGAATAAACTACCTTTAGGAATTCCTAACTCAATGGCTTTAGCTACATTAAATTTGCCAGGACGATCGAATTCTTCAAGGGTGAATGAATATGAAGGAACAGAATGTTTCGACCGACAGCAAGATATTTGATAGTCACTTTCTTTTACAATAACTCCTTCTTTGTCAATGATATGAATATCAAGATTGAAAGATAATCCAAATTTAATGACTCGAATATTTTGATTAATAAATTCATGTAAACGAGGTTCTCCATAAATATCGAGTTTTTTATTGCGTCCTAGTAAAGTCATTGTTTGGATAAGTCCTAATATTCCAACACAATGATCTGCGTGCATATGGGTTATGAAGAGTTTCATTTTTTGGTTTATACCTAATCCTGCTAAGAGGAAATTTCTTTGCATACCTTCCCCCGCGTCGAAAATCAGCAATTCTCCACCTCTCCGAATAGCTATGGATGCTAGTCCTCTAGTTGCAGTAGGGATAGCAGCAGATGTCCCAAGAAAGATGATCCTCATATTGACCAAAGTTTGATAAAATCATCCCCCATCATATGTTGTCACATGTTGTTCGGTTTTGTGCTTTATGGTATCAAGCGATAAAATATAAATTTTCAAGGTAATAAAAGTAGTAGTAAAAACAATTTAATGATATATGCCATTCAAACAATGTGTAAATATCAACCAATAACGTTAAAGAAATTTCTTATTAATTCTCGTTGCTGGGTATCGATTGATTCATAGGCTTCAATAAGTTCCTTTTCTATAGCGATTTGTTCTTGTATTACCGATCGTATTTTATTAATATTGATAGGTGTTGCACTATCTATAATACCAGTACTATAGGCATAGATATATTCATTAATAATCTTGGTTGCAAAATACGGAGTAACTTTGAGTAGTAACAGAAGGCCGTTTTTCATAGTTATCTCCTCTTCCGTACTTACATTTAAGGAGTTTATATAAGAATTAAGCATTTTCATTCTAAAATCTCCTAGTTCTTCGATTGATGAAGCTACAAGTATTCCAGTTTCAGTTAATTCGTAGAAAGGAACACCCTCTAATTGCAGGGCTTTAGGTCCACGTCTCAAGGGCAGACGTCCACCTTCCTTAACAACTCCTGAAGGGATTAAAACTTCATCGAGGTCTCTAAAAATACCAGAATAAATGTTTTGCCATAAGATGCCATTATTTTTTGCTATAGCATGAGCGATTGATGTTCTGGTTCTTAATTCCGCGCTTTTTTCTGTTGCTAGATGTACGATAATTCCACGCTGTCTTTTTGCTTCTCCAGTAAACTTATCTTTACGTGTTTTAAAGGTGTCAAAGATTGCAATATTAGACTTGTCATTTTTCAATTAAGTTCTCCTGTATCATTAATAATTCATAGTTTATATACATATTAATTTAGTCCTTTTAACTACGCACTAGCATTAATGTAAAACCAAGTTTAGCACTACTATATACATGAGGACAGATGATCCTATGTTAATTGAGTGAGTTGTCATAAATTATTCAAAATCTGTTATATAAAACTGTGTCTTCTCTTTATTCTTAAAAAGTAAACTTAGTTCCAATTGTAATCCTTTTACTCTGTTAACTAAGTATTCATCAATATTATATTTATGACATATATCTAGTGCAATTTCTATATATTTTTCAACGGATCCTCTTGTTACTGTTTGGAGTAAGGTATTACTGCATTCTAGGCATTTGCCAATAATAGGCATCCTTCTATATTTTATACCACATTTGTTACATCTGAATGCTTGGGATGAATAAGCTCGCATATTTCCCATAATATCAGGAAGAATATGCGTGGTGAGTACCATGGATGCAACATCATCTGGATCCACAGCTTGGATTATTTTTGCGGTAGTCATCTGCATATTCAATTTTTCTTCCATAGTATTAAGAGTTGAATATGTGCTTTGTGAGATGTCTAGAGTAATTGTATCTGTAGAATGAGTAAATTTGTAGTCAAAGAATTGATTAACTAACCCTATTCTTTTTTTAATTAAATCGATAAATGAAATTGACTCTGTTGCTTTTGTTTTGTTCCAAGTATTGGAATAAAATTCAATTGGATAGTTCTCAGATATGTCAACATTATGGGCTTGTCTTTGCACTTCATGTGGCAGTACGAAGGGTTGAATAAGTAAAGGAGCATCCATTAGACCACCAATCTTGTCAGGTAAATATTCGTGTGAGAAATTTAGGAAAATATCTAAAAGCAGTATCAATGAATCAGCATCGCCATCGCAATCCCTTCGTTTTGCAGAATGCCAAATGGGTGAAGCCAAACAGACTTGGGAGTTAGTGAATCCAATAATTCTTCCTATTATTCCAACAGATGTATGTGGTGCTAAGCCGACTATAAGATGTCCTGTTAGATCATTTATGGAATTGGCATTATAAAAATGTGGTAATCCGTATAATTTTGCAAGCTCATCATCAACGAACTTAGCAACACGTAACAAATGTTCTGCTGCTTGAAGGGGTATAATTACATCTTGTATCATTAGTTCGATAAGTTGATCTGAAGATGTTAAGTCTACACCAAGATAATCTTTGGTGTAACCTAGCTTTCTCAGTTTATCTATGTCAGTTGATATCCATTTTGCCTTAAACTGTGTTAATGGTTCATTTGTAACATCAAAGCGAGTAGTCCCGTCTTTAAATGTAAAAATACTATATTTTTGTCTTAGAATCCCCTTTTCAATTGGCTCAGCACATCTGTTTTTGCCCATCAGAGACTTTACACCTTTAAGTGGTTCTACCGGTTTGAGGTTCAAATTCTGTGATGCTTTTCTAAGTGTATATTTTAGAGGGAAATTGGTTATTGAATGTGTTGTAAATTGTGTATTACAAAACTTGCATCGCTTATCCGTATTACTTTTTTCCGCCGGTCTTTTACAGACGGTACATAACCATTGTAGTTCGGTGGCTATATTACATGAATGACAGTTAATTCCTATTGATGATGATTGGCAGTTTGTGCATGTCCTATTTGCAATTTCGATATATGTTGTATCTTGCTTGGCAGCCTTAATAATATCACGAGTGGCTCCGCCATTAGGTCCTACTGGAAATAAGCAATGAACTGGTGGTTTCATTCTTCTTTCTGCAGCTTTTTCTGGTCTTCCAACACGTACAGCAATTGATGATAAGAATTTTCTTCTGATAGGAATATCAAGAATTTGAGAAATTATTTGTATATTATCATCTGGAATTGGATTTTTATTTTCAATTTGATGTTCTTTTAGATGTGTTAGTAAGTATCTATTTTTATGCAATGCAGTTAGTATTTTAGTGAATAGATATATTTGATCCGGATCAGTTAATATAATATTCATTTTACTTTGGTCTAATTTGTGTATCACGGCAAGTTTCTCTAAGATCAGTTTAATCTCGGGAAAATTTGGGAAGATATGTATTTTATCAAGACTAGAACCATGTAGTTGATACAGTTCATTTATTAAATATGCAAGTTCTTGTAAAGTAATTACGTCCCAATATAACAAATATCTTGGATGAAGAGGAATTTCGAGGCATGAGCTTATTTCAAATGCTTCTGATATTGTTGGAAAACTATGTAATTGATTGTTTACTAATTCAAGGAGTCTTTCATGAGAGACTGATTCTATGATGAGGTTAGCGCTTGTTGTAATTTTTGTTCTAAGTTCAGATATCCAAATTTCTTCGACATATGAAGCCGGAAGTAATTCACTATTATTTTCTAGAAAATCACCGTAACTTATTAAAATATCTCCAAGATATAGGATCTTCTTTACGTTTTGGAATATGGATTGTGCTTGTATACGGTCACAGACCCTGATTACACTATCGTCATTTAATTTCACTATTGGTGGCTCTAAGCTGTCAACTAGTGCAATCGTAGATGCTTTGCCTGGTATATCAATTTTTATTTGAGTACCTACTACAATGGCATATTGTAATAATATTGGTATTGAAGAATGGATACCTACTGTAGCAAAACCAGTATTACAACTTCTTCCATAACGCAATCTAAATGCGCCATAACGATCAGTCATTGAAAGAACTGGTCTTCCGGTAATTACTTCTCTCATCCTGTGATGACTAGCAGTTTCTTCTTCTCCGCTTTGGATTGCGCCATTTAAATCATCGAGCCATGACCAGCCCTCAAGATTTAGCATCTGAACTATTTTAGATAATTTTCTATTTCTTCCAATTAATCCATCATTCATAACTCTCAGAGCGCCTCCACGGACTCTGTTTGTGGCGATTCTGTGCATATTTCGATGTCCTACAACTTCTACTGGATCTGTATCTGTACCATCTAGTTCAACCGGTAATGAGGATATGCATTTAATAATGTCTTCATCGGAGATCCTAAATTGAAAGTTACCTACTTCTCTTTCGTATATTCGAAGTTCTTCTACAAATCTTGCGCCCTCATCATCATAAGAGTTTGCAATATAGCGATCTAGTCCTACTATTTTTCGTACGTGATCTGCTATAATCATTGTAAGTGCAGCCTCTGTTCCGCCGGCTGATCTTATTGGACCTGCAAACGAAATTGACAAATATTTAGAACTGTCTGCATTGTTTTTGATAGATACATCAGATATTCCCTGTATAGGTGCTACAGTTACACCTTCGGTAACTGTAGCTAGGCTGACACGTACTGCAGTATCTAACCTTATTTTAATATCCTGAGTTCCATATTGGCCTAATGCGATCTTCAAAACTATTTTTAATAATATCAAAAATATTGTTATAATATAGCATATAGTATTCTGGGATACTAAAATTAGCTAATCTAGACCTAGCTTCACTAATCATTTTTGTATCTTAGTCACTATTCTTTGGAATTCGTCTTGCCAATTTTTCTGTTTTTCTATTAATGTGCCTATTACTATTATGTCCGCTCCTGCTTTGGCAATATTACTTGCGGTTTCTGAATCAGTTATTCCACCACCTACAATTAATACACCATCATAGTGTTTTCTAACTGCTGCTATCATTTGTGGAGAAACATGTCGAGACGATCCAGATCCTGCTTCAAGATATAGGAATCTCATTCCCATATATTTTGCCGCAAGTGTATACATTATTGCAATTCCCGGTTTGTCAAAAGGTATTGACCTAGCTTGTCCAACAAACCAAGCGGTTGAACCTTCACCGATAATCAAATATGCGGTAGGAATTGTTTCCAAGTTATGTTTATTAATTATAAGTGCGCCTTGTGCTTGGGCACCTGTTATGTAATATGGATTTTCTGAATTTAGTAGTGATGTGAATAAAATGGCATCGGCACCAGGAACTACTCCGGTTATATTTCCAGGAAATAAAATTAAAGGGATCTTGACTATAGACCTTAATTTTGTTATAGTCTTGGATAACTCTATCTGGTCTGTAATAGAAGAGCCGCCGATGAGAATGCCTGATGCACCAAGATTTTCAACCTCTGATGCTATTGAATAACTGTCGATTTCATTTTGTGAGTCGATAAGAGCATAACATAACGTTCCATTTTTCTTAATTTTTTTCATTATTGTTGTCTCAGTGATTCCCATTTTCATAATCATTTATTCACGCAGGTGAATCTTATATAAGAGTCGTACCGATGTACGCTTTTAGAATCAGCTTAGAAGATTGCTAGAATCACTTATATAATTACCATACAATTTTGTATAGTATGGGACAGTATCAAGAAGACAACTTTAATGATCTTTTATTAACACTAATTGAAAATTCTGTACTAACAAGGCGTCAATTGTCAATAATTAATAGAAGGTTAAGAAAGAGTGGACCGCCGAAAAATATCAGTACAGGAGCATATTATAGACAAGTTAAGCAGTGCAGAAAGAGGATAAAAGAAGTCATCTATACAATAATACTTCTAAGAGCCTTGCAAGTATTTGATGATACCATGAATATATCTCTGGAACGGATAATAGCACAAATGGCTACTCTTGTTATAATGGATCAAAGGAATGATGTCACAGATTCAAATGAGGTGATAGCATCACATGATAAACATGAAGTGAACTTTAGTGAAGTCATCTCTATGCTGGAAAACGTTGTAACTAGACTTATTAATCTATAAATAGTAAATAAATATCACTAATTAATATGCAATTATTTAGTGAATCACAATTAGATGTAGTGATATCAGTCACAGCCTTTATAGTCGCATTTATAATAGTTATGTATTTTATAAAATTCAAAGATAGATTTGTTAAAGATAGAAAGATCGATAATCAGTATTATGTTATTGAGTCGGTACTAGCAAAAAACTTAGCGAAGCTGGATAAAATTGTGAATTTGATAGGTGAACTAAGAACAAGATTAGATTTACTTGAAGATAATGAGGGTACACCAATATCTCGAACTATACTAGATACACAAATGAGTTTGTCTAATATTAAGGCAGGCTATGATATTAGTAATACTAAGAATAATAATTCTGAAGCTTATCAAAATAATGCTATTAAATCTGGTCCTGTGATATCACAAGGATTGTATAAAAAATTACATAAACATGGAGTATATGCTAACAAGCAGGAAGATGATTTACATAAAGACACTTCTATGTATATCCTTGAACTGTTACGAGAATCACCTAGAACTGCAAGAGAAATTCAGTATGATGTAGGAAAGACACGTGAACATATATCACGACTAGTGAAAAAGTTATACGACGGAGGTTTGGTCAGTAGAGATTTGAATGTTAAGCCTTTCGTGTATGAAATTACTGATGAAGGTCATAAACTTTATAGGTATGATTATATTCATGAGAAAGGTCGGAGGAAGAAAATTTTTGGTAGGCAAGTACATTACTTATGATATTCCATAATTTGGTACCTAGATTTATTGTGTTATCCTGATTCAGGTGTACAGAATGTTTTACACTTTTTTTAACTGTCTGATCTTGAAAAGAGTCCATTAATTCCATAACTTTGAACATCTTTTCTTTGGAAAATTTGCCTTCTAATGAAAGATTATACTTATCACCTTCGTTATCTTCTATCTCAATCCTGATCTTCTTTCTCGTTGAATTCAATCTCCTGATCTTGTTTCCTTCTTAGGTTATGGGGTTCATTCTGCTTATTAACACTTAACAGTAATAGTAAGTATCTTGATAACAATAAACACAATTTTTATCAACAACTGCTGAATAAGCTGTCTTAATTAAGTTGGGTATCTTTAATAAGGGTTCACAAAGTCTGTTAATTGATGAATTCCAGTGGAAATTAAGGGGTTTTTGACTCATTAACACTAATATACACTGAACTGGGTTTCCAGTGGAAATTAAGGGGTAAAAACTGAGCATTTTAGTACTTAATGGTGCTTGTTAAATAACAGTTAATATACATAGAGGAATCAATAAACTGTTCCTATATAGCTCCCCCTAGGTTTCTGATGCAGAACTTCCTCACGTTTTACGTTAATTTGAATATGAGGAATATGAAAATACTAACTTTATTGTTAATATATTTTGATTCTGATCTTTTTAATTTATTTATTAACACTTGTTAACATCTGTAATACTTTTATTGTTCCAAAGGAAGAAATGGGGAGTGATCTAATTTCTGTGGAAGTGTTTATCTGTTGAATGAAGATATCTTGGATAATGTATTTGATAATGCTCTTCAAGGCAGATCGCTCATTAAAAACAGAAAAACACTAACTATAGATTATGTTCCAGAAAGGCTTCCCTTCAGAGATAAGGAGAGCACCACAATCGCACAAACATTATCAGTGATTCTTAGAGGTGGACGCCCATCTAATTTACTAATATTTGGCAAACCTGGTACAGGAAAAACAGCAGTAGTAAAAAATGTCATTGAGCGTCTTAGAAATAAAGCAAATGATCTTAGTATACAAATTACCGTCCCATTTGTAAATGGAAAAACAGCTAATACCCCATATAAGATATTGTATGAAATCGCAGAAAAGATGGGAATTAATAAAGAGGAAAAAAGATTGCAAGTTCACTTCACTGGACTATCTATGGGTGAAGCTACCGACCGAATTCTCGACTATATTATACGTAAAAACCTTAATGTTATCCTGATTATAGACGAAATTGACTCTCTAGTAGATA
>WNFZ01005159.1_pt1 | contig 12008 bp, 5 predicted proteins | sample 5400081 | NCBI WGS metagenome assembly WNFZ01 (sample SAMN13153365, study PRJNA577476) | soil metagenome | isolation source: 80 cm soil or saprolite under grassland replicate 1 | place: USA:California | collected 2016-06-15
GGCCCGTACAGCAAGACGAGCCCGTGCAGCGCGCTCGCCGCGAACGGCAACCGTGGCCGGACGCGCAGGCTGAGCAGCACCTGGTGCAGCAGCCGGTCCTTGCTCTGCTGCTCGATGACGATGGCGTCCCACGCTCGGCCGTCGCCGCCCGGCTGGAGCACCTGGACCTCGGTCACGCACTCGTCGACCTTCACGCACTACCTCCGCTAAGCTCATTTGCAATAGCGCGAAGGACTCTAGCACGGTCGACGAGCACGGGCGCATCGGGTAGCGTCAGCTACGTGGAGGTAAGCACGACCCACCGACAGTCTGCCGGTCGCTCTCGACGCCAGCAGGCCCGGTCCGACGCTGAGGCCGCTCAGCCCAGCCAACCGCGCATTGGAGAGATCCTGCGACGCGCTCGGCAGCACCGCGGCTGGAGCCTACGCGACGTAGAGCGGCGCACCGGCATCCCAAACCCCCACCTCTCCCAGATCGAACGTGGGCACATCCGGCGACCAGACGTCGAGATCCTCTGGACGCTCAGCGAGCTGTACGCGCTCGACTTCCCCACGATCGCCGCATGGTCAGGACACCTCGACCCACACTCCACCGAGCCCAGCGCATCACTTGCGCTGATCGCGCTTCGAGCACTGAGCCAACTCGACCCTGACGCCCAGGTCGAGGTAATCCATCACATCGAACAGCTCGCCAAGGACACGCGCAAACGACCCTGATGCGGGTCCACCTTCGCCGCGTTCAGGGCCGGTGCTCACCGCTCGTCCGAGCTGATCCCGTCGCGCCGGCGACATCTTCGATGACCTCGTCGAGGTCACGGTCGATGGTGAACAGCTCGTCGATTTGGCGCGGATGCGCCGCACAGGGATAGCCCAGGGGGCCCTGGGCGTGGACCCCCAGCATGAGTTGGTAGCTCTGCTGGGCACCTCTGCCCGCCCCACCTTGCCAGCGACAAACGAAGCCCGTCCCTGCCAGCAAGAGCGCCGGCATGCACCTTTGACTCCGCGAATCTCCATAGCGCGCTTGGCCTGTTCGTCTAGATCGGGAATATCTAGACAATGAGCACTGCATTCGGCACCGCGGTAGCCGGTTCGGTTGTTCTGTTAGCCTTGATCTGAGGTTGCTCGATACTTCCCCCGGCGACACTTGTACTGTGCGGCCCACGATGCCCTTCTCCAGGTGTCTGTTACCCGGGGCAAGGTTCGGATGCCGCTCATACCCAGCTACAGCACTGAAGCATGAGGCTGCGAGGCGGCGGTGCCGTCTCCATGTGATGTGACATGTGACACGCGGATGGTGAGCAGCGCCATGGCACGAACCAACTCCTCGGAGTCGGACGGGCAACTCTCGCTCTTCTCTCTTCAACCTGCCGAGCAGTCGGTTGCGGTGGACTTGACCGCGGACCTGCTGCTTGACTTGGACGCGTTCGTACGATCCGTTGCGATTAACCGTGGCCTCTCTCACGCCTTCTTGCTCGGTGCTGGAGCATCCATCACATCAGGGGTTCAATCCGCCGCCCAGTGCATCTGGGAGTGGAAGCGCCAGATCTTCCTGACCAACAACTACGGACTTGAGGATCAGTTCTCCGACGCCTCACTGCCGAGCGTGCGACAAAGAATCCAGCGATGGCTTGATGCAGAAGGATGCTTTCCCGCCGAGAACGCATCTGAAGAGTACGGATTCTACGTTGAGGCGTGCTATCCCATCTCGGCTGATCGGCGGCGCTACTTCGAGTCGCTTGTCCAAGGCAAGACCCCACACGTCGGCTATCAGCTTCTTGCCTCCCTAGCGGCAGCGGAGATCGTTAAGGCGATCTGGACAACGAACTTCGACGGCTTCGCGGCCAAGACGATCGTCGCAACAGGTGTCGCGGCCACTCCGATCGAGGTTGGTCTGGACACCAGCCAGCGTGTGGGGCGGCCCGTAGGGCGAGGTGAGGTCCTCTGTGTCGCGCTCCACGGTGACTATCGCTACGACGAGTTGAAGAACACGCCGCAGGAAGTCCAGCGGCAAGACAAGACCTTGCGCCGTGCGCTGGTGCGGCAGGTTCAGGAGTCGACGCTCGTCGTAGTCGGCTACAGCGGCCGCGACCAGTCCGTAGTGGCCGCTCTTGAAGAGGGGTATTCACAGCCAGGTCCCGGGCGCCTCTACTGGTGTGGCTTTGAACAGGAGCCCTCAGACAGCGTTCGGCGGTTCCTCGTGGCTGCGCGACAACACGGCCACCAAGCCTACTACGTTCCCACCCATGGCTTCGACGATCTGATGCTGCGGCTCGCACTCCAATGCCTGGACGGAGAACCGAGGAGGCAGGCACAGGAACTCTACACGCAAGCCGCTGCCCAGGCCGACTCACAGCCCGCTCCGTTCACGGTCGAATCCACCTCAGTCAATGGCCTCATCAAGAGCAACGCCTTCGCGGTGGAATGCCCGAGTGAAGTGCTCCAGTTCGACGCGGATCTGGGAGCTGGCCCCGGCGTGTGGGCACGAGTACGCGGATGGACCAACGGCCACAATGTCGTCGCGGTCCCCTTCCGCGGGAAGGTGCTTGCGCTTGGAACTGTCGACGACGTCAAGGAAGCATTCCGGGGTCGTCTGCGCGGCGAGATCGAGCGTAGCCCAATCCAGCCCAGCGAGCTCGCCCACCAGGACGGCGCGGTCGTCTCGCTCCTTTGCGAAGCCCTGGTTCGTGCGGCTGCCGAAGTGCGTGGCCTCCAGACCGACGGGCACAAACTGGTATGGGTAGCGCAGGCACAATCCAACCATGAAGTCTCTGGGATTCGATACCAGGTGTACGATGCCGCGTTGCTCTGTCTTCGTCGCTACGGCGGCAAGCAGTACCTTGTAGTCAAGCCGACCCTCAAGGCGAAGACGCGCGACGGTGCAGATGCTCCTCCCGAAGTCGAGCAAGAACTCAAGCGTCGTCTCCTGTCACGGCAGTGGAACCGCCAGTTCAGCCAGGCAGTGCAGGAATGGCGCCGACGCCTCTGCCCCGACGAGATTGCGCGTTTCGAGTTCCCACCGAACTCAGGCTCGACCTTCCGATTCAACGTAGCCTTACAAACGACCTACACGAAACTCGCAATTCCACGTGCGCGATGGTCGATCAAGATACCCGCGATGATCGCAAAGCACACTCAGTACCACGGGATACAGCACGACGAGCCCCCGCTACTCTTCTCCAACCGGAGCGGAGACGGATTTGTCAAGGACCCCCATCCGGTACGGGGGATTGTGCGGAACCGACCATACGACTTCGCGCTCACCGAACGAGGACTCCTCGGCGAGGTTTCCCTTGGAATCATCTGTCCGAAGCCGGACATGGATGGCCTTGCAACCTACCTGTCGCAGCTCCACCAGCAGGTTCGACCCGAGACCAAGCAAGAGTACCTGCTTCCATTTCCCGGATTCGCGCAGGCGTTTTGCGTACCGCTACAGGTGCCTGGGCTGGAAAGCTCGCTGTGGATGCCGCTGTCGGAGCCCGCGTCGGATCTGGGCGTACGCGAGGGAGCGGCTCAGCTCCGCCGGGAGCTGATGCACTGCATCGACATCCTCGAAGCTGGACACAGGCCAAGCTTGGTTCTGATCTACGTACCTACTCGATGGGCGAACTGGGAAGCACATGCGGTAGCGGGAGAGCGGCGCTTCGACCTCCACGACTTCGTAAAGGCTTACTGTGTGCAAAAGGGCCTTGCAACACAGTTTCTGCGAGAAGCGACGCTCAGCAAATCTCAGCAGGGCGAGGTGCTCTGGTGGCTTGCACTCTCGTTCTACGCCAAGGCGATGCGAACCCCCTGGGTACTTGACGCCCTTGGGCCGGACGTCGCTTTCATGGGGCTCGGCTTCAGCGTCGAACGCTCGCAGCCACGAGGACAACACGTCATCGTCGGCTGTAGCCATATCTACAGTGCCGACGGCCGAGGCCTGCGATATCGGCTCAGCAAATTGGACAACTTTGTCATACGGCGCGGCAACCCATTCATGTCGAAGGACGACGCTCGTCGGATGGCGGAGTATGCGCGTCAACTCTTCTTCGAATCGCTGCACCAACTACCCCGTCGCGTCGTGATCCACAAGCGGACGCCTTATTCAAGGGAGGAACTCCAAGGACTGCGAGAGGGGCTTGCCGGCGTGGACGCGATCGACATGCTCGAAGTCACCGAGGACCCGGTGCTGCGCTACACCGCCACCCGCGTCTTCCAGGGTCAAGTCCAGGACGATCCTTTCCCAGTGGCACGGGGAACCGCGGTGGCACTCAACGGGCGTCAAGCCCTTCTGTGGGTGCATGGTTCCGCAGACGCGCTCCAGCCTGGCAAGCACTACTACCTCGGAAAGAACCGCATCCCGGCTCCGCTCCTCATCACCCGCCATGCCGGGACGTCGCCGCTGAGCACGGTAGCTCAAGAGATTCTCGGTCTCTCGAAGATGAATTGGAACACGTTCGATCTATACAGCAAGTTTCCCGCAACGATCGACTCGTCGAACACGATTGCAAGGATCGGGTCGCTACTTGAGCGGTTCGGTCCGGTCTCCTATGACTATCGTCTATTCATCTGAGCGTTACGCAGCCATGTTTGGCGACGAGCACGGCCACCGCCTCTCGACTCAGAGACCCGCCTCGGCGACTGGAAAGAGTGGATTGCTTCGATGCATATGTGCTGGTTGCCGCCGCTATCATCCCCAGTGCATCTCGATGTACTCGTGGGTCGCGGCTGGGTCGAGCGGCCGCGAGGCGTTTCCGGAGCGGATGTAGAACTCCCTCCCGTGAGGGGCCTGCATGAAGACAGGCTTCGGGCTAGGCTCGACATCCACCCGGCAGAGCTGTACATCGTCGAGCCCCGTGAACGACACCTTGGCGTAAGGGCTGAACTCGACGCCCAGGTGATTGATAAAGCTCTGGCGGAGCATGCGTTCGTACTCGTCGACGTTGCCGCGCTTGAGAGTCCGCAGGTCCTGCTCGATGCCGAAGGAGGTGCCATCGTCCTTCACCCCGATCAGCAGCGTCCCCCCTTCGGTGTTGAGCATCGCGGCAACCGTCTTCGTCGCAGCCCTCAGCAACTCACCATTGACGTTCTGCTTCTCGAGGTCCCAGCGGCAGGTCGCCTTGAACTCCAGCGTCTCGCTCTCGCCCTCCTTGACAAGATCGGCGACCGACTTGCGCGGCGAGAGTTGCTGTTGCTCCTCACGCGACAGACGCTGCTCCGGTGTAGCTACGAACCGCTCCACGCCATCCGCCGCTGCGAAGTAGCTGAACTGTGTGTTCCCGAACTCGCTCCTCACGATCCGCCTTTGTTGCTCCTTTACCCTCCGTCGGCACTCCAGGGCCAAGCGAAGCGCCCATCCGAGTTCCTCATCGCAGATGGAGGATTCCGGATCCGGCGAGATGAGCTTGAGGACGCCATCGAGGGTCTGCTGGACGGCCCTTGTGTCACGGCCACTCAGCGCCTCGCCTAAGTGGTACCTCCCGCTGACCAGCGGAAGGCGGCTCTGTTCCCTCAGCCGTCGCCAACACTCGGCGAGGAAATCGTTGACCAGCCCGAAGTGATCAGTGAACAGGCGGCCCTCGACCTTCGGGGCGTCCCAACCCGGGACGAACGAGTGGATGCGGTCCATGAACGCGGTGTCGCTCCGCATATCCGGGGGTAGCGGACTGAACAGGTGGCCCTGCCTGAGCTGCGTCTCGACATCGAGCACGAAGTTACCGTTGAAGACGAGGCTGCCGTCGGCACGGATGCTCCCCGTTCCCCGGCTGAACTCGCCAGACTCCATGTAGCCTTTCATGATGTTGATGCCGTCCTTCTGGTCGAACGACACCCCGGCGATCTCGTCGAAGCAGACCACGTCATACTGACAAACTAGCCCTCGCTGCTTCGTCCGGTTGTCGATGAACATCCGTGCGACGGTGGCCTTGCCGCCCGAGATCAGGTGAGAGTAGGGCGACACCTGCTGGAAGAGATGGGACTTCCCGGTGCCGCGCGGGCCGATTTCGACCATGTTGTAGTTGCGCTGGACGAACGGGACCATTCTTAGCAGCCAAAGGTCCTGCTGCCGCCCGCCCAGCCGGCTCGGTTCAAGCCCCACACTCCGAAGCAGGAGGGCCTTCCACTGTTCTGTCGTGAGTTCCCGGCGCCCCTGCGCAAGATCTTCCAGCGCGTGCCGGGAGGACAGCTGGATGGGCCTGAGGGAAACGACTTCGAAGGGTCGCCCTCCAGCTTGAGCGAACACGGGTACATAGGCCAGCTCCACCTCCGCGTAGAAGCCCCCTGTGAGCATGCGGTCGTTGGCGCGAACCAGGTCGACGGAGATCCCCACGTCGTTCAGTCGGAGGCTGGGGAGCTGGGCCACATAGGAGTCGGTATTCGGGTCGAGCCGGGCGGTGATAAGGTCAATAATCGTCACCTTCCCATGCTCCCGGGCGTTGGACTTGAAGAGTTCCTCCTCCCCCGCTCGTACCGTCCGGTCACGCATCAGGCGCTCGACGATGGCCAGCCCTTCCTCGATCTCGCGCTCATCGGTCGTGGCGCAGTAGCGGCCGAGGAGGAACTCGCCCACGTACGTCGGGACCGGGTACATCCCCTGGAACCGACGGGCCAAGTCCTTTCGGACGACATAGCCCTCAAAGGCCCTGGCGGCGAGCTCGTCCAGTTCGTCCAGCTGCATCACTCATCGCCTCCGGCGACGATCGTGGCGCGCTGAGCCAGCACGTCTCCCTTCTTGGACAGCACGACGACGACCGCAGCCTCCCCTTCCAGCCGGTCATCGGGAACCACCACCGCAGCTCTGCCTTCTTCGAGAGCCTTGGGCTCGCTCGCAATCGATGTCGTCGGATCCGCGGGTTTCGTCCGGAGATCCACACGAGCATCCGCCAATGACCCTTCGACCTCCACGCGGCAGCGCAGACCAACCCACCTCACGACCCGAATGATCGCAAGCCCCACCTTTGGAGCCGGCTCCTTCGCTTCGACCGTGATCCGTGGCGTCACGCATTCCTGGGGACTGACGCCCCCATGCTCGTACTGCCTGCCGGCCTCGTAACAGGAGATCCCTGGGGCGATTGCGATGCGCACCTGAGGGTCCCAGCGCCAGGGAAGGGTCTGATGCTCAACGACCGCTCCCTCCTTGACCCGCGCACAGCGTCCCTTCCTCACTTCCGCCACATGGATCGGCAACCCCACCTTCGGGAGGCCCCCAGGGAGGTACAGCCAACCGTGATCGGTCACCACGACGACCCGCTTCCATCCCCACTCCAGCAGGCTGAGGATTCGCTCCGCAACCTGGTCGACCTCGGCCTGGATCCGTCGCGCGAGCTTGCCGGGCAGGTTGTGCCCCAGCTTGTCGATATCTCCGCCCTCCGCCCAGGCCCGGCCGGACGGATCGCCCATGCTTCCCGACCCCAGATCCTGCCAGCCGGCCTCCTCGAGAGCCTTCCTGAAGGCGTCGGCCGATAGCGCCGGACCGCCCGGCTTCGCGGCGGGACTGAGATTCGGCCCCGGTGTCAGTCGGCCAGCCACCGGTGACACCGCGGGCTTCGCCGTCGCAGTGACGGTCGGAATCGCAGAGATGGTCCACTCGACTGTGACCCTGGCCTCGGAAGCGAGCGCCTCGCGCACCACCTGGGCGATGTCGAACCGGAGCCCATCGACGAACAGGAGACAGGTGCCTGCGGGAGGAGTCGCCGAAGGGTCTGAGACAGTCGGAGGAGATCGGTCGAAGGCCTCCTGCAGCGCTCGTGCGCCCTGATCGAGCCATCCCCGGTACAGCGCGTCCACCGCGGCTGCGACCGCGGTCAGGTCGGCCGTGGTCTCGACGGATGCCAGCGCATCCATCGCAGCGCGGTCCGTCATCCACCCCTCACGCGCATAAAGCTCGCCGATCTCCTGCGGCGTGACGCCCCCCACTGGACGCTCGACGGCATCCGCCAGCCTCACGAGGTGGTCGAGGGCCCGGGCCAGCGGAGCCATCCCCAGCCGGGCCCACACCCATCCTCGACGGACGCCATGCGCCGCCTCGAGCGCGCAGACCTTCTCGGCCGCCTCAGACGCCGACACCCCGGCCAGCGAGGCGAGCGCACCGCGAAGCGCGTCCTCCGCCAATTCGTTGTGCCACGGCCAGGAGTCTGGATGCTCGTCCGACAGCGTCGCGGGCTGTGCGGCCTTGAGGAGATCCGGGAGCCGAGGGTAGCGCTCAGGGGCTTCCACGAAGCGCGTCCAGACCTTCTCCCACGCGCCCCTCCGGCTCCCGAGTCGCAGGGCGGCCGTCAGCGGTCCGTCGGACTCGGGGTCGAACCCGTACTTCTTGCGACAGGTCGAAACGAAGGCCTGCCACTCGGTCTCGTCTAATCCGATTCTCGCCCCCTCTGGGTCGTTAAGCCAGAGCAGGACGGACCGGACGTCGTCCGGGGTGAGCAGACCGTCGAAGAACGATGCGGTGAGCTCGCCCTCCCCGCGCAGGTGATCGACGGGCTCGTCGAGGAGGCGGGGCAGCGCCCGCCGTAGCGCTTCCCGCGTAGCCTGGTCGCGCGCCAGTCGAAGGCCCAAGCCCGAGACCTCGTTCTCGAGGAGAGCTGCGGCGGTCCAATCCCTGTTGTTCTTCTGCGTCCATAGGACGCCCCGGAATTGCAGGTCGGCCAAGGGACGGAGTTCATCCGGGCTACCGGCGATGTCCCGGATGTCCTCACGGGAGCATCCGGGCAGGTACACGATCGGGGCTCCTCGGTCCCCGCTCAGGCCCCCGGCCGCGACCGTCCCTGCGAGGGCGCACAAGATCCAGATGGCCGGTCCCGTGAGGCACGCCGGGTCGTAGGAGCCGAGCGTGAGGATGGGTACTTCCTCGCGCAGCCGGTGGATCATGCTCGCGAACTGCCGATCGCGGTCCGGCCACAGCACCGCGTCCGGCCGCGTCTGATCGGGCCCTGCAGCGCTGCCAACCTTCCGGAGGGTCTGAACGATGTGCTGCAGCACCGTCGCGGTCATGCTCTCTTCGCCCTTGCCCGTGCCGCTTCCTTCTCCGCTCGGGTGAGGTGGAGGTCGTTGAGGCGCTCGGAACTGTCCGGGTTCTTGCCGCGGTCCTTGTTCCAGTTGATTGTGAACCGGGACCGGAGCACGCCTGCGGTGACCAGGGGACGTATGTTCAGTCGGACCCCGTCGTTGAGGTCGGGGTTCCACCCGATGGGCTGCTCTTCCAGCGGCTTCCACCGGACGTAGATGTCGTACGGAGGCTCCCCCTCCAGGATCAACTCGAGCTTGCGCTTCAGCTCCTCGGCGGCCACCAGCCTGGCCTCGGCCCCGGGCACCTCAGCCCTTGCCTGCTCCCTCTGAAGCTGGATCCAAGACCCGAGCAGAGTATGGACGAGGCGCGAGAGCAGCCGGTTATCAAGCCGGTGGTAGTTCACTAAGGCCGAGAATCCGTCCTTGCGTCCGTCCCAGATGTGCCAGATGAAGGGCCGGTTGTGGAACAGCCGGCAGTGGGCGGCGAAGAAGGAATCCCGGAGCCACTCCTCCAAACTCCCGCCGGAGGCGCCGGCCTTGGCGAGGAGGTGATTCATGAGGTCCTGGGACCACTGCTCGCTATAGGCCCGCTCCAAGAGGGCCCGTAGTCGCTCAGCGGCGGGCTGCTCACCGGCCACGCCCGGCAGGCAGGCGATCCCGTCGCGGTCGGCCAGTTCGTCGAGGACGTCGGGCTCTTGGTCGGGCTCTTGGTCCGGCCACCGGTAGCTGAGGAGTCGGGCCACGGCGACCTGGAGCGGGTCGGTCGACTCAGTCGGGTCTCCTTTGAACAGCCACTGGGTCGGGTCGTTCGAGTAAGGCTCGGGAAGTCCGTGCGAGTACTGCTCCTCGGCTACCTTCTGCCAGTGTTCAAGATCGAAATTGACTTTCAAGAAGTATCCGGGTCCGACGACGATCTTGTGGTTGATGCGGCGCACCGCTTGGGTGAACTCAGGAGACCTGCAGAAAGCCCACAGCGCGGGCAATACTCGAGGATCGACAGGGATGATTGGACAACTCGTGTCGTTGAACATGTTTCCGCTGTAAAGGGTGACCCGCAGGCTAGCCTGGGCAACCAGAACGCCTTGCCTGCCTAGTACCTCTCCTGGATTGAAGTTATGTGCTCCAGACGATCGGAGAGAGCCGTGACCTCGTTCCCACCTAAGAAAGCTCTCCCTGCCTGAGTAGTCATTGGTGTACGTCGGAGCTGTCGCAAAGGGTTCCCATGTGTGGGCCTTCGCAGCGACTTCCCAGAATCGAACAACAAATCTGGCAACATCGGTGGTATGGAGACCCTCCCAGCTGGAAGCGAACTGGCCGAGCGACCTGACGGGTGCCGAGGCATGTAAGGTAAGGAGTCGGTCGGGATTATCGACCAGCGATGTTCGGGCCAGTAAAGACAGTGGCTGTTCCTGGAGGCCCCTCGCCTTGCTGCTCGCCGATATTAGATCGGTGACGTCAAGAGATAGAGTGACGGCGGGCGACGTTCCAGGCTGTCCTGGCGACAAAACTAGAAGAGCGGGCTGGACCACGTGGCCCGAAATCGTCTCGAAAGCAGCTTTACCGAGCGCTGCGAGCGCGTTCCACTGCGCCTGGGTAACCCACTTTCGTCGGAGGGACCCGTAGGTCCGCAGAAAGAGCCAATTCAGTGGGCTGACCAAGGAAACTGATCCACCCTCACACATAGCGAGCGCTCGCTCAAGGAAACAGGTTGCAAGATCCGACTGGGCGTCGGGAAACCGAGACTGCACGAATCTCGCCAAGTCATCGGTCATTCGCTGGATGCTCAAGTATGGAACGTTTGTTGTAACGAGCGTATAGTTTCGGGTCAGGAGCGATGCGGCCTGGGCGATCCCGGCCGCGGCCCAGCCGGCAACCTCAGCTTCGGGATCCTGTTCTTGAGCCAGCAGCTGCTTGAGTAGGGGGGCGACCTCTTGGTAGTTTACGGAGAACAGATGACCCTCTTCGGTTGCTTGACGGGGATCGATGAGGCTTCCCAGCTCCGGGGAGTTGCGGAATTGCTCGTGCAGGGCCTCGAGCGCGTGCTCCAGCTTCTCGTCGCCCTCGGCGAGTCTCTTCCAGTCGGTGAGCTCTCCGGCCACTCCAATACCTGAGCAGGCGATGTTGGGTGGCGGAAGCTCCCGGTAGCCTCCCGAGCGCCATGCAGAAAGAGCCAGCGCGAACGCAGCGATCTGCGTGCAGCGAGGGTCGATCTCAAGGCCGAACAGGTTCTCCAAGATCACCGCGTCCCCGGCTTGCTGAGCGGAGAGGCCCTCTTCCTCCATCCGCATCCGGGTGAGCATCTCGAAGGCGGCTGTGAGGAAGTGGCCGGAACCGCAGCATGGGTCCATGACGGTGACCTCGGCGGCTCGCTCGGGCCACCCCCCGAACGTCCCCGCCGCGGGCAACCCCTCGTCGGTGAACCGCAGATAGGCGAACCCAGTCACGAGCGTGCTCTCGGGATGCCGGGCCGCCCACCAGGCCCCGAGGGAGTTCTCAAGCAGGAACCGGACCATGTAGTCCTCGGTGAACAACTGGGTGACCGCCGGCAGCTCCTCCGCCCCAATCTTTCCCCCGGAGCGGTTCACCCTCTTCTTCCGCTCTGACTGCCAAAACTGGTAGACCCAACCCAGGGCGTCGTCGGCGGTAAAGACCTGGGCCGGCAGGGAGTCGAGCACGCGCTCCAGGGCCTGGCGCCCCTCGGGAGCGAAGCTCACGGCGAGGACCGGATCGTCGGTCCGAAACACCGCTGGAAGCATCCCGGTGGCGTACCGTGCCGCCAGGGCCCAGGGGTCGGCCTCGCCCTCGTCCCGGGCGAGTTCGGCCACCTCTTCCAGGGTCACGGGGACCCCCGTGGGGTGCATCAGCAGCCGGTTCTCGGCGAGGAACCGGGCAAACAGCATGCGGTGCCAGTGCTGGTAGGCGATCTCGGCGGCAAGTGCATCCGTGCCGCCAAGCTGGCGGGCTCTGGCCCGCAGGGCCACCCGGAGCCGCCGTTTGTCCTCTCCCATCTGGGTGTGCGGGCGGTCG